>Ga0182030_10002022_pt1 | contig 42820 bp, 43 predicted proteins | sample 812S3MmetaG_FD_121299 | JGI IMG/M metagenome (GOLD analysis project Ga0182030, IMG submission 121299) | Permafrost microbial communities from Stordalen Mire, Sweden - 812S3M metaG (Illumina Assembly) | ecosystem: Environmental > Terrestrial > Soil > Wetlands > Permafrost | place: Sweden... | reverse complement strand
CGGGGAAGCGATTAACGCCAAGTATCACAGCACAGTGCGCGCCAGAGCGCTTAGGCGCAATTTTTGGCTCATCCCGACCGCCGAAGTGCCGATGACCAACCTGGTGCGCGAGAGCATCGTCGAGGAGGCGAAGCTGCCGCTGCGCTTCACCGCCGGCACGCTGTGTTTCCGCGCCGAAGCGGGCGCCGCGGGCAAGGACACCCGCGGCATGATCCGCCAGCATCAGTTCGAGAAGGTCGAGCTGGTGTCGATCGCGACGCCCGAGCAATCGCTCGCTGAGCACGAGCGCATGACCGCTTGCGCCGAAGAGGTGCTGAAGCGGCTCGGCTTGCACTTCCGCACCATCGTGCTGTGCACCGGCGACATGGGCTTCGCGTCGCGCAAGACCTACGACATCGAAGTCTGGCTGCCGGGCCAGGGGCGCTTCCGTGAGATTTCGTCGTGCTCGGTGTGCGGCGATTTTCAGGCGCGGCGGATGAACGCGCGCTGCAAGGCGGCCGACGCCAAGAACACGCGCTTCGTCCACACGCTCAACGGCTCGGGCGTCGCGGTCGGCCGCGCGCTGGTCGCGGTGCTGGAGAACTACCAGAACCCCGACGGCTCGGTGACGGTGCCGGACGTCCTCAAGCCCTACATGGGCGGCCTGACGCGCATCGCGCCGAAGCCGTGAGCGCAGTGGCGCGGGCCTCCGCGCCCGCGATCGCGCAGAGTCGTCGCGGCCACGGAGGGCCGCGCCACTGACAGCGCGGCAGACGACCGGGGAAGCCTCAAGGCTTCGCGCACTCGCCGTCGGCGACGACCTTTGCGTCGTCAGCCTTGGCGAAGCAGTCGCTGGAATAGGTCTTCGTCGTCCCGTCCTTGACGGCGCAGACCGGCTGGTAGACTTCAGCGCAGAAGATCGGCGTCTTCGTCGGCTTTGGCGTCGGGTCGCCGCATTGACCCTCCCGCACGACCTCGGCGTCGTCGGCCTTGGCGCAGCCGACGTTGGAATAGGTCTTCTCGACGCCATCCTTGAGCCCGCAGACGGGCGCCCATTGCGCGGTGCAGAATCCCGCCGCCAGGCCCGGCGCCGGGGCGAGCGACGCGGCGGCGAGGGCGGCGAAGGCGAACCATCTCCTCATTGCCGATCTCCGCGGCTCGTGGCGACGCCGGAAGGATCGCACGGATCGCGCCGCGGCGCGATAGGGCGCCGCTTCGCGCGAATCGGCTAGGCGCGCTAGAACGGTCGGTCACCGGCCGGGCCGGGAAAGGGCGTCAATGCGAATTCTGATCACCAACGACGACGGCGTTCACGCCCATGGCCTGAAAGTTCTGGAGAGAATCGCGCGCAAGCTCGGCGACGAAGTGTTCGTCGTCGCGCCGGAAAGCGACCAATCGGGCGTCGCCCATTCGCTGTCGCTCAACAACCCGATGCGGCTGCGCGAAGTCGGCCAGCGACATTTCGCGGTGCAGGGGACGCCGACCGACTGCGTCATCATGGGGGTCAGGCGGCTCCTTGCCGACGCGCCGCCCGATCTCATCCTCTCGGGCGTCAACCGCGGCCAAAACATCGCTGAGGACGTCACCTATTCCGGCACGATCGCCGCGGCGATGGAGGGCGCGTTGCTCGGCGTTCCCTCGATCGCCCTGTCGCAGTGCTACGGCGGCGCGCGCGACAAAGTCGAATGGGATTGCGCCGAAACGCTCGGTCCGCAAATCGTCGAGCGCATCCTCGCCGCCGGCGTCCCGGAAGGCATGCTGGTCAACGTCAACTTTCCCGCTTGTTCTGCGGCGAAGGCGACGGGCATCGCCGTCACGCGGCAGGGCAGGCGCGACAGCGAACTGATGCAGATCGAGGAGCGCCGCGACGGGCGCGGAATCCCTTACTATTGGCTGAAGTTCACCCGCGGCGGATTCGAAGCCGAAATCGGCAGCGACATCGAGGCGCTCGCGGCCAACAAGGTGTCGATCACGCCGCTGAGCCTCAACCTGACCGACGAAGCGACCCGCGCGCGCTACGCCGCGGTCTTCGCGAGCGGCTGAGGCGATGGCGACGCCCGCCGACGATCGCGCGCCGAGCGCCAATCCAGAGGCGGAAGAGCGCATTCAATTCATGTTGCGGCTCAGAGCGCGCGGCATCCGCGACCTGCGCCTGTTGCGCGCGCTGGAGCGGGCGCCGCGCTCGCTGTTCATGCCGCAGCGCTATGCCGACGTCGCCGCGCGCGACATCGCTTTGCCGATCGGCGGCGGCCAGACCTCGCCGCCGCCTTCGGTGGTGGCGGCGATGATCGAGGCGCTCGATCCGCCGCCGCACGGCCGCGTGCTGGAAGTGGGCGCCGGGAGCGGCTACGCGACCGCGCTGCTGGCGCAACTCTCGGGCGAGGTCGTCTCGCTCGAGCGCCGGCGCACGCTCGCGCTCGAGGCGGCGGCGCGACTGTCCGCGTTCGGAGTCGACAACGCCCGGATCGAATGGGCCGACGCGCTCGCTTACGACGCCGGCGCCGCCCGCTTCGATGCGATCCTGATCCACGCCGCGGTCGAGTCGCCCCCGACCCGGCTGCTGGCGTTTCTTGCCGAGGGCGGCGCGCTGGCGGCCGTCGTCGCCGGCGAGCGTGCGGCCGATCAGCACATTGTCCGCTGGGTCCGCCGGCCGGGGGGCGACGCCTTCGAGGCGAGCGAGCGCGGATCGGTTCGCGCCTTCCGACCCCTCGCGCCGGGGCTCGCAGGCGGCGATTGAGCCGCGCTCAGGGCCGTCACACGGGCGCCGCGGATGCGGCGTTTCGGCGCCAAAATATTCATCTTAAACCAAGTCTTAAGACGTTCGCACCAAACTGCCTGCGTGTTGGGTCGCGTATGAGTGGGTTGGGCCGATGAGAGAGTTCGCAGCGTTTGTTGCGCGGCGCGGCGCGGTTCGCGTCGCTTTAACCGGGTTGATCGGCGTCTGGCTGGCGGGCTGCTCCCCGGATACGGACCGTTTTTCACAAGCCTACGCGCCGGCCTCCGATCCCTTCGCCAATCCCTTCGCCTCAAACGCCACGGCCGCGCCGACGTCGAGCGTGGCCTCGGCGACGCTCGCGCCGCCTTCGCCCGTTCAGACCGCTTCCATTCCGCCGGCGCCGGTTGCGTCCGCGCCGCAGTACCGCGTCGCTGCGAGCCAGCCGGTCGGCGGTTCGGCGGCTGGGTGGAGCATCGTCGGCGGTTCGCCGATCGTCGTCGCCCAGGGCGACGACGCCGACAGCGTGTCGAGCCGCTACGGCGTGCCGACCGCGGCGCTGATCAAAAGCAACGGCCTGACCAGCGGCTCGCAGATCCACGCTGGCATGCATCTCGTCATCCCGGTCTATAGCGCCGGCGCCGAGCCGAACGGCGCCAAGCCGAAGAAAACCGCCGCGGCCGACGCCGCCGACGTTGCGCCCGCCAAGCGCGTCAAGGCCAAATCGGCCAAGGAAGAGGCCGCCGACGCTGCGCCGAAGGTCAAGGCGAAGGCCGGGACCGAGGCGCGCGACGACAAACTCGCGGCCAAGACAAACGACAAGCCGACGGCCAAGGTCGCCGACAAGAGCGGCGACAAGCCTGCCGCCAAGCCGGCCGCGCCGCAGTTGACCGCGAAGAACGACGGCAACGCCCAGACGACGACGGCCAAGAAGTCGCAGCCCGACGTCACGCCGACCGCCAGCGTCAAGCCGACCGACACGGCGGCGCCGATGACCAGCGCCGAAGCCGACGCCGCCGGCGTCACGCCCGAGTTCCGCTGGCCGGCGCGCGGCCGCATCATCGAAGCCTTCAAGGCCGGCGGCAACGACGGCATCAACATCGCCGTGCCCGAGGGCACCTCCGTGCGCGCGGCCGAAAGCGGGGTCGTCGCTTACGCCGGCGACGAACTCAAGGGTTACGGCAACCTGGTGCTGATCCGCCATCCCAACGGCTTCGTCACCGCCTACGCCAACAACGGCGAGCTCGACGTCAAGCGCGGCGACACGGTCAAACGCGGGCAGATCATCGCCAAGTCCGGTCAGACCGGCAACGTCAACTCGCCGCAGCTGCACTTCGAGTTGCGCAAGGGTTCGACACCGGTCGATCCGACCAGTTATCTCGCCGGCCTCTGAGAGCGCCGTCGAGACGAAGAGGTCGTCCGACTCCTCCAGGCCGGACGCAATTCCCACGGGCGGACCGCGAGACACGTAAAGCGCCGTGGGCGGTAAACCAGGCGGCGGGTCCCAGGAAAGGCCCGCCGCCTTGGCGTTGTTCAGCTTTCGCGGTCGAGCCGGCGGCCAAGCCGGCCGGCGAGATCCTGGGTGAACTGCCAAGCGGTGCGGCCGGAGCGGGCGCCGCGCGTCGTCGCCCATTCCAGCGCGTCGCGTTCGATCTCCTCGAGCGGCGCGTCGAGGCCGAAATAGTCGGCGTAGCCGCGCACCATGGCGAGATACTCGTCCTGGCTGCAATGGTGGAAGCCGAGCCACAGGCCGAAGCGATCCGACAGCGACACCTTCTCCTCGACTGCTTCGCCGGGATTGATGGCGCTCGAGCGCTCGTTCTCCATCATCTCGCGCGGGATCAGGTGGCGGCGATTGGAGGTGGCGTAGAAGACGACGTTGGCGGGCCGCCCCTCGATGCCGCCTTCGAGCGCCGCCTTCAGCGACTTGTAGGACGTGTCGCCGCCGTCGAAAGAGAGATCGTCGCAGAAGACGATGAAGCGGTGCGGCGCGTCGCGCATCAGCGCCATCAGCGCCGGCAGGCTCTCGATGTCCTCGCGGTGGATCTCGACCAGCTTCAGCCGTCCGTCGCCAATTCCGCGGCGATTGATCTCGGCGTGCGCCGCCTTCACCAGCGACGACTTGCCCATGCCGCGCGCCCCCCACAGCAGCGCGTTGTTGGCGGGCAGGCCGTGGGCGAAACGCAGCGTGTTGTCGATCAGCAGGTTGCGCACCCGGTCGACGCCGTGCAGCAGCGATATGTCGACGCGGTTGACCTTGGCGACCGGCTCGAGCGCGCCGCTGTCGGCGCGCCAGACGAAGGCGTCGGCGGCGGCGAAATCGGGGCGGCGACGCGGGGGCGGGGCGATCCGCTCCAGCGCGTCGGCGATGCGGGCCAGCCGCTCGGCGAGGTCGGGCGGGGCGAGGAACGGGGCGGTCATCGGGTCATCCATCGGGGCTGGCGGGATTTGCCACAAACCCGCGGCCAGCTCCAGCGCTTGCGCCGCCTCAACTCGGCCTTACCCCCGCCGTAGGCTCGGCGGCGAGGTCGTCGAGGATGGGACAGTGGGGCCGGTCGTCGCCGTGGCAGGCGTGCACCAGCTTGTGCAAGGTCGTCGCCATCGCTTGCATTTCGGCGATGCGGCCTTCGAGATCGACGAGATGATCCTTGGCGATGCGTCGGACGTCGCGGCTCGGTCGCTCGTCGTCGCGCCACAGCGCCAGCAGCGCGCCGATTTCGTCGATCGAGAAGCCGAGGCGGCGCGCGCGCCGCACGAAGCGCAGCTCGTGGACGTCGCTGTCGCAATAGTCGCGATAGGCGTTGTCGCGCCGGGCGGCCGGCCGCAGCAGGCCGATCGCCTCGTAATGGCGGATCATCTTGGCGCTGACGCCAGTGGCCGCCGCCGCCGCTCCGATGTTCATGATGAAAGCCTCTTGACCTTCCAATGATGGGAAGGTGTAGCCCGTCCGGCGAGAGTTAGGCAACAGCGAGATCCGAAATGTCCAGCGCCGATCGCGAAGCCGAGCGCGCCGGCCACGCTCACGATCACGGCCATGCCCACGAGCACGGCCACGGCGCGCCGGCGGCCGGGTCGGCCACGGACCCGGTCTGCGGCATGAGCGTCGACCCAGCGAGCGCCAAGCACAGCGCCGAATTCGCTGGCAAGACCTACTATTTCTGCAGCGCCGGCTGCCGCGAAAAGTTCCTCGCCGAGCCGCAGCGCTACCTCGGTGAAGCGCCGGCCGAAGCGGCGCCGAGCGCGCCCGCTGGAACGATCTACACCTGCCCGATGCACCCGGAGGTCCGTCAGGTCGGGCCGGGAAGTTGCCCGATCTGCGGCATGGCGCTCGAGCCCGTGACGCCGGCCGCTGAGACCGGACCGAATCCGGAACTCGTCGACATGACCCGACGATTCTGGGTCGCCGTGGCGCTGGCGGTTCCCGTGGCGGGGCTCGAAATGGCCGGCCACGTTGTGAACCTCGACGCGATCGTCAGTCCGCAGGCGACGAACTGGATTCAATTGGTCCTGGCGACGCCGGTGGTCCTTTGGGCGGGCTGGCCGTTTTTCGTGCGCGGCGCGCGGTCGATCGTGTCGCGCAATCTCAACATGTTCACCCTGATCGCGCTGGGGACGGGCGTCGCCTGGACCTACAGCGTCGTCGCCACCGTCGCCCCCGGCGTTTTTCCCGCCGCCTTTCGCGGCATGGACGGCGCCGTCGCGATCTATTTCGAAGCCGCGGCGGCGATCACCGCGCTCGTGCTGCTCGGACAGGTGCTCGAGCTCAGGGCGCGCGAGCGCACCGGCGGCGCGATTCGCGCTCTGCTCGATCTCGCGCCAAAGACCGCCCGCCGCGTCCGCCCGGACGGGAGCGACGAAGACGTCGCGCTCGAGCGCGTCGCGGTCGGCGACCGGCTGCGCGTGCGTCCGGGCGACAAAGTCGCGATCGACGGCGAAATCCTCGAAGGCGGCAGCGCGATCGACGAATCCATGGTGACGGGCGAGTCGATGCCGGTCGCCAAGACGGTCGGCGACCGCGTCGTCGGCGGGACGATCAATCAGACGGGCGCCTTCGTGATGCGCGCCGATCGCGTCGGTCGCGACACCGTGCTGGCGCAAATCGTCGAGATGGTGGCCAAGGCGCAGCGCAGCCGGGCGCCGATCCAGCGTCTCGCCGATCAGGTGGCAGGCTGGTTTGTGCCGCTGGTCGCCGCCGTCGCCGCCCTCGCCTTCGTCGCCTGGGCGACGCTCGGTCCCGAGCCGCGCCTCGCCTACGGGCTCGTGGCCGCGGTGTCGGTGCTGATCATCGCCTGTCCCTGCGCTCTCGGGCTGGCGACGCCGATGTCGATCATGGTTGGCGTCGGTCGCGGCGCGCGGTCAGGGGTGCTGATCAAGAACGCCGAGGCGCTGGAGCGGTTGGAGAAGGTCGACACGCTCGTCGTCGACAAGACCGGCACGCTGACCGAGGGCAAGCCGCGCGTCGTCGCGCTCAGCGTCGCGCCGGGCTTCGCTTCCGAGGATGTGCTGCGCCTCGCTGCGAGCCTGGAACGCTCGAGCGAGCACCCGCTGGCGGCGGCGATCGTGGCGGCGGCGAAGGAGAAGGGGCTGGCTTTGGCCGACGCGGAGAACTTCGACGCGCCGGCGGGCAAGGGCGTTCGCGGGTTGGTGGAGGGTCGCGCGGTGGCGATCGGGACCGAGGGCTTCCTCGCCGAATGCGGCGTCGACTTGACCTCGATCGTCGCGGAGGCCGAACCTTTGCGCCGCGACGGCGCGACGGCGATCTTCGCCGCAATCGACGCGAAGGCCGCCGGCGTGATCGGCGTCGCCGATCCGGTCAAGCCGACGACGCCGGCCGCGCTGCAGGCGTTGCGCGACGTGGGCGTGCGCGTGGTCATGCTGACCGGCGACAACCGCACGACCGCTGAGGCGGTCGCGGCGAGGCTCGGAATCGCCGAGGTCGAGGCGGAAGTCCTGCCGCAGAACAAAGCCGACGCGGTCGCCAGGCTGCGTAAACAGGGTCGAATCGTCGCGATGGCCGGCGACGGCGTCAACGACGCGCCGGCGCTCGCCGCCGCCGACGTCGGCGTGGCGATGGGGACGGGAACCGACGTCGCGATCGAGAGCGCCGGCGTCACGCTGCTCAACGGCGACTTGCAGGCGCTCGTGCGCGCGCGGCGACTGTCGGCCGCGACGATGCGCAACATCCGCCAGAACCTTTTCTTCGCCTTCATCTACAATTCCGTCGGCGTGCCGATCGCCGCCGGAATCCTCTATCCCGTCTTCGGCGTTCTGCTGTCGCCGATCATCGCCGCGGCGGCGATGGCGCTGTCGTCGGTCAGCGTGATCGGCAACGCGCTGCGGCTGCGATCGGCGAAGTTGGATTGAGCTGCTGGCCTCGCGTTGGCGAGCGCCAACCTCGTCGGCCGGCCGTCGCTCGTCAACGTGTTCGCGTCGTGGTGCGTCGAATGCCAGCTGGAGCATCCGCTGATCATGCAGATGAAGTCGCGGGGCGTCGCGCCTATCCATGGACTTAACTACAAGAACCGCCCCGACGACGCCGCGCGTTGGCTCAACACATTTGGCGACCCCTATACGCGCACCGGCGCCGACCTCGACGGCCGAGTCGCGATCGATTGGGGCGTCTACGGCGTGCCCGAAACCTTCGTCATCGACGCGGACGGCCGCGTCGCCTTCAAGCACATCGGGCCGCTGACGGCGGAGGTCGTCGAGCGGACGATCATGCCGCTGATCGACAGCCTGAGACGGATGCGGCCGCTAGTCGACAGGCAGGACGACTCGTGAGTTGTTTCGGCGCGGGAGCATTCAGGCGACGATCAATCAGCAGAAAAGGACAAGCGACAATGAAGACCACATCGCGTGCGAAGGCCTCGCCTTCCCATCCCCGCCGCTGGCTGATCGGGGCGCTGGCGCTGGCCGCTATTGGCGGGTTGGCCGCTGTCGGTTTCTCCGCACTCGCGCAACAGCCCGCGTCAGCCGAGCCCGCGATCCCCGCGGGCGCCAACTTCGCATCATGGGCGGACAACGGCAAGGACGGGCAGCGCGTGCTGCAACTCGTCAAGGGCGACATGCCGGCGGTGGGCGCCGTCGTCTCCGGCGTCGTCAAGACGGATACGAATTGCGAACCAGACGCTCAAGGCATCTTCCATTGCCATAACCTCATCGCGCTCGCCAACGGCGGCGAAATCGAGGTCGTTCATAACCACATGATGATGAACTACCCGTGCCTTTCGCCCGACCAGAAGCTGACGCTCGCCCATCTCAATTCCGATTGGCTCGTCGCAAGGGACGCTCAGTAGCAATTCGGAGCGACCGCGACGCTCGCTCTGCGCAAGGAAGCGACGATGAACGATTGGTCCAACTATCTCGTCTTTGGCGGGTATCCGTATGTCGCCTTCGCGGTGTTCCTGCTCGGCGGTTGGTTGCGCTTCGATGGCGAGCCGCACATTCAGCCCGACGGCTCGGGCCGCCTGCTTAGCCGCCGGCAACTGACGCTCGGCGTGACGCTCTTTCACGCCGGCGTCCTGATCCTGTTCGTCGGCCATCTCGTCGGCCTGCTGACGCCAATCCAGGTCTTCGAGTCCGTTGGAATTTCCCACAGCTTCAAGCAGTCGATGGCCAACGTCATTGGCGGGACCGCCGGAACGGTCGCCTTCATCGGCCTCCTTCTGCTGCTGTGCAGCCGACTGAACGAGTCGCGAGCGCGCCCACCGTCGCTGTTCGGCGACGTCGCGATTCTGCTGCTGATCTTGGTCCAACTCGGCCTCGGACTTAGCACCATCCCTGTCGCGCTCGCCAAGATGAGTAGCGGCTGCGAGGCCCTGCCGCTCATGTGGTGGGCGCAAAGCATCGCGACGCTGAAGCCGGCCGCCGCCGCCGGTTACATTGCGGGCATGCCGGTGATCTTCAAGCTGCACATCGTCAACGGCTTGGCGATCGTCCTCCTGTTCCCGTTCACGCGGCTGGTGAACATCTGGAGCGTGCCGGCCTGGTTTCTCAGCCGTTGGCATAACCCCTTGGGGCAGCCGAGCCCCGTGGGGTAAGCGATCCGTCGCGGCCCGCTCCTTCGCGATTGCGCGGTCAGCCGACCCTTGGCGGAATCGGCGGACCGTAAGCTTCGCGTGACGCGGAGGAGGGGCGCATGAGGACGATCGGATGGATAGGTCTGGCCGCGTTGTCCGGGCTTTTCGCGGCGGGGTCGGCAGAAGCGGCGGAGAGCGGCTTCATCGCCCGGTTTCTCGGCGTCGAACCATCGAAGACGGCCGAGGCCTTCGCCTGCTTCAACCGCATCTACGATCCCGCCCATCTCGCCCAGCATCCGCAGCAGAACGTCAAGACGATGACGCTGCTGGCGGTGGTCGATCCGGCCAATGCCGACGAAGTGCAATTGCGCTTTGGCGTCACGTTCCGCACGCGCAAGGGCATGCTGGAGACCAACGGCGGCTGCGCGACGTTGAGCGGCGAGGGCGACGCGGCGGCGAGCGCAACGACCGTCCATTGCAACGTCGATTGCGACGGCGGCGCGATCGACGTGACGCTCAAGACCGACGGAAATGTTCTCATCGGCATTCCCGCCGGCGCGCGGCTGTGGAAGCCCGGCGACGACAATCCCGAAGACAATGTCCACGGCGCCTTCGGGCCGGACGACAAACTGTTCCGGGTCGATCGCGCCGCGCTCGGCGAATGCCTGCCGCTGGCGGTCGACAAGGACGAGCGCGCGCGGCTGACGCGCGGCCGCTGAACGAAGCAGGGGGCGGCGATGGGCGCATTGGGGCGAAGGCTGCTGGTCAAGTCGGCGCTCTTGGCCGGGTTCGGTCTCGCCGCCGCGCCCGGTCGCGCCGAGCCGGTGCGGGCGGCGAAGGTCGTCTATCATCTGGTCGACGCGGAACGGGTTGGGCTCGCGCTGGGAAACCTGCGCAACCATGTCGTCGGCGCCGGCGGCCCCGGCGCCGCGCGCTTCGCCTGCGTCGTGCTGGGTCCGGCGCTGAGGCTCTTCCACCGCTCGGGCGGCGACCTCGCCGCGGCCGAGGATCTGCGCGACCGATTGGCCGACGGCGTCGCGTTCTACGCTTGCGCCAATACGCTTGCGGCGCTGAAATGGACGCTCGACGACCTGCAGCCGGGGTTCCTGCTCGCCGAAAAGGGCGGGGTGACGCTGCTCGCCGACCTCCAGGCCCAAGGGTACGCCTATATTCGGCCGTGACGGCGGCTGGCGAAATGGTCAGGCGATTGCTATATGAAGAGACGCGCGCCGGGCCTTGAACCCGGTCGAAGACGAGGCGCCGATGCGAAATTCACGTTTCAAGGCGATGAGTGTGTCCGACGCCGCCGCGGAGCGGGTCAAGGAAATCGTCGCCGCCGCCGACAAGCCGATCGTCGGCGTCCGGGTCGGCGTCAAGAACGGCGGCTGCGCCGGCATGTCCTACACGATGGAATTCGCCGAGGCCGTCGCCGCCAACGACGAAGTGGTCGAAGACAAGGGGGTCAAGCTGCTGATCGACCCCAAGGCGCTGCTGTTCCTGCTCGGTTCCGAGATGGATTTCAAGGTCGACAAGCTGGCGGCGAGCTTCGTCTTCAGGAACCCCAACGAGACCTCGGCCTGCGGCTGCGGCGAGAGCGTGGCGATCACGCCGGCTTCGCCCGAGGCGCTCGCCGCCGCCGAGGGTTAAGCGGACGGTGGAGCGCGAAGAGCTCGAAGAGCTGTTCGCGCCCTTTGCAGCCGTTTCGGTTCGCCGCATGTTCAGTGGCCACGGCGTCTATTTCGACGGCCTGTGCTTCGCCCTTTCGCTTGGCGGCGACGTCTACCTGAAGGTCGACGCCGAGACGCAGGCGGCGTTCGCCGCCGTCGATTCCCGCCCTTTCGTCTACACGGCGCGCGGTCGCGAAGTGCGGGTCGGCTATTGGCTGGCGCCGCCGACCGCCTTCGACGACGAGGACGAGTTGCGGCGATGGGCCTCGCTGGCCGTCGCGGCGGCGCATCGCGCCGCGGCGAAGCGGACGGCGAAACGACAGAAAGCTCGCGCTCGGCCGATCAAGGCGGCGAAGCGATCGGCCCGGTCCGACCCAGGCGGCCGCGCTGGAAGCTCGCCGTCACGACGCCGACCGCGACATTGAGCCTAGCGAGCCACCAGCGGCTGAAGCCGGCAAGCGCCGTCGCGCCGACGAGCGCGACGAGAAGCGTCGCGGCGATCGCCGCCGGCGCCGATCGCGTGGCGAGGAAGGCGTAGGCGCCGACCGAGCACAGGATCGGCACATGGACGAGATAGAAGGGGAACGACAGTTCGCCGCAGGCGCGGCCCCACGGGCGCGACAACAGGCGGCGCATGCCGGTCCAGCCTTCCGCCGTGGCGATCAACAGCGCCGCCGCCGCCGCGTAGAGATAAGGGATCGGCAGCCAGGCCGGCCAGATCGCGGTGAGCGGCGCGTAGAAGCCGAGCGCGCCCTGGGTGTAGCCGCAGCCGAGCAGCGCCGCCGCCGTCGCGATGACGCCGACCGGCGCCGGCACGCGGAGCCCCTGTCGCGGCAGCAGCGCCGCCAAGGCGAAGCCGGCGACGAACGGGATCAGCGCAGGATTGGCCGCGCCGCAGGCGACGGCCGCGCCGCCGATCACGATCAGGCGCGCGCGCAGCGCCGGGCGGGTGGCGAGCAGGAAAGCGAGCGCGTAGACCATCAGGCTACCGTAGAACTCATAGGCCATGGTCCACAGGCTGCTGTCGTAGGTCGAGTCGCCGCGCAGGAAGGTGAGAACCGCGCCCTGCAGAAAGGCGCCGACGAAGCTCGGCTGGAAGGAAGAGTCGGTCAGCGCGCCGCCGAAGCGGGCAAACCATGACGAGCCGCTGAGGGCCGCCGCGGGTGCGTAAAAGTAGCCGCCGACGGCGAACAACAGCCACGAGCCGAGCACCGCGACGAGCGCCGGGCCGGCGAGGCGCGGCCAGCGCTTGATCAGTCCGCGGACGAGGATGTCGGTGCGGCCGGTCGTGAGGCTGAGGCGCGTCAGCACGAAGCCGGAGAGGACGAAGAAGAACGCAACGGCGCCGGCGCCGTGAACGGCGACGAACCAGAATTGCGAGCGAGCGGACTCCGCGATCGGCGTCGCGCCGAGATAGCCGGACGAGAGCGGATAGAAGGCGAGCATGGAATGCCAGCCGAACACGGCGAGCGCGGCGATCCCGCGCATCGCGTCGAGGCTGACGTCACGCTCGTTGCTCATGCCGAAAACGCCCCGGGGCCGCGACAACGGCGGTCCACGCGTCAGCGACGTCCGTCCGGGCGCCGCATCGGCGCACTATCCGGGCCAATGCTTGACGTCGCCTTACTGCGTTCGGCGACTAGTCTTCCGCTTCGGCGGGAACCGGCTTGGTCGGCAACCGCACCGGGCGCAACAGGAAGCTCGGCACGTGATCGCCGAGCCCGATGACGCGCGCTTCGCCATCGTCGTCGCGGCGCGGGCGCCGCGGCGCCTCGGGCCTCGGTTGGCGGCGCGGCTCTTCCGGGCGAGGTTGCGGCTTGCGAGCCGCTTCGCGCTCCGCCGGCGCGACTTGCGGGCGGTCGCCGTGGACCCGTTCGGCGCTGCGCGCTTCGCGCTCCGCCGGCGCGTCGTGCGAATGGCCGCTGTGAGCGCGTTCGGCGCCGCCGCGCGCCTCGCGCTGCGCCGGCTCGCCGTGCGAACGGACGCCGCGACCGCGATCGCCGCCGCTGCGACGGCTGCGGCCGCCGCGATGCTCGCGCGGCGCTTCCGCGGTTTCCGCGGGTTCGTCGACGGGAGCGTCCCCGCCGGCCTGCCATTCGATCTTCTGGGCGATCAGTTTCTCGATCTCGTCGATCGAGCGCGCGTCGGCGCGGGTGACGATCGTCAAGGCGACGCCGAGTTTGCCGGCGCGCCCGGTGCGGCCGATGCGATGGACATAATCCTCTGCGTGATGCGGAGTGTCGTAATTGATGACGTGGCTGACGTCGGGAATGTCGAGCCCGCGCGCCGCCACGTCCGAGCAGACCAGCAACTGCACTGAATCGTTGCGGAACGAGTCGAGCGCGGCCATGCGCGAGCGTTGGTCGAGGTCGCCGTGCAGCGCGCCGACGGAAAAGCCGTGCTTCTCCAGCGAACGGCAGACCACCTGCACGTCGCGCTTGCGGTTGCAGAAGATGAGCGCGTTCTTGAAATTGTTGGCGGTGCGGATCAAGCGGCGCAACGTCGTCCGCTTCTCTTCCGGCGAAGCGCCGGAGCGGACCAGCGTCTGCGTAGTGCCCTCTACGGTTGAGGCGGCGCGCGAGACTTCGACGCGCACCGGATTATGTAGGAAGGCCTCGGAGAGCCGGGTGATTTCCGGCGGCATGGTGGCGGAGAAGAACAGCGTCTGGCGGGTGGACGGCACCAGCTTGCAGATGCGCTCGATGTCGGGAATGAAGCCCATGTCGAGCATGCGGTCGGCTTCGTCGATCACCAGGATTTCGATGCCGTTCAGCAGGATCTTGCCGCGATCGGCGAAATCGAGCAGGCGGCCGGGCGTCGCAATCAGGACGTCGGCGCCGCGCGTGATCTTGGCTTCCTGCTCGGAGAAGGACACGCCGCCGATCAGCAATGCCAGGTTGAGCTTGTGGTTGATCCCATACTTGCCGAACGCCTCCTCCACCTGAGCGGCGAGCTCGCGCGTCGGTTCGAGGATGAGCGTGCGTGGCATGCGCGCCCGCGCGCGGCCCTTTTCGAGGGCTGACAGCATCGGCAGCGTGAACGCCGCCGTCTTGCCGGTGCCGGTCTGGGCGATGCCGAGGACGTCGCGCCCTTGCAGGGCGTAGGGAATGGCTTGTTCTTGGATCGGCGTCGGCGTTTCGTAGCCGGACGCTTTTACGGCGTCGAGCACTTTCTCGCTCAGGCCGAGTTCATCAAATCGCATTGCGTCTCACAGGAACAGGGATATGGGCAGGCCGCGTTCGGGGCCCACGGGGGACGGCGCGGCTTTTCCGGGTCGCGCTCTGGCGTGGCGCAATGGTGACGGTTCGCGCCGGGTCGGGGCTTCGGTAACGCCGCTGACCTGGGGTGGATATAGTGGAATTCCGGCCAAAGTCAATGAAACGAGCCGGTTCTGCGTCACTGCGCCCTGCGCGCGAGCCGCGCCCGCAGAGGATTGGTTAACCCGCGCTCCTTACTGTGGTCGGCGTTGGGGGGCGCCGACCGATCGGACGGCGTCGCCGGCGCGCGGTCGTGCGCCGACGAGTCGCCGATTGGCGACAGGGGCGTCGGATCATCGGCCTTCGCGCGCAGCCGGGCGTTCAACCCCGACAGAACGCCATCGTCATGGGTTCGCCTATGTTCTCCAGGTTGAAGATCGCCTCAAAATTGTTGATCGGCTACGGCTCGATTCTCTTGCTCGTCGCCTGCATCAGCGCGCTGGGTTTCGGCGCGATGGTGCGCGGCCGCGCGGCGCTCGACGACGTCGCGCATCTGAAAACGGCCGAGGCGCTCGAACAACGGCTGGAGAAGCGCGTTCTCGAGGCGCGCATGCATTTCTGGATCGCCCTGGAGACCAATGATCCGAAGCAGTGGATCAAGTCGACCGAGGGCTTCGCCGTCGCTTCCGACTGGGTGGCGGACCTGCAGACCAACACGGTCGACTCGGCCCGCGCCGAAGAGGTGCAGAAGATGGCCGATCTGGTCGCCAAGTATCGCAAGCTGGCCAATCGCCTGCGCTTTGCGCAGGCGCAGGACGGGTCGCTCGACGCCGACAAGATGAAGGCCGGCGCCGCGGAGGCGACGGGCGTCGAGGATTCGATGACCGCGCTCGGCGCTCAATTGGCGACGGAATTCCACGAAGCCGCCGAAACAAGCTACGCAGCGGCCTCCGATTCGGCGGCGCTGACGCAGCGCGCGATTCTCGGCGCCAGCGGCGTCGGCCTGCTGTTCGGCGCGCTGATGGCGATCGCCTTCACCCGCAGCATCAGTCGGCCGATCGTCGAGGTCACCCGCACCATGCGCGAGCTGGCGAACGGCGATCTAACCGTCGAACCCAGGCATGCAGCCGATCGCAACGAGATCGGCGAAATGGCGCGAGCGGTGACGGTGTTCCGCGACGCGGCGATCGAGAAAGCGCGATTGGAAGTCGAAGCCGAGCGCCAGCGCTCGCTTACCGAGGAGACGCGCGCCGACAACGAGCGCGCTCAGCGCGAGGCGATCGCCCGCGAGCGGGCGATCGTCGCCGACTCGGTCGGCTCCGGGCTGTCGCGGCTGGCGGCGAAGGACCTGAGCTTCCGCATGTCGTCCGACATTCCCGAGGCCTATCGCAAGCTTCAGGCCGACTTCAACGCGGCGATCGCCCAACTCGAGGCGGCGATGGCGAGCGTCGCCGCGCGCGGCGACGCGATCCATGTCGGCACCAGCCAGATCGCCTCGGCGACGGACGATCTGTCGCGGCGCACCGAGCAGCAGGCGACCAGCCTCGAGGAGGCGGCCGCGACCTTGGAGGAAGTGACGACGATGGTGCGTCGCACCGCCGAGAGCACCGATCATGCGCGTGCGGTCGCCAGCGCGGCGCAAGCCGACGCGGCGAAGGGCGGCGAAGTCATCCGCCGGGCGGTCGAAGCGATGAGCGCGATCGAGAAGTCGTCGCAGCAGATCACCCAGATCATCGGCGTCATCGACGAGATCGCGTTTCAGACCAACCTGCTGGCGCTCAACGCCGGCGTCGAGGCGGCGCGCGCCGGGGACGCCGGCCGCGGCTTCGCCGTCGTCGCTTCGGAAGTGCGCGCGCTCGCCCAGCGCTCGGCGAGCGCCGCCAAGGAGATCAAGGCGCTGATCTCGACCTCGACCGGCCAGGTGAGCCAGGGCGTCGGGCTGGTCGCCGAGACCGGCAAGGCGCTGCGCCGCATCGTCGATCAGGTCACCGAGATCAATCGCGTCGTCGCCGAGATCGCCGCCAGCGCCAAGGAACAGGCGGTCGCGGTCGTGTCGGTCAATCAGTCGATCGGCGACATGGACAAGGCGACCCAGCAGAACGCCGCGATGGCCGAGGAATCGACCGCCGCGAGCCATAACCTGTCGGACGAAGCCGGGCATCTTGCGGCGCTGATCGCCGAATTCGATGTCGCGCAGACGACGAGCGACAAGAGGTCGCCCCGGGCGCGCGAGGCCGTAGCGCCGCTGCGCAAGGCGGGCTAAGGGCCGCCGCCGGGCCTCAGCGCTCGATCGGCGTCAGGCAGACGAGCTTCGCTTCCGGATGCGACGCGAAGACGAGGGTCGATTGACGGAAGCGCCGCGCCGGCGCGAGGAAGCGCCGCTCGCCGCCTTCGCGCCCCAGCACCGCCTGCTCCCGCCACAAACGGGCGAAGAGCGGTGAAGTCTGGCCGAGCTCTTCGATCAGTCCGCGCATCGTCGGTTCGCCGAGACGGCGGCTGAAGTCGGCGCGAAACTCGGCGACGACCCGCCGCGCGCGATCCTCCCATTCGTCAATCAGCCGTGGCGCGGCGGGCGAGCGGAAGATGAAGCGCATCAGGTTGCGGTCGTGGTCGCCGTCGAGCCAGCCGACGAAAAGCCCGGCTGCGGCTAGGTTCCACGCGCGCGCGGTCCATTGACCGTCGAGAAGGTAGGCGGGGATCGTCATCCGCTCCGGCAGCCGCAGCGCTTCTTCGGGCAACGCCTCGTCGCCGGAGGCGGGCGCTTCCGGGTCGCGCTTGCCCGCCAGTTCGAACAGATAGGCGCGCTCCGCCGACGCGAGGCGCAGCGCGGCGGCGAGGCGCGCCAGCAGACGCGCGGAGGCGGAGACTTCGCGCCCCTGTTCGAGCCACGCGATCCAAGTCAGGCTCGCGCCGCAGGCTTGGGCGATCTCTTCGCGGCGCAGCCCGGGCGTGCGGCGACGCCCTACGGCGCCGACCGACGGCGGCAAGCGTTCGCGGTGGGCGCGCAAGAAGGCGCCGAGGGCGCGGCGGGCGTCGGGGGTCGACATGGCGCCTTTCATAACAGGATAAACTTCACTCTTGTACTAGGGTATCCGGATCGACATGCTCGCCGGCGTCGCCCAACGCGTTTGGAGCCAGAGACCCATGCCGTCACGATCCCACGATTCCGTCGTCGCCGATCAGTTCGGTCCGCGCGCCGAGGCCTACGTCGCCAGCGCCGTGCATGCGCGCGGCGAGGATCTCGACGACTTCGAACGCCTGGTCGGCGCGCGGCCTGAGGCCGTGGCGCTCGACCTCGGCTGTGGCGGCGGACATCTGGCGTTTCTGCTGGCGCGGCGGTGTCAGCGCGTCGTCGCCTACGACCTCAGCGCGTCGATGGTCGCAACGGTCGCCGCCGAAGCGGCGCGGCGCGGGCTCGCCAATCTCGAACCGCGGCAGGGGTCCGTCGAGGCGCTGCCGTGGCCTGAGGCCGCTTTCGACATCGTGGCGACCCGTTACAGCGCCCACCATTGGCGCGACGTCGGCGCTGGCCTTCGCGAGGCGCGGCGCGCGCTCAAACCCGGCGGGCTGGCGGCGTTCATGGACGTCGTCGCGCCGGAAGACCCGCTGCTCGACACCTGGCTGCAGAGCCTGGAGCTGCTGCGCGATCCTTCGCACGTGCGCAACTATTCGATCGCGCAGTGGCGGACGATGCTGGCGGCGGTCGGCCTCAAGCCGACCCGCTGTTCGCGCTACCGCATCCGGCTCGAGTTTTCAGCTTGGGTCGCGCGCATGAACACGCCGCCGACACTTGTGGCGGCGATCCGCGCCCTGCAGGCCAAGGCCGACGAGGACGTCGTTCGCCATTTCGCCATCGAAGCCGACGGCAGCTTCTCAATCGACACGATGTTGATGGTCGCCGAGGGCTGAGCTCGCCGAAGCCTGAGCTCGCCGGCTCACGCGGCGTCGGCGCTGACCCGATTGCGGCCTTCCGACTTGGCGCGATAGAGGGCGCGGTCGGCGCGGCGGTAGAGCGAGCTGGTGTCGTCGTCGGGGCCGCGCTCGGCGACGCCGATCGACGTCGTGACCGGGATTGCGCGGCCGCCGGCGTCGATGACGAACGGCTCCTGCTGGATCGCCTGACGGGCGCGCTCGGCGATGCGCGCCGCGGCGCTGACCTCGACGTTCGGCATGACGATGACGAATTCCTCGCCGCCGAGCCGGCACAGAAGATCGCCGCCGCGAATGATGCCGCGCAGGCGATCGGCGAAGCTCTTCAGCACTTCGTCGCCGCAGTCGTGGCCGTAGGTGTCGTTGACCTGCTTGAAGTGGTCGATGTCGAGGATCATCAGCGTCAACGGCGTCCGGCGCATGCGCGCGTTGTCGAGCATCGTCGCGAGATGGTTTTCGAGGAAGCGTCGGTTGTTGAGGCCGGTCAGCGGGTCGTAGAGCGCGAGCTCGATCGACTGCTGCACCTTCTCGCGCAGCGAGTCGGCGTAGCGCTTCTGCCGCAACTGCGTACGCACGCGCGCGAGCAGCTCGTTGCGGTCGACCGGGCGGGTCAGGTAGTCGTTGACCCCGAGTTCGAGGCCGCGCAGCACGCGCTGGCGGTCTTCGAGCTCGGCGACGCCGAGGATCGGCAGATTGCGCGTGCGCTCCAGCGAACGGATCTGGCTGCAGAGACGCAGGCCGTCGAAATTGGCGAGGCCCAGGCTGACGATGATGAGGTCGACATTGTCTTCCGCGGCCCGGAACAAGGCCTCGTGAGCGTCGGCCTCGATGTGAACCGTGTGATGCGAATCGAGCGCGTGGGCGAGCCGCTCGGCCGAGCTGGCGCGGTCGTCGACGATCAGGATGCGCCCGCGCTTGCCGTCGTCGGCGTTGGGCGAAGCGAACGGCGCGATCATGCCGAGCGCGACCGTGGTGGCGGCGCGATTGCGCAGCTCGTCGACCGTCACCTTGAGCCGGGCGAGCGAGCGCACGCGCGCCACCAGCGCGATCTCGTCGATCGGCTTGGTGAGAAAGTCGTCGGCCCCCGCGTCGAGCCCGCGGACTCGGTCGGCCGGCTGGTCGAGCGCGGTGACGAGCACGATCGGCAAGTGGGCGGTGGCGGCCTGCCCCTTCAGCCGGCGGCAGACTTCGAAGCCGTCCATGCCCGGCATCATCACGTCGAGCAGCACGATGTCGCAGCCGCCCTTCTCGCAGATCTCGATCGCCTCCGGGCCGTTGGTGGCGGTCAACACCTCGAAATATTCGGCGGTAAGGCGCGCTTCGAGCAGTTTCAGATTCGGCGGAATGTCGTCGACGACGAGAACGCGCGCGGTCATCGATTCACTTCGCCCCGAGGAAATGATCGATGGTGTCGAAGAATTTGGCGACCGAGATCGGCTTCGACAGATAGGCCTCGCAGCCGCCCTGGCGGATCTTCTCCTCGTCGCCCTTCATTGCGAAGGCGGTGACGGCGATGACCGGAATCGCGCGCAACTCCTCGTCGTCCTTCAGCCACTGCGTCACCTCGAGGCCGGAGACCTCGGGCAATTGAATGTCCATCAGGATCAGGTCAGGGTGGTGCAGGCGCGCGAGTTCGACCGCCTCGACGCCGCTGCGGGTCTGGACGATCCGACAGCCCCGCGTCTCGACGAGGTCGTTGAAGAGCTTCATGTTGAGCTCGTTGTCCTCTACGATCAGCACGGTTTTGACCATGGAAAAATCCAGGAAAAGCGCCGCAGGGGACCGAATTTCACATCGGAGCGCGGCGAACTATAGTAGGCGCCAGACCTTGACGAAAGGAAAACCGGACCGTGGCCCAGCGGGTTAACGGCAAGCTGTCCACAGGCGCGGAAGGCGCCGAGACGATCGCGATCGACGCGCTGGGTTTTCTCGCCGGCGAGCCGGAACGGCTCGCCCGGTTTCTCGCTTTGTCGGGGCTCGGGCCGCACAATCTGCGCCAGGCGGCGACTTCGCCGGGATTTCTCGCCGCAGTCCTCGACCATCTCGCGGCCGACGAGCGGCTGCTCGTCGCCTTCGCCGCGGCGCGGGGAATCGATCCCGCCGCCGTGACCCGCGCCCGCGACGCGCTTTCCGGCCCGTCGGCGGAACCGACCGCTTGAGCGGCCGTCCGGCGCCCGCCGTGCCGGCGATCTTCTGCCGCGACTGCCTCGCCGAGATCGACGACCAAAGCGCCGCCGCCGGCCGCTGCCGGCGCTGCGGTTCGCCGCGGCTGATCGCCGCAGACGCCGGTCTGACGATCGCTCACGTCGATTGCGACGCCTTCTACGCCGCGATCGAGAAGCGCGACCGACCTGATCTCGTCGACAAGCCGGTGATCGTCGGGGGCGGCGGGCGGCGCGGCGTCGTCGCCACCTGCTGCTACGTCGCGCGCACCTTCGGCGTGCGCTCGGCGATGCCGACCGGCCGCGCGCTGCGGCTCTGTCCGCAGGCGATCGTCCTGCCGCCCGACATGGCGAAATACGCGCGGGTCAGCCGCGACATCCGCGAGCGCATGCAGAAGCTGACGCCGCTGGTCGAGCCGCTGTCGATCGATGAGGCGTTCCTCGATCTGACCGGCTGCGAAGGCGTCAACGGCGCGCCGGCCGCGCTGGCGCTGGCGCGCTTCGCGCGCGAAGTCGAGCGCGAGATCGGCGTCACCGTCTCGGTCGGCCTCAGCTACTGCAAGTTCCTCGCCAAGCTCGCGTCCGATCTCGACAAGCCGCGCGGTTTTTCCGTCATCGGCCGCGCCGAGGCGCGCGCCGTTCTCGCGCCGATGAGCGTGGGCCGGCTGTGGGGCGTCGGCAAGGTCGCCGAAGCGCGGCTGGGGCGACTGGGCTTGACGACGATCGGCGATTTGCAGGCGCTCGACGAGAAGACGGCGGCGGCTCGGCTCGGCGATGACGGCCGACGGCTGTGGCGGTTGGCGCAGGGGATCGACGCGCGCCGCGTGACGCCGGATCGTGAGGCCAAGAGCGTTTCGAGCGAGACGACTTTCGAGATCGACGTCGCCGACCGCGACGAGCTGACCCGGACGTTGCTCTCCCATTGCGATCGGGTGGCGGCGCGGCTGCGCAAGAGCGGCCTGGCGGCGGGGGCGGTGACGCTCAAGCTGCGCACGCCCGACTTCCATTTGCACAGCCGCAGCCGTTCGGGGCTCGATTCGACCCAGATGGCGCCGCGGCTGTTCGCCGTGGCGCGCGCGCTGCTGGAGGCCGAGCCGGTCGGCCAAGCCTATCGGCTGATCGGCGTCGCGGCGGGCGATCTCGCGCCGGCCGCGGAAGCCGACGGCGCCGATCTCCTCGAGGGCGACCGCAGCCGCGAGAAGGCGCGCGAAGCGGCGATCGCGACTTTGCGCGACCGCTTCGGCGCGGCGGCGGTGCAGCGCGGCCTATCCTATCGGCCGGGCGGCGGGCGGCCGCGCTGATCAGTCGGGGCAGGCGGGAATGGGCAGGAGATCGAGCCGCTTGAGCTTGGCCTGGAGCGCAAACGCGCCGTAGTCGAGCTTCAGCGTGCCGGAGACGCCGTTCTCGTAGAGGTCGAAGCTGAGGATATATTCTGGCGGCGCGTCGCGCGCCTTCTCGTCGAAATAGGAGACCGTCACCGGCCAGCGACGGACCTTGCCGAGTGTGGCGGCGAACTCGGATTCCGGCGTCGGCGTCGTCGCTTCCCTGCCGATGACGGTCAGGGTCTGGAACACCTTCTTGCCGGTGTCGGATCCGTCGTAGACGCGCGCCTCCATCGTGCCGCCGCCCGCCTTGGCGTGGGCGATGATGCGCTCGATGTGCTCGGTCGGGAACAGGATGTCCTTGCCGATGTTCATCGTTTCGGCGTCCGGCTTGCTCAGCGCCACCGTCGTGTCGCCGCCGTCGGCGCCGCGGCTCGCCGACCCGGCGACGGCGGGCGAGTCGGCGCCCTCCATCCGCGAGTCGATCTGGAAGCGCATGCGCTTGGCGTCGCCGTCCTCGAAGGTCACGGCGTGAATATCGGACGAGACGGGGTCGCCCTCGCTGCGCTGCAATTCGGTGAACTGGCGGAAGTTCGAGGCGAAACCGTCGCAGCGCGAGCCGGAGAATTCATAGGCGATCAGCCCTGAAGCGGCGACCGGCGTCTGCGAAGTGGAGCGTTGCCCGCCGTAGTCGTCGATCAGCGAAATTTCGTAGGCCGCGCGGTGGGGCGCGAGCGGCAACGCCATCTCGGCGCGGGCGCCGACGACGCCTGCCGCCAGCGCGACCGCCGTCAGGGCAATGCGACCTCTCATTCAACGTTCTCCGCCGACCCGAAGCGGGCGCCTCGGCCGTCTTTCGGTTGTCGCCGCACTTTTCGGCGGATTCGTGGCCGATTGCGCTTCAGGGCTCGTCCGACTCCGCGACCGGCCCCCAGGCCTGCTCGAGCGCCGAGGGCTCGTCGAGCGGCTCTTCGTCCGGACGCAAGGTCGAATCGTCGTCGGGCTGCGGGACGCCAAACCCGGCCGGCAGCTTGCCGTCGAACAGGCCTGCGCCCTGCAGTTCGTCGAGGCCGGGCAGATCGGCGACGGCGTCGAGACCGAAATGGGCGAGGAATTCGGGCGTCGTGCCGTAGGTGATCGGGCGGCCCGGCGCTTTGCGGCGGCCGCGCATGCGCACCCATCCGGCCTCCATCAGCACGTCGAGCGCGCCCTTGGAGACGGCGACGCCGCGGATCTCCTCGATGTCGGCGCGCGTCACCGGCTGGTGGTAGGCGATGATCGCGAGAGTCTCGATCGCTGCGCGCGACAGCTTGCGCTTCTCCTGGTCCTCGCGCGCGAGCAGCCAGGCGAGGTCGGGCGCGGTGCGCAGCGCCCAACGGCCGGCGACGCGCACGACATTGACGCCGCGCTCGGCGTAGAGGCGCTGCAGCTCGGCCATCACCGCGCCGACTTCGGCCTCAGACGACAGCCGCGCGGCGATCGTCGCCTCGTCGGTCGGCTCGGCGGCGGCGAACAGGATCGCCTCGGCGACGCGAAGATCCTCAGGGGCGAAACGCGGCGGCGCGTCGGCATCGAACAATTTGGCGACGATTCCCATTTTGGCGTCTCAGTTCGGTTCGGACGGCGCCGCGGCGACCGGGCGCAGCCACAGCGGCGCGAAAGCCGCATCCTGCCGCAACTCGATCCGTCCCTCGCGCGCCAGCTCCAGAGAGGCGGAGAACGAGGATGCGCGCGCGGTGCGGCGAAACTTCGGCTCGACTCCGTATTCGATCAGCCAGGAATCAAGCTCCGTCCAGTCGTCGACCCGCCCGATCATGCGCGTCAGCGCTTCGCGCGCTTCGGCGAGCGACCAGACGGCGCGCGCGGCGAAACGCAGCTTGCCGCGGGCGTGCTTCTGGCTCTGACGCGCGTAGGCGGAGAGGAGGTCATAGAGCGTCGCCTCGTAGACGATGGCGCTGGTGCGGGCGATCGGCTCCGGCGCGCCGCGGCAAAAGACGTCGCGGCCGAGCTGCGGACGGGCGAACAGCGCCTCGCCGGCGCGGCGGATCTGCTCCAGCCGCCTCAGCCGCTGGGCGAGCGCGTCGGCGAGGTCGGCCGCTTCGCCGCTTTCGACCCGGCTCGGCGAGGGCAGCAGCAGGCGCGACTTGAGATAGGCGAGCCAGGCGGCCATGACGAGATAGTCGGCCGCGAGCTCGAGCCTCAGCTTGTGCGCTTCCTCGACGAAGGCGAGGTATTGCTCGGCGAGCGCCAACACCGAGATGCGCGCCAAGTCGACCTTCTGGCGGCGGGCGAGCTCGAGCAGGAGGTCGAGCGGACCCTCGAAGCCGTCGAGATCGACGGTGAAGGCGGGCTCGCCCTCGGCCCGGTCGACCTGAAACTCGTCATTTTGAACGCCGACGCCGGCCACGAATCACCTCTTTCGGGTGGCCCGCGACTTTGGCCCGCGGCGGCGGCGAGGGCAAGGCGCGGCGGCGCGCGCGTCCACAATCTCGCCCCCGCAGCGGCTCGACGTTGCGTCGCATATCAACCAGAAGTTAACCGGGGTAACCAACTATGTTTAGGTAAACATTTGGTTTCCGGCCTCAAAAGCATCCGAACGATTGCAATCGTCGAGCGTCGGCGTACCGTCATTTTTGCAGGGCATCGTTCGCCCAACAGACACCCCGCGGAGTGCTCGGGTCCGCCGCATCTCCCGGGTCCGTGGGGTCGGCCGGCCTGGAAGCAGCTTAGGAGTGGCCTCCTCGACGCTGCTTCCGGCCGGCCTCCCGTTTTCCGTCAATAGCGCCTGAGCAGGCTGACCATTCTGCCCTGGACGCGCACCCGGTCGGGCCCGAAGATGCGGGTCTCGTAGGCCGGGTTGGCGGCTTCGAGCGCGATCGAAGCGCCGCGCTTGCGCAGCCGTTTCAGCGTCGCTTCCTCGTCGTCGATCAGCGCCACGACGATGTCGCCGGTCTCTGCGGTGTCTTGCTTGCGGATGATGACGGTGTCGTTTTCGAGAATGCCGGCCTCGATCATCGAGTCGCCGCGCACTTCGAGCGCGAAATGCTCGCCGGCGCCGAGAAAATCCGGCGGCATGGCGATCGTGGCGATGCGGCTCTGGATCGCTTCGATCGGCGTGCCGGCGGCGATGCGGCCCATCACCGGGATCATCGCCGGGGCGTTCGGCGTCTCGGCCCCGCCGAGCGGTCGGACCTTGCCGAGGTTGCCGGAGATGACGCTCGGCGAGAACTTCTGCGCCCGCGGCGCGCCGACGGTCGCCGATTCCGGCAGCCGCAGGACCTCGATCGCGCGGGCGCGATTGGCCAGGCGCCGGATGAAGCCGCGCTCCTCGAGCGCCATGATCAAGCGATGGATGCCCGACTTCGAGCGCAGCTCGAGCGCATCCTTCATTTCGTCGAAGGAGGGCGGAACCCCCTCGGCCAGCAGACGCTCGTGAATGAAGCGCAGCAGCTCGCTTTGCTTTCTGGTCAGCATGGCAGGCTCCCCAACCGCCCGGCGCGAATCGCCCCCTCGCCGTCGGCGGGGCCGAGAATCGCGTTTGGGCGTAAACAAATCACGAACGATGCGTATCTGTTCGCGCTGTGTTCCGTCAAGAGGGTGGGCGGATCAACCTCCCGTTTGGCTGGGAGCGAGGCGGTTTCCGTCAGCGCAGGCGGCAGTCGGCGGTCGGGCGCCAGTTCTCGAGGTCGCCGGCGAAGGCCAGCGCGAACGCGCGTTGCGCCGCGATCGGGCCGGAAAGATCGTCGCCGAAGGCGGTGTGGGCGAGCGTCGCGCCGCTCCGCTTGGCGAGCGCCGGGGCGGCGGCGATAGCCGCTTCGGCGGGGTCGTAGAGGCGGAACGAAGCGCCGTCGGCGGCGACTGCGGCGAGATAGAGATCTTCGCCCGGCCCCTCGGCATGGGCGACGGCGGCGAGATAGACGCCGTCGGCGACGCGATGCAGCGTGGCCGGCTCGGCCGAAGAATTGTCGGGGGCGACAAAGACATATTGTGTCCGTCGGTCGCTCTGCAGGCGGATAAGGCGGCCGCGCTCGGCCTTCGCCGCCCCGCGCTCCTGGATGGTTAGGCAGGCGTAATCGCCCGGCCGCGCCGCGACGGAATCGCCGTCGCCGAGCGGAAAAGGTTGGTCCTGGGTGGAAAGGCAGCCGGCAAGCGCCAGGGCCAAGAGGGAAACAACGAGCGCGCGCTGAGTCATGGCGGTCAGGCCTTACGGGCCGGCCGCCGCCTCGATGGAGACAGAGGGCGCCGCCGGCGCGCCCATTGTTGGCTCGGCGAGGCAAAAGCGCGAGACAAATCCGAAGTCGGAGACGCGAAAGGCGCCGCATTCGACGGCGGTTGCTCGAGTCACGCTTGAGTTTGCATTCGTCAGGCGCACAATCGCCGCCAAACCAGCGATGATCGGATGCGCCGGCGCAGAACGCGGCCGCGCGAGGGGAGAGTCGGTTCGATGAACGAAACGGCGTCGGAACGGGCGGCGATGTGGGACGCGCGCTACGAGCCCGCGCCATACGCCTATGGCGAGGCCGCCAACGCCTTTCTCGTCGCGCAGGCGCCGCGCCTCGAGCGCGGCATGCGGGCGCTCGTTCCCGGCGACGGCGAGGGGCGCAACGGCGTGTGGCTTGCCGAGCAGGGGCTTGTCGTCGACACGCTCGACCTCTCCGCCCAAGGCGTCGCCAAGGCGCGCCGGCTCGCGGCGGTGCGCGGCGTCAGCCTCAACGCGGCGCAAGCCGACGCGCTCGCCTGGGCCTGGCCGCGCGAGGCCTACGACGTCGTCGCGCTGATCTATCTCCACCTCGCCGCCGACGAACGTCGCTTCCTTCATGGCCGCGCGCTCGCGGCGCTGAGGCCCGGCGGGTTGCTGATCCTCGAGGCGTTCCGCCCGGAGCAGCTCGCCGCGCACGCGGCGGGCGCGCGCGGCGGTCCGCGCGAGGCGCGACTGCTTTACACCGTCGCCGACCTTGCCGCCGACTTCGCCGGGCAGGAGATCGTCGAGCTCGCCGAAGCGAGCGCCGTGCTCGACGAAGGGGCGCTGCATGTCGGCGCGAGCGCGGTCGTTCGCGCGGTGGTGCGAAAGGTCTAGGCGTCGCGCAACGTGACCCTGACCGGGACGTGGTCGGAGGCCTTTTCGCGGCCGCGCATGTCCTTGTCGACGACGGCCGTCTCAAGCGTGTCGGCGGCTTGCGGGGACAAGAGGAAGTGGTCGATGCGGATGCCGGCGTTGCGCTGCCAGGCGCCGGCCTGGTAGTCCCAGAAGGTGTAGAGGCCCTTCCCGTCGCTGGTCGCGCGCAGCGCGTCGGCAAAGCCGAGCGAGAGAAGCTCGCGGAACTTGGCCCGCGTCTCGGGCAGGAACAACGCGTCCTTCGTCCAGTCCTCCGGGCGCGCAGCGTCTCGCGGCTCGGGAATGACGTTGAAGTCGCCGGCCAGCGCCAGAGGCTCCTCATAGGCGAGCAAGCCGCGCGCGTGGCGGATCAGCCGATCCATGAAGGCGAGCTTGTAGGCATATTTCTCGCCCGGCGCCGGATTGCCGTTGGGCAGATAGATGCAGGCGAGCCTCAGCACGCCGCGCGCGGCGGGGATCACCGCCTCGATGTAGCGCGCCTGCGGGTCATCGGGATCGCCTGGCAGCCCGCGCTGCGCTTCGAACGGCCGCTTGGCGAGGATTGCAACGCCGTTGAAGCCCTTCTGCCCGTGGACGGCGACATTATAGCCGAGGTCCTCGATCTCGGCGCGCGGGAACGCCTCGTCGACGCACTTGGTCTCCTGCAGGCACAATGCGTCGGGCGCCTGCTCCTTGAGATAGTCGAGGAGATGGGGCAGCCGCTGGCGGACCGAGTTGACGTTCCAGGTGGCGACGATCAGGGCGGGGGACTCCGCAGGCAGTGGGCAATAGCAATAGGCAGCAGGAAGCGCTCTTCGCCCACTGCCTACCGCCTATCGCCTTCTTCCTCAATCCCAGCGCCGGTGCGCCCACATCCATTGTTCCGGATTGTCACGGATGAACTGCTCGAAGCGCGCCTGCACCGCGGCGGTCGTCGCCAGCACGTCGGCGTCGCGGTCGTCGCTGCGCTGCGCCTCGACCTTCTCGATGCGCATGGCGAAATGCGCGCCCTTGGTGCGCACGACGGCGGCCGCGTAGATCGGGATGCCGGCGGTGCGGGCGATAAGGGCGGGAAAGGGGTTCGACCAGGCCGGACGACCGAAGAACGGCACTTCGATCCCGCGCCCTTCGCGCAGGTCGGCGACGAAGGCGGGGTAGCCGCCGGCGCGCGCAAGTTTCAGCAACGCCCGCGACGTCGCCGGCGACTTGTCGAACAGGCCGCCGGGATAGAGCGGCCGGCGGCGCTCGTAGAGCCAGCGGTCGACCAGCGGGTTGGTGAGCTTCTGGTAGACGCCGGCGAGCGGCAGGCCGAAACGCAGGCCCGCCTGCGAAGCGAGTTCCCAGTTGCCGAGATGCAGCGTGCAGACGACGAACGGCCCGCCCGCGACGATCGCCTCGAACTTTTCGAACGGTTCGAGCACGACGCGCTGCTCGGTCAGGATCTGCTGGATGTGGAAGAACTCGGCGAACGTGCGGCCGAGGTTGTCCCACATCGCCAAGGCGATGCGTCGGCGCTCGGCCTCGGAGGCCTCCGGCAGCGCCAGCGCCAGATTGTCGAGCGCGCGCTTCTGGCGCCCGAGCCGGGGCGCGATGCGCCGCCACAGGAACCCCGAAACCGCCGACGCCCAGTCGAGCGGCAGGGCGGTCGCGACCGCGGCCAGCGCGCAGAACGCGACGTATTCGAGACGATGGCGCAATTGCGCGAGACGACCCATGGGTCCGGCGTTCCTTTCGACCCATGGCTGGGCCGGGCGGCTATGCTCGGCGGCGGCGGGCGCGTCAAGGGCGCCCCAAGCGACATTTTGCCTTGCCGCCTGGCTGGGGAAACATGATAGTCGTGGCCGATCTGCGTAAGTCGAGTGGGAGGTTGGGGGATGAGCGACCAGGTTAAGTATCAATTGGGCGAGGATCGGATCCCTCGCGTTTGGTACAACATCGCCGCCGACCTGCCGCCGGCGCCGCCGGTCCTTCATCCCGGCACAGGCAAACCGATCGGCCCCGACGACCTTGCGCCGCTGTTCCCGATGGCGCTGATCGGCCAGGAAGTCAGCACCGAGCGCGAGATCGAGATCCCCGATCCGGTGCGCGAGATCTATCGCATGTGGCGGCCGACGCCGCTCTATCGCGCGCGCGGGCTGGAGAAGGCGCTCGGCACCACCGCGCGCATCTTTTACAAATACGAAGGCGTCAGCCCGGCCGGCAGCCACAAGCCCAACACCGCGGTGGCGCAGGCCTTCTACAACAAGCAGGAGGGGGTGAAGAGGCTCACCACCGAGACCGGCGCCGGCCAATGGGGCTCCTCGCTCGCCTTCGCCGGCGGCCTGTTCGGCCTCGAGGTCAAGGTCTACATGGTCAGGGTCTCCTTCGATCAGAAGCCCTATCGGCGGGCGCTGATGGAGACTTACGGGGCGACCTGCATCGCCAGCCCGAGCAACGAGACCAACTCCGGCCGCGCCATCCTCGCCGCCAGCCCGAATTCGCCCGGCAGTCTCGGCATCGCCATCTCCGAGGCGGTCGAGGTCGCCGCTCAGAGCGGCGACACCAAATATTCGCTCGGCAGCGTGCTCAATCACGTGCTGTTGCACCAGACGGTGATCGGCCAGGAGGCGATCGAGCAGATGGAGGCGGCCGACGCCTATCCCGACGTGGTGATCGGCTGCGCCGGCGGCGGTTCGAATTTCGGCGGCATCGCCTTCCCGTTCCTCGGCAAGAAGCTGCGCGACAAGCGCGACGTGAGGCTCATCGCCGTCGAGCCGTCGGCCTGTCCGTCGCTGACGCGCGGCCGCTACGCTTTCGATTTCGGCGACACCGGCCACCTGACGCCGCTGATGAAGATGCACACGCTCGGCTCGACCTTCATCCCGCCCGGCTTCCACGCCGGCGGCCTGCGCTACCACGGCATGTCGGCGCTGGTCAGCCATTGCAAGGAACTCGGGCTGATCGAGGCGCGCGCCTATCACCAGAACCCGTGCTTCGAGGCCGGCGTGATGTTCGCGCGCACTGAAGGAATCGTGCCGGCGCCGGAATCGAACCATGCGGTCAGGGCGGCGATCGACGAGGCGCTGAAGGCGCGCGAGGAAGGCAAGTCGCCGACGATCCTGTTCAATCTGTCGGGCCACGGCCATTTCGACATGCAGGCCTACCTCGACTACTTCTCGGGCAAGCTGCTCGACAAGGACTACGACGCGGCCGCCCTCGAAGCCTCGCTCGCCCTTCTGCCGAAAGTGGCGGCGGAGTAGGCGGTCGAGAGCGCAAGCCGACGGGCGTACGGCGCGTGCGGAGCCGCTCGATGAGACGCCCTCGCGCCGGCGAAGGCGTCGAAGGGCGCTCTCGCGGGCGCAAGTGTTGCTGCGCTCCGTTGCGTCCCTAGGGAGCGCCTCGCGGCTTAGAATTCAGACCACTCGGCGCTCGCCGCCGCGCCGCTGTGGCCGCGCCCTTGAGCCGCCGCACGGACACGGGGGCGTCGGGGCTGTGTGGGTTCAACGGCCGAAGGCGCGGCGCGCGGCGCCGGGCGGGGCAGCGGTTCTCCGCCGCCGGGCGGAACCTTGAACCGCCCGACGAGGCGCGCCAGTTGCTCGCTTTCGGACGCCAGCGACTGGCTGGCGGCGCTCGCCTGTTGCGACATCGCGGCGTTCTGTTGCGTCGCCTGGTCCATGTGATTGACCGCCGCGGCGACCTGCTGAAGGCTGGTCGCCTGCTCCTCGGCGCTGGAACTCATCGTCGCGACGACGGCGTTGATCTCCGACACCTTCGCTTCGATCCGCTCGAGCGCCGCGCCGGTCTCGCCCACCAGGTTGACGCCTTCTTCGACCTGCGCGGTCGAAGTCGAAATCAGCGCCTTGATCTCCTTGGCCGCCTCGGCCGAACGTTGCGCCAGCGCGCGAACTTCGGAAGCGACGACGGCGAAACCGCGGCCGGCGTCGCCGGCGCGAGCCGCCTCGACGCCCGCATTGAGCGCCAGAAGGTTGGTCTGGAAGGCGATCTCGTCGATGACGCCGATGATCTGGCTGATCTGCTGCGACGACTTCTCGATCTTGCTCATCGCTTCGACTGCGCGGCGCACGATTCCCGCTCCGAGATCCGCGTCGTCGTGCGTGGCGGCGACGACCGTTCGAGCGCGCTTGGCGCCCTCCGCATTCTTGCCGACGGCGGTCGTGACCTGGCCGAGCGCCGCGGCGGTCTCTTCGAGGCTCGAGGCCTGCTGTTCGGTGCGCCGCGCGAGGTCGTTCGACGCCGCGGTGATTTCCTGCGCGCTCGAATGGACCGCCTCCGCCGCCGACTTGACGGCGCCGAACGCTTCGCCGAGGCGTGCGATCGCGCCGTCGAAATCGGCCTTCAGCTTGCCATAGGCCGCGGGCAGGTCGTCCTGCATACGGCAGGTGAGGTCGTTGTCGGCGAGCCGCGCCAGCCCCGCGCCGATCGAGCTCGCGACGCGCGCGCGCTCTTCGGCTTTGGCCTCTTCCGCGGCCTTGACGCGCGCCGCCTCCGCCGCCTCGACATAGACCGAAATGGCGAAGTCCATGTCGAGCAGCGCGGCTTTGACCAGCGCGCCGATCGCCGAGCCCGCCGCTTCGGCCGCCTTGCGCCCGCCGTTGAAGAGCCCGCTCGGCCACAGCTCGCCGACAGCCGCCTTGACCAGACGATCGACGACCACGGCGTAGCCGGCGATGTACCAGGCGGGCTCGAGGCCGACTCGCGCGTGGGCGAGGCCGATCGCACGCACGCCGGCGGCGTAGCGGTCGTCGAACCGCGCCGAGCCGATCGCGTCCCAATGTTTGAGCTGAGCCGACTTCGCCGCCGCCATGTGGGCGTCGTCGCGGAAGAAGGCGTTGAGCTTCGGGGTCGCGCGGACCTTGTCGTAGAAGGCGTCGAGCGCAGCCGGCATCTCGCGTTCGACGACCGGTTTGAGGCTCAAAATCCCGGCGCAGGCGGCCGGATCAAGCGACATGAACTGCGTGAGCTCTTCGAGGCCGGCGATTGCAGTCGCTGTCTTTTCCATTGTCCGCCCGCCTTTCGATGCGCCAAGCGTCGCCGGCGGCGCCGACCGCATCGGGTCGACGTCGGAGGTTCAGCCAGTTGGCGCCAATTCGCCCCTCTATGTGCGAGTCCGTACATACAGATGCTTTCTGTATGGTTAAGCGGACCTCGCAATCGGCGCGACGATGGGCCGCGGTCAAATTTCCGCTATGATAGGAAAAAAGCTCGAGGGCCGCGCCGTGCCCGAAGAAGCGGAAATTCGAAATCGCATTCTCCTCTCGTTACGCCGGGAGGCGCGGGCGTTCCTGGCGCCGCGGCTGACGACGCGCCCGCTGACGGCGGGTGAGATTCTCTTTCGCGACGGCGAGCCTCGGACTCACGCGGTCTTTCCCCATGAAGGCGTCGTCGCGATCGTCGCGCGCATGGCCGACGGGCGGCGCGCCGAGATGGCGGCCGTCGGTTTCGAGGGTTTCGTCGGCTTCGGGCTGCTCGACAACCGCGAAGCGGCGGTCGGCGCGACGATGGTCGAGGTTCCTGGTCTCGCCGCGTTCCTCGCCGCCGCCGATCTGATCGCCGCGCGCGAACAATTTGAATGCGTGCGGGAAGCGATGTTGCATTACGCGACGACGTTGATCGGTCAGCTGATGGTCTCGGCGGCGTGCAACAGCCTGCACGGCGCCGAGCAACGGATTGCGCGCCGGCTCTTGGAGACGCGCGATCGGATGGTCGGCGAGACCTTCGCGCTCACCCAGCAGACTCTCGCCGAGGCGCTGAGCTTGCGCCGCGCTACTGTCGGCGCGACGTGCGCGCGGCTGCAGCGCGAAGGGGCGATCCGCTATTCGCGCGGGGCGTTGACGATTCTCCGCCAGGAACGGCTCGAAGCGGTCGCCTGCGAATGTCGTCGCCGCGTCCGCGAGGCCTGATCGTCGGCTGCGCCGTCAGGCCGCCGCGCAACCTTGCCTTGTCGGACGCGCGTGCTATCAAGCCGCGCCGCGGCGAGGGCGCCGCTTCCACGAGGACCGCATGTTGTTCATCAACCGTCGCGCTTTTCTCGCCGTTTCCCTCGCTGCGCTCGCCGCGCCGGCCTTCGCCGACGACGACAAGGACAACACGCTGATCCTCGCCACCAAGCACGGCAAGGTGGTCATCCGGCTGCGGCCCGATCTCGCGCCGAAGCACGTCGCCCAAATCAAGACGCTGGTGAAGCGCAAGTTCTACGACGGCATCGTCTTCCACCGCGTCATCCCCGGCTTCATGGCCCAGACCGGCGACCCGACCGGCACCGGCTCGGGCGGTTCCGACCTGCCCGACATTCCCGCCGAGTTCACCCCGACTCCGTTCAAGCGCGGCACGGTCGGCATGGCGCGCTCGAGCGATCCGAACTCGGCCAACTCCCAGTTCTTCATCTGCCTCGGCGACGCCGGCTTCCTCGACAACAAGTATACGGTGTTCGGCGAAGTGGTCTCCGGCATGGACGTGGTCGACCAGATCAAGGCGGGCGCGGCGGACAACAACGGCGCGGTCGACAATCCCGACAAGATCGTCACGCTGCGTTTGGCCTCGGACGCCAAGGCGGACGCGAAAGCGAAGCCGAAGCCGAAGGCGACCGACGCGCCGGCGGCCGAGCCGACGGACGCCCCGACCAGCCAAGACTGACGGCTCTTCCCTCAAGCGCACAGGAGCGCCAATTTGACCACCCCTGGAAACACGCTCACGCTGGAAACCACCAAAGGACCGGTGGCGATCGAAATGCGTCCCGACCTGGCGCCCGGCCATGTCGCCCATATCAAGCGGCTGGTCGGCGAGGGCTTCTACGACGGCGTCGTCTTCCATCGCGTGATCGACGGCTTCATGGCGCAGACCGGCTGCCCGCATGGAACTGGAACCGGCGGCTCGAGCTATCCCGACCTCAAGGCCGAGTTCAACGACGCGCCGCACGTGCGCGGCGTCGTCTCGATGGCGCGCGCCGCGAGTCCGGATTCGGCCAATTCGCAATTCTTCATCTGCTTCGACGACGCGCGCTTCCTCGACCGCAAATACACGGTCTGGGGACGCGTCGTCTCCGGCATGGACAACGTCGACAAGATCAAGCGCGGCGAGCCGGTGCGCGATCCCGACAAGATCGTCAAAGCGACGCTGAGCTGAGCGGGTTCGCGCAATCCGGGTTTGCTGGTAAAAGGGAATCAAAGCCTGGGCGGCGGCGCTGTCCAGGCGTTGTGGCGTTCGGGCCGAGGGTGCGGCCCGCACAAGAGGCATGAGAGGACGGGCGACTTGTCTAGCGACCGCTTCTTCGTCAAAACCCTTACGCTCGAAAACTTCCGTTGCTTCGAGAAAGCCGAACTCGGGCCGTTCGATCCGCATTTCAATTTGCTGGTCGGCACGAATGGAACGGGCAAGTCGAGCGTGCTGCTGGCGCTGGCGAATTTGTTGAGGGAAGTGGCGAATTCGCCGGCAGGAATCGCTAAGGGGCCTCTGGTTGGCGATCTCGATGTCAGGGTGGACCAACGGGACACAGCCAATAAGCTCGAACACAAAGCGACTCGGAGCCGTGGCAAGATTTCCTCGTCGCTTGAGTGGGGCGCGGAGTCCTTCGTCTTTTCTGAGCGCTTTGGCGATGAGCGAGGAAACGTAAAGCCGGAGCTTCTGAGACCTTTCCACGAACAAACATCGGGCGCACCAGTTGGTCTCTCTTGGCCGGATACTGAGCGCGCCTCTCCTTTGATTGTGAGATTCACAACAAACAGGCATTTTCAGCGTCGAATGAGCATCGGCGACGACGTTCCGGAGCCCCGACCAGATAGTCGTTGGGATGCCTTTCGAGATTGGCCAAATGCAGGCGCCGACTGCGACGTTCTCCAGAGGTGGATGCGTTCTCAAACGCTGATCGCTCTGCAAGACCGGGCGCTGGATCATAACTTGATATTAGATGGGAACGGCGGGGGCCTAAACTCGGGTGGGCGGCCAACGCCTCATCTTCAAATTGTGCAGAGTGCGGTGCAGAGAGCGGTCGAAGGCGCCAGCAGCATCGAATACGTCGAACGGCGCAAGGATATTGTCGTCGCCTTCGAAGGCGGTCGCACTCTCGACTTTTCCAATATGAGCGATGGGCAGCGAGCGTTGGTGGGCATGGTGGCGGAAATCGCCAGGCGCGCTTGTCTCCTGAATTCGTCTTACCTTGGAGAGCGCGTGCTGGAGGAAACTACGGGTCTCGTCCTCATCGACGAACTCGATCTTCATCTCCACCCGCGCTGGCAACGGCGGGTGATCGGCGATCTCAAGCGCATCTTTCCGAAGATCCAGTTCTTCGCGACGACCCATTCGCCGCAGGTCATCAGCGAAGCGCGGCCGGAGGAGATCGTTCTGCTGACGCCGGAGGGGCAAAAGCGCCCGCCGCAGAGCTACGGCATGGACTCCAACTGGGTCTTGGAATGCGTGATGGAGGCCGAGGGACGCGACCCAACGGTCGCAAAGGAAATTGCGCACCTCTATGACGAAATCGAAGACGGCAAGTTCGAGGAGGCGCGCGCCAGAATCGCTAAGCTTCGCAAGGAGATTGGCGGGTTTGGCGATGTCGAGGCAGCCGAATCGTACATGTGGCGGGTCGAACATGAGGGCGACGAGGCCGCTGAGTGAGATTCATCCGCAAAGGCAACGAGCCGAAGGCCTTGCGCGATTGGAAGAGCGCCAACCGAGGCCTTCCCGACGCGCTGGATTTCGGTGCGATACCTAGCGCAGTCAAGACGATCTTGCGCAGCAAGATGCGGCGCGAACAGGGCTTTCTCTGCGCCTACACGATGGCGCAGGTCGACGGCTCCGAGGGATCGCACATCGAGCACATACAGCCGCAAAGGAATCACCAGGACAGGGCGACCGATTATCAAAACATGGTCTTGTGCATTCCCGAGACTGGGCCCTGCGATTTCGGCGCCATCGCCAAGGGCAACGAAGATGTCGACGAGACGAATTTTGTGTCGCCTCTGAACGAAAGCTGCCAGCGACGTCTCCGCTATCGCTTTTCCGGCAAGGTCGCACCTGTCGAGGAAAACGACGAGCCCGCGGCGCGAACAATCGCCCTCTTGGCGCTCAACCCCCCGATCCTCGTCAGCGCGCGTCGGGATGCGATCCGCGCCCAAGGAATTCTCGCGAGCCGCGGGCCACAAGGGCGACCGCTCCGGGGCGCAATCTCTGCGGCCAAAGCCCTTCGCCTCCGCGAGGAGGTGTTGGCGCCCGACGAGTCAGGCCGTCTTCCACCCTACTGTGTGGCGGTCAGTCAAGCAGCGGCGACCTATGCGCGAGAGCGAGAACTGCGGGCGCGACGGCTGGTCGCGAGAGCGCCGAGATAGCCGGTGCGCGTCGATCTGTTCGACTTCAATCTGCCGCCCGAGCGCATCGCGCTGAAGCCGGCGAGCCCGCGCGACGCGGCGCGGATGCTGGTCGTCGCGCCGGACGGCGGGCTCGACGACGCGCGTGTGTTCGATCTTCCGCGGCTGCTGAAGCCGGGCGACGCGCTGGTCGTCAACGACACGCGCGTCATCGCCGCGCGGCTCGACGGGATTCGCGTGCGCGGCGCCGCCGTCGCCGCCATCGAAGCGACGCTGATCAAGCGGCTCGACGCCAGCCGCTGGCGGGCGCTGGTCAAACCGGCGAAGAAGCTGAAAGTCGGCGAACGCATCCGTTTCGGCGAGAGGCGCGAGAGCACGGCCTGCCTGCTAGGGACGCTCGACGCCGAGGTGGAGGCGAAAGGCGAGGACGGCGAGGTCACTCTGGCCTTCGCCTTTCACGGCGCGGCGCTTGACGAGGCGATCGACATCGTCGGCGCGCCGCCGCTGCCGCCCTATATCGCCGCGCGCAGACGGATCGCGCCGTCCGATTGCGCCGACTACCAGACGATCTTCGCGCACGAGGAGGGGGCGGTCGCCGCGCCCACCGCCGGGCTGCATTTCACCCCGGAGCTGATCGCGCGCGTCGAAGCGGCCGGCGCTCGGGTTTTTCGCCTGACGCTGCATGTCGGCGCCGGGACGTTTCTGCCGGTGAAGGCCGGCGACACCGCCGGCCACGCCATGCACGCGGAATGGGGTCGGCTCGACGCGGCGACCGCCGCGGCGCTCAACGCGACGCGCGCGCACGGCGGCCGCGTCGTCGCCGTCGGCACGACCTCGGCGCGGCTGCTCGAAAGCGCCGCCGGCGAGGACGGCATGCTTCGCGCCTTCGAAGGCGAGACGGCGATCTTCATTACCCCCGGCTATCGCTTCCGCGCCGTCGACGCGCTGCTGACCAATTTCCATCTGCCGCGCTCGACCCTGTTCATGCTGGTCTCCGCCTTCAGCGGCCTCGAGACGATGAAGCGCGCCTACGCCCACGCGATCGCCGCGGGCTATCGCTTCTATTCCTACGGCGACGCCTGCCTGCTGCTCGGCCCCGAGGGCTGATTTGCCTCGCGCCGTCGGCCGTGCTTAGAGCGCGGCGCGGGCGGGCGCGGAGGCCCGCACCACTGGCGCTGCCCCGCAGTGGCGCGGGCCTCCGCGCCCGCGTTTCATCTCTCCTGCCGATCATGAGCGATACATTCTCTTTCTCCGTTCACGCCGTCGACGGCGCCGCACGCGTCGGCGCGATCGCGACGCCGCGTGGGTCCATCCGCACGCCCGCCTTCATGCCGGTCGGCACCGCGGCGACGGTCAAGGCGATGTATCCGGGCGAGGTGCGCGCGCTGGGCGCCGACGTCGTGCTCGCCAACACCTATCACCTGATGCTGGCGCCGGGCGCCGAGCGCGTCGCCGAGCTCGGCGGCCTGCACCGGTTCATGAACTGGCCGCATCCGATCCTCACCGATTCCGGCGGCTTCCAGGTGATGAGCCTCGCCAAGCTGCGCAAGCTCGACGAACGCGGGGTCGTCTTTCAGTCGCACGTCGACGGTTCGCGCCACGAGCTGACGCCGGAGCGGGCGATGGAAATCCAGCGCCTGCTCGGCTCCGACATCCAGATGCAGTTTGACGAGTGCGTCCGTCTGCCCTGCGCGCGCGCCGAAGCCGATCGCGCGATGCGCCTGTCGCTACGCTGGGCGGAGCGCTCGAAAACCGCCTTCGGCGCGCAGCCGGGCCGGGCGGTCTTCGGCATCGTCCAGGGCGGCGTCGAGACCGACCTCAGGGTCGAGAGCGCGCGCGCGCTGACCGGGATCGGCTTCGACGGCTATGCGATCGGCGGCCTGGCGGTTGGCGAGCCGCAAGCGGAGATGCTGGCGACGATCGAAGCGGTTAGCCCACATCTGCCGGCCGACCGACCGCGCTACCTGATGGGCGTGGGAACGCCCGACGATCTGCTCGAGAGCCTGTCGCGCGGCGTCGACATGTTCGACTGCGTGATGCCGACGCGCGCCGGCCGCCACGGCATGGTCTTCACCCGCCGCGGCCGCCTCAATCTGCGCAACGCGCGGTTTGCCGACGACCCGCGGCCGATCGATGAACGTTCGAGCGCGCCGGCGGCGCGCGACTATTCGCGCGCCTATTGGCGTCACCTGGTGAAATCGGGCGAGATCCTCGCGATGATGGGGCTGACGGCGATTAATCTCGCCTATTACCAGGACCTGATGGCCGGCGCGCGGCGGGCGATCGCCGAAGGCGGGCTCGTCGACTACGTCGCCGAGGTCAAGGCCGGTTGGGCGGAAGGGGAGAGAATAGGCGCCTGAAAAAGCAGCGACCAACGAAAAGGCAAGGCGGGGAGTTTTCCCTCGCCTTGCCCTTGTTTGTTGACCCTGTCCCTGATTCGCGAAACCGATCCGCCGCGTGCCTTGAGCCGCCTTAAGCGGCGCGCCGCTCTGTCAATCGATCAAACGCCCCGTCCTCCCACAGACTCGGCATTTCCGCCGCCATCGAATGGCGTCGGCCTCCTTTTCGAGAAGCAAACCCTAGAGCAAATTTCGGGCACTGTCATCACTGCCAGCAGGGCTGCCATGCAAATAAATAGCAGCAGGGGGCAAAATCGCTCATTCAGGCCGCCACTGCGACAAAAGTTCCGCCGCCTAGCGCGAAAAGCCATCGTCTGCGACTTTCGTCCGTCACGGGCTTAGCGTAAGAGCCCGCGCGGGATCGCGCCCGCCGGCGGCGGCGCGCAGTCGATCATCCGGAGGAGTAGCATGACCGCCATCGTAGACATTGTCGCGCGCGAGATCCTGGACAGTCGCGGCAACCCGACCGTCGAGGTCGACGTCGTGCTCGAAGACGGCTCGATGGGCCGCGCCGCGGTGCCGTCGGGGGCCTCGACCGGCGCTCACGAGGCGGTCGAGCTGCGCGACGGCGACAAGAGCCGCTTCGGCGGCAAGGGCGTCAAGAAGGCGGTCGAATCGGTCACCCGCGATATTTTCGACGCCGTCAGCGGCTTCGAGGCCGAGGAGCAGATCAAGATCGACGAGGCGATGATCGCCCTCGACGGCACGCCCAACAAGGCGCGGCTTGGCGCCAACGCGATCCTCGGCGTTTCGCTGGCGGTCGCCAAGGCGGCGGCCGAAGCCTCCAACCTGCAGCTCTATCGCTACGTCGGCGGCACGACGGCGCGCGTCCTGCCGGCGCCGATGATGAACATCGTCAACGGCGGCGTGCACGCCGACAATCCGATCGACTTCCAGGAATTCATGATCATGCCGCTCGGCGCGCCGAGCCTCAGGGAGGCGGTGCGCTGGGGCTCGGAAGTGTTCCAGACGCTCAAGGGCCAGCTCAAAAAGGCCGGCCACAACACCAACGTCGGCGACGAGGGCGGCTTCGCCCCCAACCTGCCGTCAGCGGAAGCGGCGCTCGACTATTGCGTCAAGGCGATCGAAGCGGCCGGCTTCAAGCCGGGCAAAGACATCGCCATCGCGCTCGACCCGGCCTCGAGCGAGTTCTTCAAGGACGGCGCCTATGTCTATTCCGGCGAGGGCAAGACCCGCACGATCGAGCAGCAGGTCGCGTATCTCGCCAAGCTGGTCGACGCCTATCCGATCGTTTCGATCGAAGACGGCCTCGCCGAGGACGACTGGAAAGGCTGGAAGCTGGCGACCGACACGCTCGGAAAGCGCTTGCAGCTGGTGGGCGACGACCTGTTCGTCACCAACGTCGAGCGCCTCAGCCGCGGCATCAAGGACGGCGTCGCCAACTCGATCCTGATCAAGGTCAACCAGATCGGCACGCTGACCGAGACGCTGGCCGCCGTCGATATGGCCCACCGCGCCGGCTACACGGCGGTGATGTCGCACCGCTCCGGCGAGACCGAGGATTCGACCATCGCCGACCTCGCGGTGGCGACCAACTGCGGCCAGATCAAGACCGGCTCGCTGTCGCGCTCGGATCGGCTCGCCAAGTACAACCAGCTCATCCGCATCGAGGAAGAGCTCGGCGACCAGGCCCGCTACGCCGGCTGGGCGGCGATCAAGGCGCGCTGAAGTCGAGAGGGGCAAAAAGCGGCGGCAACCGGAAATTAACCGCGCCGCCGCCATCCTCGCGCCCATGGCCGTCAAGACGCGCGCCCGCGCGATTCTCATCCCGATCGTCTTCTATCTGGTGCTGGGCTCGGCGAGCGCATGGCTGGTGTGGGGCGCTTCGCAGGGCGAGCGCGGCCTCACGGCCAAGGCGCAAAACGACGCCGAGTATGCGCAACTGCAGGGCCGGCTCGCCGAGCTTCGCGCCGATCACGACCGCTGGCGACGCCGGGTCGAGTCGATGCGCTCCGAGGCGGTCGACCGCGACCTGCTCGACGAGGAAGCGCGCAAGATGCTCGACCGCGTCGGCAAGGACGACGTGGTGATCTTCGTTCCGCTGACGAAGACGAACTGAGGGCGGTTCGGGGGGTTGGCGGATTGTCCGATCGCCGGCCGGCGACGGTGTCGGATCGAGCCCGGCGAGGGGCCGACAAGTCGGTAGCGCGCGCGCGTCTTTTCAAAGGGTTCGGCGCCATTTCGCGCGCATTTTGCGAAACGTCGCGGAGGGCGCGCCGCTTCGCCGAAGCGCGACAAAGCACAAGACGCACGCCCGCAGTGCGAAGCGTCGCGCTCATAATCTAGAACATTAGAAAACGCTTATAATAGACTGCGCTACAGTCATTTATTGCGCCGTCAAACCCCGCCGCGCTCCAGCGCGCTTGGCCGCCGGGCCTTGGCGGCTTAGGTCATGACGATTCTGTGACGGCAGGGACGGCGCGGGTGACGACCTTTGTCTGGACGGCGGTGCTGGTCGCGGCGTTGCTGCACGCGCTGTGGAATTCGCTGGTCAAAAGCGCCGGCGACAAGTTCATGGGTTCGGCGCGCGTCGCGCTGTGGACCGGCGTCGTCGCCATCCTGGTGGCTCTGGTCGCGCCGGCGCCGTTGGCGGCGTCGCTGCCCTACGTGATCGCTTCGGCGCTGATCCACGTCGTCTATTTCCTGCTGGTCGGCCGCCTCTATCGCAACGCCGATCTGTCGGTCGCCTATCCGCTGATGCGCGGCCTGGCGCCGCTGGCGGCGACGGCCATCGCGGCCGTGACGCTGCGGGAAATCCCCGACGCCGTCGCGCTCGTCGGCGTGCTCGGGCTGGTCGCCGGCGTGGCGACGATGGGGCTCTCCGGCCTCGCCCACGGGCGAATCGACCGCGCGACGCTGATCGTCGCGCTCGCCAATTCGGCGGTGATCGCGATCTATTCGGTCATCGACGGCGCGGGCGCCCGGCTCGCCGGGCCCGACGCGGCGCACGCCTTCGCCTACAACGCCTGGTCGGACGGATTGACGGCGGCCCTCTACCTGCCGCTCGTGCTGGCGCTGCGCGGCAAAGCCGCCGGCCCGGAATTGCTGCGCGATCCTCTTCGCAGCGCCTTCGCCGGTCTCGCGGCGTTCGGCGGTTACGCCATCGTCGTCTGGGCGATGACGCAATCGACCATCGGCGCGGTGGCGGCGTTGCGGGAGTGCTCGGTCGTGTTCGCCGCGATCATCGGCGTCGTAATCCTCGGCGAACCGTTCCGCGGCGCGCGCGCCGGCGCGGCGTTGCTGATTCTCGGCGGCGTGATCGCCCTGCGGTTCGCTTGAGGGCGCGCGGAATTTGATTGGAATCGCTTGCCCCTACGCACCTCGTCCTGAGGCGCCGCGAAGCGGCCTCGAAGGACGCTCCAGCTCGCTCGGAAGCCGGCGCGCGCTGGATCATCCTTCGAGGCCCTCGCAAACGCGAGGGCGCCTCAGGATGAGGTTCGCGTAAAGCCAAAATATAGAACGCTCAAGGGCGCGCCGAACCCCGCTGGGGACCGGAATTTCTGGCAATTCCTCCCGTTCTCTGCGAGGCGACCGACATGGAGCGGAGGCGCCGCGCAAGCGGCGCCTCACCCCTCCGCCAACCCTTCCTCGCGGCCCTCGACCCGCACCTCGCTCCTGACCGAATTGGCGATGTAGCAGGCCTCGTGGGCGCGGCGGTGCAGGGCGTCGACGTCGGCGCGGCGCGGGCGTTTGTCGCCGGCAAAGACGACGCGCGGCTTCAACGTCACGCGCGCCATCCAAGCGCGCCCGTCCGGGTCGGTCGCCATCACGCCTTCCGCATCGTCATCGTAAGTATCGACGACGAAGCCGGCGCGCCGGGCGAAATCGAGGAAGAACAGCATGTGGCAACTCGCCAGCGACGCCACCAGCGCCTCCTCGGGGTCGACTCCAGCCGGAACGGTGAAGGGCAGGGGCACGACATGGGGCGAGGCGGAAGCGATGACGGTCGCGCCCCCGTCGAACGCCCATTCATGGCCGCGGCCGTAGCGGCCGTCGACGAAGCGCTCCTCGGGCTTG
>Ga0182030_10002021_pt1 | contig 42832 bp, 43 predicted proteins | sample 812S3MmetaG_FD_121299 | JGI IMG/M metagenome (GOLD analysis project Ga0182030, IMG submission 121299) | Permafrost microbial communities from Stordalen Mire, Sweden - 812S3M metaG (Illumina Assembly) | ecosystem: Environmental > Terrestrial > Soil > Wetlands > Permafrost | place: Sweden... | reverse complement strand
TAAGATTGATCGCCACCTGCGCTCCCAATGCGATCGTCACCTGGCCGGCGGACGCCGGCTGGGTGGTAAACGTAAGATTGCCGCTGTACACGCCCAGCGTCACATTCTGGGGCACGCTCACGGGGTACTTGCCACTTGCGGCGGGACGGGCGGAGGCAAAAGCGGAATAGGCGACGAAGCCACATCGTAGTGCACCTCCAGTAACATGCCGTCGAGATAAATGGGCGGAATGGAGTCCTGCGTCGTCGGAATTCCCTCAACCCGAACCTGGAGATTTTGCAGATCGGTCCAATCGGATACGGGAAGCGTAACCGTGAAATTTTGCCAATTGTTCATATTGACCTCGCCGACGCTGATCCATGTCTGCCCGTCCGTGCTATAGCTTACGTCCAAAAAGTTATCGTCTGGGGTTGATACCGGCTGTTCAAGGGCGGCTATCGCCGTATTCGATGCATCTGTATCGCTTGCCGTTGTCGTCGTAGTCGTGGAGGTTGCGGTCGCGGTGGACGCAGTGCTCGTGGAGGACGCGGCGGTTGTCGTCACCATTGATGTCGTGCTCGCGCCCAGAACTGTTCCCGAATCCGCGTCATCGGCAAATGCGAATGGAATAAGCTGGCGGATGAATGAAGTACTTGAGGAATCCGTCGTGGAATCCGGCACTGGGGTTGGTGTTGGCGCTGGGGTTGAAGTAGGAGTAGAAGTGGGTACTGGTGTCGGCGCGGGCGCGGGCGAAGACGTCGAAACGTCGTCGGTGGTCGTCGCGCCGCTGGTATCGGTCACATCGATAGTATCCGTCGCGTCGTCACTCGAACTTGCCGTCGTGATGTCGGACGTGGAAGACGTTTCGCTCTCGGCGGTCGTAGTGGCCGTCATGGTTGATGACGCTGACGATGTTGGCGCATCCCCTACCTGCCACACGAGCGTGAGCCCGACATTTGTGATCTGTCCGGATGTCGCGAATGTTGGAGGTAAAAATCCCCCGCAATAGATTTCCGTACCCGAGGCATCATACGCCGCCGAATTCTCCGGGGAGAACGACGGGTTTGAAGCATTCAGCGTTTCGGGAATCCCTTCGGCGTTCGCGACATTCTGCCAACTGCCAAGGCAGGTCGTCGGATAAAGATCCTGAACTTCCGCCCGCGTTGAAAACTGGCGAATGCCGGCGAATAGCGCGATAAGAAGCGCAAAAAAAACAAAAATGGATATCAGCGGATGGCGTATTCTGAATTTTGGTCTAAGATTGATGACGTTGCGGCCATATAAAGGATGCAAATTCCGCTTTGATGCATGTACATCAAAAACCTTCCTCTCGTTATCGTTTTTTGAGGAACCCATACGAATATTATACCAACAATGGCCCGAGTCGACCATTGTTTTTGTGGAAGATCACATTATTTCTCACTCCGCCAGGCACGCGTTGAACGCGGTCACCTGCGCATCGTACGTGTCGATGGCGGTCTTGGTCTCGGCGCCGAGGGTATTGTACTGCGCGGCGAGATTATTGTAATCCTCCACTTGCGCGTTGTACGCCGGGCCGGATTGCGGAGACATCGCGTCAATAGCGGCCTTGTCGGTGGCGAGTTCCACGGACGTGGAGCTGATCTGCTGCTCGGAAACGTTGATACTGTTTTCCAGATTCGCATCCGGCGCGGGGCAGTCCGATGCCGGCCGACCGAAGATCTGCACCGCGAGCCACGTCTCCTGCCCTTCAAACATCCCTTCGCGCACGGCGACGCCGATCTGCGTGTAATGCGTGTCCAAAATGTTCGCGCGGTGGCCCGGGCTATTCATCCATGCGGTGACGACGCCGGCGTCGCCGGCATAATTGCCAAGCGCAAGGTTCTCGCCGAGCGCAAGGTGCGCGTATCCGACACTCGACGCTACGGAGATCGCGCTCTCCCCTTGCGGTCCGACGTGCGCAAAATATTGCTGGGTGAACATATCGTCAAGGCGCAATGTGGCAATGTCGTCGAGCGTCGCGTTCTCCGCAAGCGACGGCAGATTGCCGTTCGCGGCGCGCTGACTGTTCGTCTCGGCGATCACGCCCGCGACCGTCAACGCATTTGTTTTCTTTGGCGCGACCTTCGCGGCCTGCTGTATCGACGTAGTCGGCGCGGAAAAAATCTGCGTGGGCTGGCTACTGGTGGGCGCGGGAGCGGTAGGATTCCCGAACGGATCAAGGATCTGCAACGGCAACGAAAGGGATTTCTGGAAATACCACAAAGCGCCGGCGGAGATCACTACCGCGACAGCGATGATGACCAGCCGCCGCCGCGCTTTTTTTTTGCGCAATGCGGCGCGCGCGCCAGGCGAAGGCGGCGTGGGAGGTTCCATCACCGGAGGCGATGGCGGCATATCTTGTGGGTTGATGTCGTTCAAAGTAGAGCTTATTTTAAAAATAGATCATACGACTCTTTTGGCCGATTTCGGCTGCGGAATGCGTATCGCTCCTCGCAATAGCGACCGCTATTCCTTCGTCACGATATGCATTCCTCGCTCGAAATCGACTCAAAATCCTCATATGCCTATTTTTAAAATAAGCTCTAGTTCTTCAAATAACGGCGCACCGCCCAGAAACTGGAGAGTCCTCCGATCACCACGCCGAACAAAAGTTCATAGAAGAAAAGTTGGATAGCGTGCGTGTAAAAATATCGGAAGATGTTCAGTCCCGGAATGAACTCGTTCAGATAGGGCGAGACGAAATACAGCACGGGCGTAAATACGATGAGACTGATGACCGCCGCGATCAATCCCCACAACATCCCCTCCACCACGAACGGCCCGCGCACCAAGCTGTTCGAAGCGCCCACCACGCGCATCACACCGATCTCCTCGCGATTGGAATAGATGGCAAGACGGATCGTGTTGAACATGACGAGTCCCGCGACGAGCGCGAGGAAGATCGTCATGATCCATCCGCCAATATTGACATCGCGCACGATCGCCGCAAGGCGATTGATCACGTCCTGGTTTTGCGCGTAGCTGATCGTGTCGATGTATTGGGAAAGATCGGGCGAACTCAGGTAATCGTTGATCGCGCCGTACTCGCTCGGATTCTTTGCCGTGATATTGAGCGACGCCTCGAGCGGATTCGTGTCGAGCTGGTTGATGGCCTGGCTGACCGTCGGGTCGCTCGCATGATTTTGCTGGAATGTGGCGAGCGCCTGATCCTGTGAAATATAATTCACGCTTGCCACCTGCGACAGCCCTTCGAGCGACTGCTGGATGTTCAGGATCTCATCCTCCGACGTGTTGGTATTGAAATAAACGCTGATGTCTATCTTGCTCTGGATGGCGTTCGCCGCCGAGCGCGTGATGACGCCGAACATAATGAGGCCGAGGAACCCGATAGACGCGAGCGTCATAATAGCGACCGTCGCGGTGGACAGCCAACCGTTGCGCCAGAAGTTCTTGAACCCGAAATGGAAAATCCTGGAAATAATAGTGAACATTGTATTTCTTATTATATACCAATTGGTCTGATATCCTCCTCTTTTTTTATACGCTCACCGTCTTCGTGTGGCATTTGCGTATAAAAAAGGAGGAGGATATCAGACCAATATATATTTACCTTTCTTTTCGTCTCTTATTAAACGGCCTTTATCCAATGTTATCACTCTTCTCTCGAGGTTGTTAATGACCTCCTTGTCATGCGTGGCAAGCACCACCGTGGTGCCCAGCTGGTTGATCTTTTCAAGCAACTTGATGATCTCAAATGTGTGAAACGGGTCGAGGTTTCCCGTCGGCTCGTCGGCGATCACGACCTCCGGGCGATGGATCATCGCGCGCGCGATCGCCACGCGCTGGCGTTCGCCGCCGGAAAGTTCGTTAGGAAAATTCTTCATCTTGTCGCCCAACCCTACCATATCGAGCACCTGCGGAACCAATTCCGCGATCTCATGTTGTGGCCGCCCGGCCACTTCCAACGCAAATGCAACATTTTCGTATGCCGTTTTGGTGGGAAGCAAACGAAAATCCTGGAAAACGACGCCGATGTGGCGGCGGAACGCGGGCAGCTCGTTATCCTGCAATTTATTCACTTCATACTGCCCAAAAAAAACGCGGCCCTTGGACGGTTTTTCTTCCCCGATCAGTAATTTTATAACCGTGGACTTTCCAGCGCCTGAGCGACCCGCAAGGGAAACGAATTCCCCGGGATCAATTTCAAAACTCACATCCTCAAGCGCGACCCCGTGGCCCGTGTAATGTTTGGAAACTCCTTGAAAAACAATCACGTAGTTAATGATAACATTTTTTTAAAAAGAACCAAATGCAGAAGATAATATTCGTTTTATGAGGTACGCGTCCGCGCGTACTCGCGCGGCGCTCCATCTCGGCGACCTTCGTCGCCTCCGATAGCCCTCATAAAACGAATATTATCTTCTGCTAAGATTATTTTTGAAAAGCCCAGCCTTATGGTTTTACATCTGCCCTGTCTTAATCTTCCTTCTCCTTGTCAATTATGACCATCTTTGAGACTGCTTCCGGGTGCTGCTCCCAATAAGAATCATTTCCAAGATTGTTCAACGCTTCCAGAAATTTCGCTTCATTTTCGTTAACGGCACCGGCATAGGGATGTTTATAGTCAATAACATCATAAAAAGATCCTGGATGAGGCGAGGAGACCTCTAAAGGGATGGCCTGCTTCTCTTTTTTTCCTAAAATTCTCCCAAAGGCCGACTCGATGTTGCGAAATGATTCCTTCATATTTCAATTATATAACAGGACCCTTTTTGAAAGAAAGAGAGTAAGACGAGGCCTTTCGGTCTTACCATGCGCTTTGCCCTGGCTGTTGCGAAAGTCATAATCGGACTTTCTTTTCTAGCTTAGCTACACGAATCTGAAGATCTACAACATCGCCGCGAGAATCGGCCTCCTCTAATTGTTTCCTTATTTCTATAAATTTTTGGAAAACCATATCAAAATTCTGATGCATGCCACGCATTTCTTTTTCGAGCCCAGTGATCCGTTCGGCAAGTTCACTTCTTATCTCATCTATCGTTTTGCCGATATCCGCAAAACCATCCTGCACCATGATGGCCAAATCCCCGACGGAGGCATCTATTTTCGCATTAACTTCAGCCCGTGTCGCAAGTCCATCTATTTTTACTGCCAAGTCTTCTATCATCATCTTCTTCGTCGTCGGTTTTATATTTTTCATATCACCCATCATAGTCCTCGCAAAACAAAAGTCAAAAACTTTTTAACAAAATTTTAATCCTTTTTTGCAGGCGATTTTTGCTCCAACATCGCTTCTATGAACATATCGATATTCCCCGCCAACACGTCGTCCACGCGCGAGGTTTCGGCATCGGTGCGATGATCTTTTACCATCTGGTACGGGTTCAGCACATACGAACGGATCTGACTCCCCCACTCCGGCTTCACCTTCGTGCGCAACGCGCCGACTTCTTCCACCTTTTCCTGCTCCATCAGCTGGAATAACCGTGCCTTTAAGATCTTAAGCGCTTGTTCGCGATTCTGCTGTTGCGAGCGCTGGGCGCGCGAACTGATCGCAATGCCCGTCGGGATATGCACTACCCGCACGGCGGTCTCCACTTTGTTCACGTTCTGGCCGCCCGGACCGCCGGCGCGAGAGAACTCAAAGCGCAGGTCAGCTTCCGGAATCTGCAATTTTGATTCTTCAAGCGGTGGCAAGTCGGGCACCACTTCCACGAGCGCAAAGGATGTTTCGCGCGAATGTTTCGCATTGAACGGCGAGATGCGCACCAGCCGGTGCACCCCCTGCTCGTTCTTTAGATAGCCGTACACATACGTGCCGCTGATCTCGATCGTACGCAAGCGCGGATTGTCGTCCACCACGCGTACTTTCCATCCACGCAATTTTGCATATCCCTCGTACATCGTGCCGAGCATCCGCGCCCAATCTTCCGCGTCCTCGCCGCCCACGCCCGGATAGATCGCGAGCACCGCGGATTGCTTGTCGTAGTGGCCGACGAACAACTGTGTCAGTTCAAACTCCCGAAACTTACGCTTCACGTCGTGAAAGCTATTTTCATCGAACGCGATCTTAAGCGCATCAATGCCCGTGCGAATAGTTTCGTATTTGGAAACCAGATCGCTTAATTCACCAAGCTCGCGGATCTTCGCATCCGCATTCTGCCGGTCGTTCCAAAAACCGGCGGACGCCATTTCCGCCTCAAGTGCCGTAATCTTTTGTTGTTTGTCCGCGAGGTCAAAGACGCTCGCCCAGTTGGCGAGCTTCGGTATCTAATTCGTTGAGAGCTTCCGTATGGTCCATTTTGATCTAAAATTAACGCATCATCGGATCGAGAGGTTCGCTTTTGGAAAAATCCTTTTTTCCTTGATATTCAACATTTATCACCGCACTCCGATAAAGATCGACCCATGATCGGTTCGATCCACGCTCTTTCAAGCGCGCGATCTCCTTTCGCACAACTTCCGGCACATCCTTTTTTTCTCTAAGAACATAACTTGCCTCCCAATCGCTGTCTCTTTGAATGGCAAGTTCATATATGTCTCCTTCCGCATTGGTGAATTTCCCATCGCCTGACAAAAAAAGATCCTGCCTGGATTCCTCTCTGCCTTCCGGTTCCGTCCCGTCAAAACACCGCGCACCGTGAATCGTTTCGAAATCCAACCCTATTTGAGACCCTTCGGACTCTTTATTCTTCATCTCATTATTATAGTACGATTCCCCCAGCTTACCACTGAGCCACCTCCCGGATTCGAACCGGGGACCTTTGCTTTACGAAAGCACTGCTCTACCAACTGAGCTAAGGTGGCACTTTGCAGCACGACGCCAAAAATGCCGCTGCTGTCTCAAGAAAATATAGCGGAAACAAGGGGATTGTGCAATGAGCAACATTTTCCCCAGTTCAATAGTATTACTATAGGTAACCAAACCAATGCGACATAAAAGCTTTACTTTATTCGCCGCCACAATATTCATTTTGCCCTCCTTTTTTGTGCCATTTTTGACGCATGCTGCGGGAAACACTGCGGTGAACTCGTCAGCAGGTATCGGGACCTCGCTCAACTGGACCGGATATGAGGCCACCGGCGGGACGTTCACGTCCGTCGGCGCCAGCTGGACCATTCCGCGATCCACCGCACCGACGACGAGCGCCGAGAATGAATCTGTTGCGCTTTCCGCGGATGCCACGTGGGTAGGTATCGGCGGCGTTTCAAGCCGCGATCTCATCCAAGCGGGCACCCAAACCGTTTTTCAAAACGGCACACCGAGCTACGAGGCGTGGTATGAAATGCTGCCCAGCGATTCGCAACAGATCCCGCTCACCGTCCATCCAGGCGACGCGATGGCCGTTTCCATCACCGGACAATCCGCAAGGCAGTGGAGTATTTATTTCTATGACAGCACGACCGGACAGAGTTACCGCACCTCCGTATCATACCAATCATCGCTCTCCTCTGCGGAGTGGATCGAGGAAATGCCGAGCGCGACGAATGGTTTCGTGGCACTGGATAATTTCGGCACTGCGGCATTCACCGGCGGGTTTACCGTAGAGAACGACACGCAACTCTCTCTCGCTATTGCTGGGGCGCAAGCGATCACTATGATCAACTCTGTAAATCAGGCACTCGCGGTACCGTCATCGCTCGGTGCGGACGGAGCGAGCTTCAGCGTCACGCGCACGGGTATCGCCGCATCAACGGCGGCGATCGCGCCGATGATCATCATAAGCCGCAACGGCCATGGCGGAAACGGCAACGGCACGAGCACCGGCCGCTGGATCCGCACTGGCGTAGGCATGCAGGGATACACGCCGCCGCCAACAAGAACCTCGCGCGTGGCGACTGGCAGCGGCTACTTCCACATCCAGTTCGGAAACTTCCCTTCATTCTTCCGAACCTTCGAAAATAATTTCCGCGACGGACGGAATAGGTAAGTTTTATTTTCTGCGGAGAGAGTGGGATTCGAACCCACGGTACCCTTTCGAGTACACCGCATTTCGAGTGCGGCGCCTTCGACCACTCAGCCATCTCTCCCCTGCTCTATGGTTGCAGAAACGCGACGCTAATTCAAGAGGTGCAGTGTTCGAATATAGTGATGCCGCTGTCTTCGGTGGTAAAGACAGCGGCACTGCGATTTGGGTAGCGGAAAATGGTTAGACCTGCGACCTCAATCGCCTGTCTATCTCAGTGCGAATGGATGGTCGCGTTTGGATCTCTTCCCGCAGATATCTCCTCTGCGCCTCAGAGAGTGCGGAGTATTGAAGATCCGGGGTAATGAGATCCAAAGTCCTTTTCATCTTTGGCTCTATACAGGGTTGTACTGCCGTGGAAACACCACGTCCCGGAATATGAAGTTCCCGGGTGCCGTCCAATGATGCAACATCTGTCGCCATATTTCCCTCGTTCTGCTAAATAAAGATCTGCCTCCCGCTTCTTGATTAAGAGACGAAAAGCAACTTTCATTACCATACCATTCTCCCAAAAAAAGAAAAGTTCCGCGGTGGATAAGTTCGCCGGCAGTTGACTCATCCCGCACACGCCTGACAACAACAAACGCATCGCTATCCTTGGTACACAGCGCCGGGCTTTTTTTGTCTTTTCCACATCTCCATCCCCCGGCACAAACGAAAACAGAGCGGCCTTTCGCCGAATTATTCTTATTTTGTGCCCTCGAGAAGAATTGAACTTCTATCTTACCCTTAGGACGGGTCGGTTCTATCCGTTGAACTACGAGGGCGTTGAACAAACTATAGACGATTGACGCAGGGGCTGCAATATATATAGAATGAGTGGCAGGCAACATTGGATTATTATGCGAGGGCCCATAGTAAAATGGTATTACGGGAGCATGGCATGCCTCAGGTCGGGGTTCGATTCCCCGTGGGTCCACAAATGATAAAATAAGTTATGGAGGGGTCGGATAGTGGTTTATTCCACCGCACTTGAAATGCGGCCGCCCGCAAGGGCCCGTGGGTTCGAATCCCACCCCCTCCGCGACAATAAAAAGAATATCCCTTTCTGGCTCGTGATAAGAATAATTCGCCAGAAAGGGATATTCTTTTTATTGCTTGTTTGAATGTGCGGATTCGAACGCCGGAGCTGATTTTCTCAGCAGAGAAAATCAGCGAGGCGGTGCCCAGGCCAAATGCGAGCGACGGCGAGCATTTGAGCCGCGGGCGAATTCCACCCCCTCCGCCAATTATTTTTTAAACGCAAAGAGATAATAGAGCAGGCCAAGTGCAGGCACTAGGAAAATTGCAGCGATGCCGAATGCGCCGAGCATGATTTGTGCGGACGCGGGATCGGTGAAAGCACCGAAGACGGTCACGGACGGATAGATGACGTATGGAAGCTGGGAGAGCATGACCGAAAAGAAGAACGCGGCAAAGAGTGCGACGGCGGAAAAAAATCGCATGCCCTGGCGCCGACCCCATGCGGTGAAAAAGAGCACGAGGTCCAGTACGGCGAGCACGACGAGTGCCGGAAGTGCACGCGCCACGCCCGTCGCAAGATGCGGCGCAGCACGGAAGAGCGCGGTGATGAGAAACATTGCGGCGGCCAGAAAGAATATCAGCGTGGCGCGCGCGAAGCGTTCCATCGGTCGAAAAAAAGATGAGGAGATAAAAATAGTGGAAGCAATCGCGAACACGCCGAAGCCGACAGCGAGCAGCCATGCTCCGGCACCATACGGCATCGTCCCCGTCAAGAAGAACGGCAACAGTCCACCGGCAAGGGTCGCGGGAGCGGCAAGACCCGCGATTACCAGCAGCCACTTCATCGCGCGGTTCTTCCCTCCTTTATAAAAGACATACAGCATGCCGATCACGCGCACTCCCATCACAAGGAGAAAAAAGAAGGACGGCACGATGAGCGCGCCACCCCACATCGACACCGCTCCCGGAAAGAACGCGACGAGAGAGATGAGCGCGGTCACCAAGAACACGTTCGTCGTCTCCCACGCCGGATTGATATAGCGATGCACGGCCTCATCACCGCCCAGCAGTTCCGGCAGGGCAATAAAGATCGTGGCGCCGCATTCGATCGAAAAAAGCACCGCGTAGATAAAAAGCGAAACGATGACGAGTGATGCGGCGAGATATTCCATAAGCGGGAATGCGGGTTATGTGCGTTGTTTTTTATAATGCGCGGCAAGGATCCACGCCGTCAGCGCGATCAGCACCAGATAGAATATCGGAAAGAGCACGGCGTAGGCCATCACCGTTGTCGAGGAAGTGAAGGCGTCGTTCGTCAACATGATGCCGCGAAGGGTGTACGGCTGACGGCCCTCTTCCGAGAACATCCAACCGAGTTCGACGGCGATCACCGAAAGCGCGCCCGTCACCACGATGAGCCCTGCCATTATTTTTGAGAACACCCATCGCCTGCGGCGCCACCACCACAGGAGAAAGAACGCGATCGGAACGATGAGCATCAGAATGCCGATGCCCGCCATTGTGTCAAAATACTCATGAACGACGAGCGGCGGCCAGAGCGACGGACTGATCGCATCAAGCCCGACGATGAGCGTGTCGCGCGATCCGCCCGTGAGCAGGCTCAGCAATCCGGGGATCTCGATGCCGCCGATCTTCAGCGGGACATCGCGCCCCGTCTGCATCACCCCCTCACCTGCCGCGAATTGCGCAGGATCGTTCTGCGCAATGAACCGCGCGGAGCTGTCCCCCGTCACGACGACGCCCAGCGAAAAGATGAGCGCGACCACAAGGGAAAAAATCGCCATCTTTTCGGCGTAGCGATGGACGCCGGCATCGACATTCTTTTTCCATAGATACGAGAACACCGCTACGGCGGCGAACACGAATGCCGTCGTGGCATAGTAGGCGAGGATTGAATGCGACGTCTTCGTTGCCGTCGCCGGATTGAACATCGCAACCCACTGGTTCACGTTCGAGATGACGCCGTTCACGTCGGTGAATCCCTGCGGCGACACCATGAACGCATTCACGGTCGTGATGAAGAACGCCGACGCGGCGGAACCAATGATGAGCGGAATGGAGATAAGCCAGTGCACCCATTGATTTTTGAACCGGGTCCACGTATATGCGTAGATGCCGAGGAAGATCGCTTCCAAAAAGAAGGCATACGTCTCAAGGCTGAACGGCAAAATGACGACCTTGCTGATAAACGACATGAACGGAGGAAGGAGCACCACAAAGAGCACCGAAATGATCGTTCCTGAGATCGCTCCCGCTACAAAGAGCACGGTCATCGCGAACGTCCATCGGCGCGCCATCGCCGTGAAATCGTCATCTTTTTTTACGATGCCGATCAGTTCGGCGAGCGAAACCATGAGAGGAATGCCCACGCCGAACAACGCGAAAAAAATATGGAAGGCCATCGTGATCCCCATGAATGCCCGGCCGGCGTAAACGACGTTCATATCCTCATTATAACCGATTTGTGATAGTATCTTCTTGATATGCGCAAACGCTTTCAACGGAATTCTGGACGGGCGCCGCGCCCGCCACATCGGCCTCGCGGCGAACGCCCGCAATATTCCGCGCACGGCTCGCGCGAGAAGATCTACATCTACGGAAAGCATGCGCTGATGGAAGCGCTCAGTTATGCGCCGCACGCCGTGCGCAAGGTTTTTTTGTCGCCGGAAGTGGATGACGCCGACCTGCGCGGGCTTTTGAAGAAATTAAATCTCTCGCCCGCCGTTTTAAAGACGAGCGAAATGGGACGACTGGTCGGCCGCGAAACGGCGCACCAGGGAGTGATCGCCGTTACCGACCCGGACGCGCTGATGATCGACTTCAAGGAGTTTGCGGCGGCGCTGCGGTCCACCGAGCAGACAATGCTCGTGCTCCTCGACGAACTCACCGATCCGCATAACGTGGGCGCGATCATCCGCAGCGCCGCCGCGTTCGGCGCCGCTGGCGTGCTTATCCCCGAACATAATCAGGCGCCGATCACCGGCACCGTGGTGAAGACCTCCGCCGGCATGGCATTCCGCATCCCGCTCATCTCGATCGGCAACGTCAACCAGGCGGTCGACGCGCTCAAGAAGATCGGCTTCGTCACCTACGGCCTCGTGATGAACGGCTCGCAGAACATTATGGATGAAAAATTCGACGCGCCAGCGCTCTTCATCATCGGCAACGAAGGCGAAGGTATCCGCCAGAAAACCATGGAGCGCTGCGATGTTTCTTTGCGCATCCCGATGAACGACCGCACCGAATCACTCAACGCGTCCGTATCCGCTGCGGTCGTGCTCTATCAATGGAGTGTGCGGCATCCAGTTTAGATAGTTTTAATCGCCTTTATGCTATGGTGGCAAAGCCAACGACCGGGAGAGCCGGTGGTGAAACGGCATCATGGTCGGGTAGCCACCTGACAGTTTGGGGTTCGACTCCCCACCGGTCAAAGTTGGCGCGAAACTCGAACTTGACGCCCATAGAGATCCGAGTACTATGGGTATCAAGGTGGCTACCCGATGTGGTGCCGTAAGCACCATTTTCAAAAAGATCGTTCGAAAGAACGGTCTTTTTGATTTCTGATATAATCCTCTTATGCTCATACAACACATTGATCTTACGACTAGCGGCTGGCCCGATTACGAACTCCTCGATTCCGGCGATAATAAAAAACTTGAACGCTTCGGCGCGCTTGTTTTGATCCGTCCGGAAACGCAGGCGATCTGGAGACCGCTTCACCCGGAATTATGGGAACAGGCAGCAGCGGAATTTAAGTTCGATAAAGACAAGGGATCGTGGGGCGGGGAAAATGTGCCCGATACATGGGACATCGTCTGGCGCGACGGCGTGCACTTTTCCCTGCGCACCGGGTCATTCAAACACACCGGCGTCTTTCCGGAACAAGCGCCGAACTGGGAATGGATCGCAGCACGCGTGGAAACGCTCAAGCAACCGAAGGTCCTCAACCTCTTCGGCTACACCGGCATCGCGAGCATCGTGGCCGCAAAGCACGGCGCGCTCGTGACGCATCTCGATGCGTCCAAGCAAAGCAATACGTGGGCGCGAGAGAATGCGGCGCTCTCCGGCGTGGCCGCTGACACTCTCCGCTACATCACCGACGATGCGCTCAAATTCGTGGAACGCGAGATCCGGCGCGGATCGCTCTACGACGGCATCATCCTTGATCCGCCCGCATTCGGTCGCGGACCGGACGGCGAAGTGTGGCGCATTGAAGAAGATATCGTTCCCATGCTCGACGCCGTGCGGAAAATATTTTCGCAGAAGCCCGGTTCGTTCTTTTTATTGAACGGCTACGCCGCGGGCTACGCACCGCAATCGCTGTTGCAGGCGGTGGAAAGTTCATTCCCGGAAATAGGCGTGAATAAAAAAAATGAAGGTGAATCTGGCGAACTGCATATTAACGAAAAAGGATCCGACCGCGTAGTGCCGTCGGGGATCTATGTGAGGTTTGTCGCTTTGTGATCATTGACGTATTTTTAGATTCATGATAAAAAGAACTTGGCCCCGATGGGATCTTCCATTGGAAAAGGAGAGGCAATGCGCGGAGTGGAGAATGATCTGGAAATCAGCACTTCAAAGCAGAAAGAGACAAGATCTGTCAGCATAACCCTGCACGACGTCCGTCGTGAATGCACGACCACCCTTACCCTCCACGAGGATGATTCCCTTCAGGTTACCGTTACGATCGAAGGTATGGGCGGCCCAAACGAGGTTCGAACCGCAGATCTCGGGAGTATCGCAACGCTCGAGAAAGCGATTGCAAAACTCAAAAAACTCTAGAATTTAAACTGTTGTGATTCCTTGGTGAGCTGTCCGAAAAGCAGCTCATTTTTTATATATCCCCCTTTCTTTCGTGTTACAATAAACCCATGGACGATAAGCGCGTCATCAAGGTCATCAAGAAGGTCATGCCGTCGGTTGTTTCGATCGCAATCGCGGAGAAGTTGGAGGATCTACAGAAGCAGTTTCCTAAAGATTTCAATCCGACGATCCCTGACGGGACGGTGGACGACCGCGGCATGGTGCAGACCGGCGGCGGATCGGGATTCATCGTCGCGCCGAACGGCCTCATCCTCACAAATAAGCACGTGGTAAGCGAGCGAAAAGCCGAATATACGGTGATCCTCTCCGATGGCCGCTCCTTCCCCGCCACTATATTAAGCCGCGACCCCATCAACGACGTCGCCATCTTGAAGATCGCCGTGAACAAACTCCCCTGCGTGCGCCTCGGCGACGCCACCAAGCTGGAACTCGGACAATCGCTCATCGCGATCGGCAACGCGCTCGGCATCTTCCGCAATACCGTGTCCGTCGGCATCGTCTCCGGACTCTCGCGCTCCATTACCGCGCAGGCCGAACCGAACGCGCCGCCGCAGGAAATGCGCGGTCTCATCCAGACCGACGCCGCGATCAATCCCGGCAACTCCGGCGGCCCGATCGTGGACCGCGACGGCTGCGTGGTAGGCGTCAACGCCGCGATCGTCTCCGGCGCGCAGTCGATCGGTTTCGCGATCCCGGTGAACGCCGCGCGCCGCGACATCGACGACATAAAAAAATTCGGCCGCATCAACCGTCCGCTGCTCGGCGTCCGCTACACAATGATCGACGATGTGCTCAAGAAAAAAATGGGGCTCTCCGTGAACTACGGCGCCTATGTCATGCGCGAAAGCGAGCACGACTATGCCGTGGTTCCCGAGAGTCCTGCGGAAAAAGCAGGCATCAAAGAAAAGGACATCATTCTGGAGTTCAACGGAAAGCACCTTGACCGCGACCATCCCATCGTCGATTTCCTGGAAGAATCCAACGTCGGCGATGAGATCGAACTGCTCATCCTCCGCGACGGAAAGCAATTCCCGGCAAAGGCGGTATTAATGGAAAGGAAATAAAAAATGCCCCGCGTGGTGTAAGACACGGGGCATGCGTGCGATCGATCATCGTGTAAAAAATGAAGTTCGAATATCTTCATCGATCTCTTCCCGCAACCCGGCGCACAGTGGGCAATTCGCAACGTGCTCGTTGAACGCCTGAACGAACCCTGCCTGCCCTTGTATTTCATCAAGAGATTTGCTCGTCATAATGATACGCATGGCACGGGAATACCCGCTCTGTAACTGACCGCAATCGATCTTCACTACCTTTTCTGCCATTGGAAAATCTCCCTTCTCTAAAGGCAAAGTATCACGTCATGGCACGCGTCGTCAACTCAATAGATATAAATATCCACGAGCAATCCGTTCTTATCGAGCAAACGCACCGTGTCGTGATACTGGTTCACGGGACTGCTGCCGGTCCATACCCAGACCTGATTGCTCAAAAAATTCGCATCCTCGGAGTGTTGGTCAAAGCATGAGCGGTACGTAAAATTATTCTCGATGTAATTCATGCAGGCGTAATCGTTGGTCGGAACCTGCGGGCCCGACAGGACTGGCATCTGGCATTGCCCGATGGTATCAAGATAGTTTTGGCACGCGCCCGAAAAATCCTGGAGCTGCGACTGGTTGATATACGGGCACGTGAGCGGCAGCGCAGGAACAAAATTGGCAACATGCGCGGCGTAGCCGATGCACTCGTTCAGCCGCAGGTTGAACGGCGCGGATGACGAATAAATGAACACCGTGTCGCCGGTCTTGACGTTGATATCGCTTTCCGGCGCGAGCCCGGTGGGATCGTACAAGTTGACCGCTTGTGGAACGTATTCGTCGCCGTCGTTCGACTGGATCTGCCAACCCGTGATATCGATCGTACCTGTTGAATTATAATAATCATCGTCATTCAGAGTGATCGTGCCGTAAGAATAGAAGTTCGCTGCGGAGATACCCCCAAACAGCACATCGTGAAAATATGGCGAAAGCTGTGCAGCGGTATATCCCGCGGGGATGTCGGCGGGATTGATGGTAGGCGCAGTCGCATTGCTACCACCGGAACCGGATGATGGCGCACTGATCGTCGCCTGCTGTGCCGGCGCCGCAGACGGAAGCGATGGCCCGATGGGCGCATGGGATCCGCCGGAGAAGCCGAGAGCACCCCAGAATGAACTTAAAGAGGAAGAAGAAGAATCTGCACTGGATGATCCCGTACTGGAAGACGCAGGGAACAACGCACCAACCCCCTTCACTCCGTTCGTAAACGCGCCGGAGCTGTACAGGTACAATCCGATGCCCAGCGCGACGATGATGATAATGATAAATACGACCTTCCCCATATCAGATGACGATGTTGACCAATTTTTTATCGACGTAGATGATACGCTTCGGCGCGGCGGCGGCGATCGCGGCCTTCACTTTTTCGCTCATGAGCGCCATTTTTTTTGCAGCAGCCTCGTCGATCGTCGCATCCACGGAAACCATATCTTTCGTCTTCCCATTCACTTGGAACACGATCGTGATCTTCTCCTGCGCGATAAGCGCCGGATCGTATACGGGCCACGGCTCGAAATCCAGATAGCTCGCATTACCCATAAGCGACCACAGCTCCTGCGCCATATGCGGCACGAACGGGTGGACGATCTTTACGAACGACGAGAGTTCCTCGCGCGCGAGCGGTGCGGACGCCTCCAACTCATTTAAGAGTATCATAAGCGCCGAGATGGCGGTGTTGAACTTGAACGCCTCGATGTCATCCCCCACTTTTTTGATCGTACGATGGAGCGCGACGCGGGCGGACGGCTTCTCGGCCGACGCCGTGGGCGTTGCCGATGCATCGTTGCAGTACTTCCAAAACCGCTTAAGGAATCGCTCGACACCGAGAATCCCCTTTGCATCCCATGGTGTCGCTTCGTAGAATGGGCCAAGGAACATCAGGTACATGCGCATCGCATCGGCGCTAAACTCCGCGACGATCTCGTCGGGATTCACCACGTTGCCCTTGCTCTTGGACATCTTCGCGCCATCGACGCCCATAATGAGTCCGATGTGCCGCATTTTTTTGAACGGCTCCCCGAACGAAAGATATCCCTCGTCGTGGAGGAACTTGGTGATGAAGCGCGAATAGAGCAGATGCATCACCGTGTGTTCCGCGCCGATCACGTAGAGGTCCACCGGCATCCAGTGCTTTACCTTTTCTTTATCGAAAATCGCGATCGCATTGTGCGGATCCGGATAGCGCAGGAAATACCATGACGAATCCACGAATGTGTCGAGGGTCTCCGGATCGCGCTTTGCATCCGCGCCACCGCACTGCGGACACTTTACATTGATAAAGCTCGGCGAGCTTGCGAGCGGCGGCATCCCCTGCGGGCGGTAGTTCTCGAGATCCGGCAATACCACCGGCAATTCGCTCTCCGGCACCGGCACGATGCCACACTTTGGACAGTGCACCATCGGAATCGGCACGCCCCAATATCGCTGGCGTGAAACGGACCAGTCCCGAAGTTTATACTGGGTCTTCATTTGACCGCCCGCGAACTTTACTATTTCGGCTTTTGCTTTTTCGGAAGGCATGCCAGAAAACTCGCCAGAATTTATCAGATCACCGATTCCCTCCCACATATCTTCTTCCGCTCGCAATTCCGGTGCCGCACCGCCCATCGCAGCGCCCACAGGCATGCCGGGGATGATCGGCTTCGGTACTACCACTTTTTTGATCGGCAGTCCGAACTTCTTCGCAAATTCAAAATCCCGCTCGTCGTGCGCGGGTACCGCCATGATCGCGCCCGTACCGTAGGAACCAAGAACATAGTCTGCGATCCACACTGGAACCTCTTCTTTGTTCGCAGGATTCACCGCGCGAATACCCTTCAATTCCACGCCGGTCTTATTTTTTACTTCCTCCTGCCGCATCCGATCGGTCTTGTGCGACGTCTCCTCGCTATATTTCGCGACCTCGTCCCAATTCTCTATTTGCGGCCTCAGTTGTTCAACCAATTTATTTTCCGGTGCGAGTACAAGATAGGTCGCGCCGAAGAGCGTGTCGGGGCGCGTAGTGAAAACCTCGATTGAAAATTGGTCATCATTTGGTATTGGGACATTGGAAATTAGAAATTTTAGCAGTGCCCCCTCGCTCTTTCCGATCCAATCCTCCTGACGCTTGATCGTCGCCGCCGGCCAGTCGAGGCCTTTCAAATCGGCAAGTAGCCGATCCGCATAATCGGTGATCTTAAGAAACCACTGCTCCATCGCGCGCTCTTCGATTTCGCTTCCGCACCGCTCACACTTTCCGTCAATTACCTGCTCGTTCGCGAGCACGGTCTGATCCTTCGGACACCAGTTCACTTTTGCATCCTTGCGGTACGCCAATCCTTTTTTGAACAGCTGGATGAACAACCACTGCGTCCACTTATAATATTCCGGCGACGAGGTATCGATCTCGCGATCCCAGTCGTACGAAAAACCAAACATCTGCACCTGGCGGCGGAAGTTGGTGGTGTTCGCAAGCGCGACCTCCTTCGGATTACGCCCTACTTTGATGGCATAATTTTCCGTCGGGAGCCCGAACGCGTCCCAGCCCATCGTGTAAAGCACCTCATACCCATGCATGCGCATATAACGCGCGTGAATATCCTCCGCGGTGTAGCCCTTGGGATGGCCCATGTGCAATCCCGCCGCCGACGGATACGGGAACGTCTCCAGCTGATAATATTTCGGCTTCGCCGAATCGTCGGCGGCCTTAAAGACCTTCTCTTCGAGCCACTTCTTATTCCATTTTTCCTCGATCTTCTTTGGGTCGTAGGGAGGCATCGGTACTCCCATTCTATCGCTTTCGCGAGGTTTTCTCAATCTTCCTTTATATCCCGAATATCCTTTTCGCGTTCTCTTCTATCCGCGCCTTCATCTCGTCCGTCGAGATGCCCTTTAGCTCCGCAAGCCGGGCCACCACATGCACCACATACGCCGGCTCATTGCGCTTGCCGCGAAACGGCGCGGGAGCGACGTACGGCGCGTCGGTCTCGCTCATGATTCAGTCGATCGGGATCAACTTGATCATCTCGTCGTAATCGCCCTGCGTTTTGCCTTTGCGCGGCGGGAACGTGATCGCGCCGCCGAAGGTAAAAGAAAATCCCATGTCGAGCAAACGCCGGGCGTCATCTGCGGTGCCGGTAAAAAAGTGCACGACGCCGGGCGTAAGATCGTTCGCATGCGGTTGAAGAAACTCGATAAGGTCGGAAAACGCATCGCGGCAATGGACCATGAGCGGCTTCCTCACTTCTTTAGAAAGATCGATCTGTAAAAGAAACGCATCTTTTTGCCGGGCGATCTGCGCCTCGCGCGGCTCGTCGTCGTTGAAGTGAAAATAATCCAGGCCGCATTCGCCGATCGCGACCGTCCGCGGATCCCGCGCGAGTGCTCTATAATAGTCGGCGTCGAAGATCTCGCCGCGCGAGGTAAATGGCTGCGCCGCGTCTCCGCCGCCGAGCTCCTGCGCATCGTGGAACGACCGGCTCGTATGGATGGGATGGAGTCCGATCGCGGCGCGGACATTGTCGGGATATTTCCCCGCCAACGCCACCGCCGCGCGCGAGGTATCCTTCTGCGTACCGATGACGATCATCTTCCGGACGCCCGCGTCGAGCGCGCGCTGGATGACCGCATCGCGGTCGGCGTCGTAACCGGAAAATTGCACATGCGTATGGGCGTCGAGAAAATGGGGTTGCGACATAGATAAGGTCATTCTATCATATAGGCAAGCCATGCCGCATATCCACGAAAAAATCGACTTTGTCGCCGACGCATACATCGTACACGGTGGACGCGTCCTGCTTCGCGAACATGACAAATATAAGATCTGGCTTCCGGTTGGCGGCCATATAGAATTAGACGAAGATCCCCCGCAGGCGGCGATCCGCGAGGCGAAGGAGGAGGCTGGCCTTGATATCGAATTGGTACCTGCCACGCCAATAGAACATTTCGAGGATTCAAAAGAACTTCTTCCCGCGCGCTTTATGAATCGACATCGGGTCAACGATACTCACGAACACATCGTTTTTATTTATTTTGCGAGGTCAAAAAGTACCGAGATCCAACAAGGGAGCACCGAGATAAGCGACGACATCCGTTGGCTTACCGCCGAAGAGCTCGACGACCCTGCGCTTGGCATAAGCGATCGAGTGAAATATTACGCGCATGCCGCGCTCAAAGCACTTTCATGAAACTCGTCATCGGACTCGTCGGGGCGTCGCTCGCGGGAAAGGAAACGTGTGCAAATGTGTTGGAAAAACTGCTTATAGAAGACGGCTATTCGGTGAGCCGCCATACCTTTTCGGAGATCCTCCGCGAAACGCTCGACCTGTGGGGTATTCCTCATGGGCGCGACAACGAACAAAAGATGTCGATCATCATGAACGCGGAGACGGGCCTTGGTGATGGTGCGCTCCCACGCGCGATGAAAAATCGCATCGTACACGAGGATGTCGATGTGACAATTTTGGACGGCGTACGATGGCTCGGCGACGAAAAGATGCTGCGCAGCCTTAACGACGAAGGGATTAAATCAATACTCGTCTATATTCCAGCGGATGCCAAGGTGCGCTACGCGCGTCTGCTTGCGCGCAACCGCGCCAGCGAAGGAGCAACGACATGGGAAGATTTTGCGCGACAGGAACAGGCGCGGACGGAAAAGGACATCCCCGACATCGGCAACCGCGCGGAGATCGTAATCGAAAACAATTACGACGACGTTGAACACTTCCACCGCGACATCAACCGGGTGTACGAAAGCCTGTTCGACGAGACACGGCGATAACAGCGCCTGTCGCGAAAGATTATTTTATCCGCGGGAAAAGCGTCTCCGGCTTTTTTGTCTTTAACACGCCATCCTCCCGCATGATTGCCGTGTGAATTTTCCGTGAAGTTTCCGGCATGAACGGCACGAGCTCTGTCGCAATGGCATCAAGCAACGAAACCAGGTTGAACAGCGCCGCCGCGCGCGTGGCGCCATTTTTTATCTCCCACACCTTCCGCTCGTTCACATAACGATCGCCGAATGAGATCGCGGACCAGATCGCAGCGAGCGCGTCGGAGAATTTATACTCTTTTAACTTCGCGTAGACCGTTCGCTTCATTGTCTCGATGGTGATATCAAAATCACCGTCGAGCGTGGCATCTGCCGTGGACAGCGTTTCCTTTTCCGCCAACGTCAGCACCCGCGCGGCAAAGTTGCCAAGCCCGTTTGCAAGGTCCGCGTTGTAGCGTTCCTTCATCTTGGCCTCGGAAAAATCACCGTCATCGCCGAAGGAAACCTCGCGCAGGAGAAAATAGCGCACCGCATCGTTGCCGTAGCGCGCCGCAAGATCGAGCGGGTCCACCCCATTGCCGAGTGATTTCGACATCTTTGTGCCGTTCAACGTGAGAAATCCGGTGGAAACGATCTGTCCGGGCAGCGGCAATCCCGCGGACATGAGCATCGCCGGCCAGATTACCGCATGGAATCGCACGATTTCTTTTGCCATCACATGCACGTCCGCCGGATGTTCTTCCCATCCCTCCACGCCGACGATAGTGATGTAATTCACGAGCGCGTCGGCCCACACATAGATGACCTGCCCGGGATCGTTCGGCACCGGGATCCCCCACTCTTTCTTTTCGCGCGAGAAGCTCACATCCTCCAGGCCGTTCTCCACGAATGAACGCACCTCGTTGAAGCGATGCGCGGGCGCGACGAACTCACCGTGTGTTTCGTAAAAATCCAAAAGTTTCTGTTGATAGTTCGACAAGCGGAAGAAATAATTCTCCTCAGTGACAAGCTCCGGCGCAACTTTGTGCTCCGGGCAAAGCCCGTCGGGCGTCAACTCGTCCTCTTTCATGAACGCCTCATGCCCTTTGCAGTACAATCCCTGATACTGTCCTTTATAGATATCCCCCGCGGCCTCCATGCGGCCCCAAATGTCGTTGACCACTTCGATATGCCGTTCTTCGGTGGTGCGGATAAAATCCGTGTTTGAGATACCAAGCTTGGCCCACGTGGAAGCCCAGATGTCGGCCATGCGGTCGGTATACGCACGGATCTCCTCGCCGGTCTTCTTCGCCGCATCCACCGTCTTTTGCGCGTTCTCGTCCACGCCGGTGGAGAACACCACGTGCTCCCCGCGCGCCTCGCGCCATCGCGCGAGCGTGTCCGCGACGATCGTCGAATACGCATGGCCGATGTGCGGTTTGTCGTTCACATAATAGATCGGGGTCGTGATATAAAATTCGTCACGTGAGTCCATGAGAATAGGATAATGGATTCTTCGAGATATTAAAAGTATCTCAATAAATGGTATAGTATGCATTATGAAGATAGGCATATTTGATTCTGGACTGGGCGGCCTCTTCGTTACCAGGGCATTGACCAAAAAACTTCCTCAATATGACTATGTTTACCTTGGCGACACCCAACGGGTACCGTATGGAAATCGTTCCCGTGAGACGATTTATCAATTCCTCAGAGAGGCGGTGGAATACCTTTTTTCCCATGACTGCGAACTCATCATCGTCGCGTGCAATACCGCATCAGCAGAAGCGCTGCGCAGGGTCCAGCAGCAATACCTCCCAAAACATCACCCAAAGCGGCGCGTGCTTGGTGTTATCATTCCAACCGCAGAAGCAGCACTGGAAAACGACGGGGTGAAGCGGATCGGTGTTCTTGCGACGCAGGGAACCGTTCATTCACAAGCATACGTACGCGAACTTAAAAAGATTGCTCCTTATGTCGAAATATTCCAAGAAGCTGCTCCCCTGCTGGTTCCAATCATAGAAAACAACTCTATCAAATTCGCCGATCCCATCCTTTATTCATATTTAAAGCCATTGCTCAAAAAAAATATAGATACGCTCATTCTTGGATGTACCCATTATCCAATCTTGAAGTCACGGGTTAAGAAGTTGTGTGGCCCACGTATTAAAGTGATCTCACAGGACGAGATCATCTCCGAAAAACTTTTCGATTATCTCAGGCGCCATCCGGAAATAGAAAAGAGGCTCACCAAGAAACGACGGCGTTCATTCCTTGTCACCGATCTCACTGATGCCACAAAGGCGCTTGCAAAAAAGTGGTTCGGGAAAAATATAGTATTTCAAATTGTGAGTATTGAATGAAAAAAAGGAGTATGTGCGAATAATTTGCACATACTCCTCCACTACCCAATCACCGAAGCGGGATCAGCTGATCAAAATCACCGTTGCACGCCCTAAGGTAAATGATTAAAAGCTACGGCCTTCTTATTCCGCCACGACCGCCTTTGCACGACGCCTGCTGGACCAATCCTGAATTATCTCCTGCGCGATTGCCGCGACCGGAACCGAAATGATAAGCCCAAGCACACCGCCCACCTCCGCGCCGATGAGCAACGCGACGATGACGATGACCGGATGCAATCCCACCGACCGGCGCGAGAGCAACGGCACGAGGACATGCGATTCTAACTGCTGTGCGACGAGGAAGAATATCAGCGTCCAGAACGCGAGCGTGGCGGAGGTCAAGAGTGCCGCAACGACGGCGACCGCGCCGGAAAGGATCGGCCCGAGGAACGGCACCAGCTCAAAGATCGCCGCCAAAATGGCGATCAAGAACGCGTACCGCACGCCAAGCAGCGACAATCCTCCCCATACTAAAAATCCCATGATCGCGCTGAGCACCACCTGCATCCGAAACCACGACCCGATCAGTTCTTTGGACCGCTTATAGATCCGCATCGCCGTCTCATCGTAATCCGGCGGCACGACGATCGTTAAGAATTTTTCCACGCCGTCATGGGTGAGGCTCAGATAGAACGAGCTCGCAAACACCGCTACCGCGAGGCCGAAACTTCCGAGCATCTGAGAAAAAAGTTGGAGCGGCGAAGCATTGCCGGCGATGAATTGTGTCGACACCTTTCCGATGAGCGATCCCACCGATTGCGGCGCCCTGAGATCGAGCAATACTCCCCACCCGCCGAGGCTCGCCGCGTTGACGCCGGACAGGATCGTACTGATCTCCACGAGCAGGAACGGAATGACGGTATAGACGACCGCAACAAAAATAATCAGTGCGATGAGAAATATCAGGATGACGCTCACGCTTCGCGGCAGGCTGATACGGGTCTCAAAAAAATCAACGATTCCTTCCAACCCGGAAGAAATGATGATCGCGAGAAATAGCCCGAGCACGATCTGCCGGCCGTCATACAGCACGGCAACGAACGCCACAAAAACAAGCACGCGCCAGAGCGTTGCCCATGAAATCTCGAATGTGGTTTTTTCGTTGGCGTTCACGATGCGGTCACTGATTATTTTTCGATCGTTAAAATTTTCTTGAATGCCCCTTGACTTTTATACGGGCCGATGACGGCAAGGTTGAGCCCCTTATCTTTAAGGATCGCCTTTGCCACCTTTTGCACATCCCGTGCGGTCACCTTCTTTATTCTATCCGTTAATACCGTCGGCGACAAAACTCCGCCGGTCAGCACCTCTTGGCCGCCATAAAAGCTGGCGAGATCGTCCGAGGTCTCGAGCCCAAGGACCAAACCGCCGATCATATGGTCTTTGCTCTTTTGCAGCTCTTTTTCCGGCACCGCATTGTCCCGAAGAACCCGACATTCCTCAAGGATCGCTTGGATGACCTCCTCCGTCCGCTTGCGGTCCGCGCCCGCGGAGACGGTGAGTAGCCCATGGTCGAGCGACAGGTCTGCGCCGGCGCCAATATAATATGCGGCACCCATCTTCCCGCGAATACGCGTGAAGAGCCGCGAGCTCATTCCCCCGCCGAGCAGGTCGGCGAGCACCTGCAGGGCATAGCGCCGCTCGTCGAACATGTCAAACGCGCGAAATCCGAGCACTATATGCGTCTGATCCGATTCCTTGAAGTGTAATTTCATTTTCGGCGACGACTGCCGTTCCGTGGTTCTTTTCTTCGCGGGCGCCGTGTGGCGCGGGAGCGCGCCGAAATATTTTTTGACCTGCGCGATCGTTGCCGCCTCGCCGAACTTTCCCGCCACGATGACGACCGTTCCCGGCATCACATAGCGTTGCGCGCGATATTCCACAAAATCGGCGCGTCCAAGTTTTTTTATGATCGGCTTCTCGCCGCCGACATCCCACCCCGCCGGTTGGTCGCCGTACACAAGCCGCGCAAAATCCCGTTGCGCGCGCGCCGGAAGATCGTCCTCGTACATATTGACCTCTTGAATAATCACGCCACGCTCTTTCTCGATCTCCGCTTCGTTAAAAAGCGGATTGAGATACAGATCCGAGACGATCTCCAAGATCTTCGGCAATTTTTCCGCCTGCGCTTTCGCATAGTAGCCGGTATATTCAGTCCCGGTGAATGCGTTGAACTGCGCGCCGAGCGCGGTGAGCTCATGCGCGATCATCCCCGGCTCGGGCCGGTCGGTGGTGCCCTTGAACATCATGTGCTCCAAAAAATGCGAGACGCCATTCTGGCGCTTCACCTCGTATTCCGATCCCGCACGCACCAGAATGAGCACCGTGGCGGCGAGGTTCTCCGGCTGGGGAACGAGCAATATCCGCAGGCCGTTCTTTAAAATGATTTTTTTGGGATTTTTTATCATGAACTGGAAATTGGTTCGCTACTGGTGCTATTCGTGATCGTCTGGATGTCGGATGCAAAGTTTTGCGCGCGTTCCACGACCGCTTCGCCGTAGGTCCACAGATAGTTCTTCCAGTCGCCGCCCGCATAATACTTGGCCGCCGTACATCGCTCCTGGCTAAGCGTCGCGCTGTAGAGCGCCTGGCATCCTGCCATATTATCCTTTAAATACAATGCGGTGGCCACAAATGCATCAGTGTCGTTCCATGGCGACGGCGGGTTGTCTTTCGTGATCTGCGCGACCGCCGAGGAATAGCTGTTCCACGTGGACGGCACGAATTGCGCCGGCCCCATCGCACCGCCATACGCGCCGTCCGCGTTCGGGCACGATACCAGCATCTCGCTCGGATCAAGCTCGAGCGACTGTGTGATCGCGAGGAAGAGCGGCTGATCGGATGGGCTCATCGCCGTTTGATAGTTACACTGGCCAAGGTTCTGGCCGAGCGCGGACTCGCGGTCCAGGATCGCAAGAATGAACGCCGGATCGATGCCAGTCGCGTTCGACGCCACCTGCGCATCTTGATACGCATCCTCGAACGACAACTGACCGCCGCCGAGCAGCTGGAAGATCTGGTCGCGGATCTGCGCCGCCGACACCTGCGTTTGCGCGAGGAGTGCCTGATATTTTGATTCCTGTCCCTGCGTCGCCGTAAGCAACTGCGCTTCCTGCATCTTCGTGCTCGCCACCTCCTGCGCCTGCGCCGCCTGATACGCGGCGACGCTTGCCGCATCGGACTTTGACGCCTCGAGCTGCTGTTCTTCGTTTTGCAATTGGGATTGAAGGCCCGCGATCTGCTGTGTGGTCATGCGCAAACTGCTCTCCGCAAGAGTGATATTTTCCGTATCGTTCCAAACGTCGGAGATCTGCGGATTTTGGAGGAACGCCTGGACAAGGCTCACTTGGTCATTTTGATAAAGTTCCTGCATCAATATCGCGATCGCCGCCTTCTTGGTGGTGACGGCCGTCTGCAGGGCGGTGATCTCTGATTGCGCCTCGCTGATATTGCTGTTCAACTGTTGGGCGGTAAGGCTGACGGCTTGGATCTGTAAATTGAGCGCCGCGATCTTGTCGTTCAATATATTGATCTGCCCGTTGAGCGTTTTCCCCTGCGTTTCATAGCTCGAGATCTGTCCCTGATACTGGTCTATCTGCGTTTCAAGCTGGGCGAGTTGGGATTCGAGCTGGGTTCGTTGCGCAGTGGTGGGATCGGTACTGCTCGCCGCCGGTGCGCCGCCGTTCGCGGCATCACCGGACGCTTTATTAAAAAATGTCGGCGCGGCGGCGGCTCCGAACATGAAAAAAATCGTGGCCGTTGCGATGATCGCCACGCGCAAAATTTTCGTGAGCGGGATGCGGATGATCCGCTCGGCCGCCAGATCGACGCGCGACGCGAGCGGTCCGAACGAGCTCCAGCTCCAACCGCCCGGCTTTTTGACCGAAATATCGCCGAGCACCCTCGGTTTCAAAGGTCGTTTCATTGCTCTTCTATTATAACGCAAAAAGAAAAGCGGAGTCAGCCCTTTCCTGTGGTGCATGCCTTTTCGGGGACGGGTCGCGTTCTGCTGAACGCGCCCTTACGCTCGGCACCTTCGTGCCTCCGCGATACCCCGTAAAGGCATGCACCACAGGAAAGGGCAACCCCATGTTTTATTTTTGTAAGTGATAAAGAAAGAAAGATTAAAAAATGATTAAAAAGTTTTTGACTTTATTTGAATGCCGCGTATGATAATAGACGAAACGGTCGCTCTGTACGAACTACAGATCATCTTCCGGTTGTCGCAAAAAGAGCCATTTAAATGGCTCTTTTTGTTTTAGATAGTTTTAATGCCTCATTTGTTAATCTGTCTACGCCCCCAAAAGATCCGGGTCCGTAGCTCAACAGTAGAGCGTCCGTTTTTGACAACCGGAAGATTCGGGTGCAACTCCCGACGGATCCACAAGGGGCACCCAACTGGACGATTTTCGAACGATTGTGTGGTCCGATATGGAGCTTATAACGATATAAAAATGAAATGGCCCTCTCAATAGGGGGTGTTTTGTTATTCTTCCTTCACAACTTTTCCCGCGTCGCGTTCGGCTTTCTTTTCTTCGGTTTCAACCTTCACGGCGGAGACATCTACGGTCTCAACCGGCGCGATCACTTCTTCCGGTGCGGGCTCGGTGGCGGTGGCAACGGCAGTCTCATCTTCGATGAGGAAGGTTACTCCCTTCGGGCGCTTGAGGTCTTTTACATAAATGGTCTTGTCCAAAGCGTCGAGCACGGAAAGATCCACTGCGATACTGCGCGGAAGATCCTGCGGGAACGCTTCCACTTCGATCTCGGACATGGACTTGTTGATGACGGCGGCGAACGCCTTGATCGCCGGCGCAACACCCTCAAATTCCAACGGCACATGCGCTTTGACGAGCTCGTCCATGCGCACCTGATGAAAATCGACGTGAATTATTTCACTGGTGACTGAATGGCGCGCCACCTCGTGGATCATCGCGGACTTTGATTCTTTGCCGAGCAAAAGCGTTACCACGGACGTGGAACCGGCATCTTTCAACACCTTGTTGAATTCCTTCGCCGGAAGCGCGAGATGAACATTCTTGAAGCCGTGACCATAGAGCTCTGCGGGAATCAGGCCCTCCTTGCGGAGCGCCTTCACTTTTTTACCCAATACGTCGCGCGTTTTGACTGATAAATCCATAGGGGAAAGTATAGCAGAGAATATAAAAAAGGCAAATATAAAAAAGGACCGCCCGAGAACGAGCGGCCGACCGTCTTTTTCTTCATCGTTGTATGCTCCAATGCCCGCTAGTATTAATTTGGTAGACTCTCATAGATTGACATATTTATTGGCTATTAATATAATATACGCAGGAGAGAGACCAATGGTTCCAATCGAAGCTGTGAATAGTTTCCTGCCGACAATACACGAAATACGTCGGAGTATGGTTCAGATAGAAGCTACGGTAACAGGCATCTTTCTCGTCGCCATTGCCGCTATCCTCTATCGGTTTGGGCCAGCCAATGCAGCGGTCACGATTCTGGGCATTCTCGCCGCGACAGTATTTTTCTCCCTTGAACTGTTCTTTCTTGTGCGGCTTTGGCGGATGCGCCACATTTTTCGATAGGGTTGTCCCTATCCCGACCCGTCCGGCAGAAAATTGCTTGGCGGGTTTTTTATTTTGTGAGAATTTGTAGGTTTGTTTGAGCTTCGCGCACACATACTCGACTTAAAACGAAAAGCCGAGTAGAAAAAAGTGAGCCTTCGTCAAACTATTACCTATCGAGAGATAAAGACTCGTTCTTTTATACCTAGCTATGCTATACCGTTGAAAAGCTTCAACCGGTCGGTCACGATCTTCTGGATATTGACCACCGCAGGCGCGGCAATCTTGTACGGCGCGATCTCGTTCGGATCTTTGAGCCCTTCCTCCACGCCGCGACGCCACGCGAGGCGCAATTCGCTTGAAATATGGATGATCGTCATGCCCGCGCGCGCGGCGGCGGTAAAGTCCGCATCGTCGGTGCCGGAACCGCCGTGAAGCGTCATAAATTTTGCGTTTGTGCCGGCGATCGCCCTCTTAATCGCCGCGATGCGCGGGATGTCGAGATGCTTATACTCCGCGTCCGTGCCGCCCGTCGTCATGCTCTTCAATAAGCCGTGCATGTTTCCCACCGCGGGCGCGAGCACATCGACGCCGGTCTCGGTCACAAAGCGCACCGCTTCTTCCGGCGTGGAAAGCGCGATTCCCGTCGGCGCGACGTCCATGACCTCAGAGTTCGAGCCGATGTAGCCGATCTCGCCCTCGATCACGATCTCGGGGTTGATGGCGCGAATCGCCTCGACCGCCACTTTTGTATTCGCAATGTTCTGATCCATCGGCAACGACGAATTATCAAAGATAATTTCATCGAACCCCGCCTCCGCTGCCTCCTTTGCCTTATCGAGCGAGTGCGTGTGGTCCGCGTTCAAGAATATCGGGTAGTCGTACGCGTCGCGTAAGCTCTTTATAAGAGCGGCCGCCTGTTTGACGCCGATGAACTCGCGCTCCCCTTCCGAGACACCGATGAGTACCGGCAATTGCAACTCTCGTGCGGCGGCAAAGATCGCTTTCAGCGCGCCGAGGTCGGAGATATTAAAATGGCCGACGGCCACGTGACGTGCTTCGGCATCGGCAAGAACTTCACGGAGGGATTTCATAATTTTTTAATAAAAACTAGATCGTTTTCGGTTTATAGTTTTTCGGCGCCTTATTGAGCAACTTCACGAGCGCGGGCTTTGACAGCAATCCCGTCTGCGCGCCGAAGAACTGGACGACGTGCATGGACTCGATCGGCGCCCAGCGAAGCGCGTCGTAGACCGAGAGACCGTAGACCAGGCCGCAGAAAAATCCGGTGGAGAACGCGTCGCCCGCGCCGGTGCGCGAGATCGGCGGCTTGGGATCCGGATAGGGCGGCATGAAATATTTGTTCATCCCGTCGGATACGTACGCGCCTTTTGGTCCGTCGGTGATCACCACCACTTTCGGCCCCAGTTTGTGCAGCCCTTTGAACAACGGCATAATGTCCTCGTTCTTGCGGTGTAAAATAAACTCCGCCTCCTCACGGTTCACGAACAAAACATAGGTGTGCTTGTATATCTCGCGCAACTTTTCCGCGCCGAAACGAAGTTGGAAGGTCCCGGGATTGAATCCCATTTTTATATCCGGATGCTTCTTTAAATAATCCGCAACTTTTTTATGGAACGGAAGCGTGTGCTCCGCGATGGACGAGAAATAGATCCAGTCGGTATTCGAATCCAGCTTACGCGGATCATAATATTCGTACTCCTGATGCTTTATCAAAATGGTCCGCTCCGCCTTGTACGTTAAAACAAAATGATAGTTGGTCGGCTTGCTCTTGTTGATCTTCACGTATTCCGTACTCACGCCCTCTTTGTGATAGCGGTCCAGAATTTCTGTGCCGTAATGGTCGCCGCCGATCGCGGTGATGATCGCCGTGTTCAAACCCAAGCGCGATGCACCGACGGCCACGTTTGACGCATTCCCCACCGCCGGCGCAACCGTCAGCGACTCATACGGGATCTTGTCGGCGAACGCCATCTCGAGTTCCGGATGCTCGTGCTTTTTATCCCACTCTACTTTTGCTTCTTTAAGCGCGATGAACGCGTCCATCACCACGTCGCCGATGCACACCACATCATATTTTTGCTTCATATTGTTATCATAATCTATTTTGCTGTCGGATGCATCATTTTTTCCTCCGTATCGCCCGCTTTGCCGCCATCACAATATCTTTCGGCGTCATGCCATATTTTTTGATGAGCTCTTCCGGTGCGCCTGATTCGCCAAACGTATCCTGCATACCGATGAACTCGATCGGCGTCGGCGCGTATTTCGCAAGAACCTCCGCGACCGCGCCGCCAAGACCACCCTGCACCTGGTGTTCCTCCACGGTGACCACCGCGCCGATCTTTTTCGCCAACTCGACGATCTTCTTTTCGTCCAACGGCTTTATGCTGGGACAATTCAACACGCTCGCGCCGATCTCTTCTTTTTCCTCAAGCTCACGCGCGGCAAGGAGTGCGTTATAGAGCAATCCTCCACAGCCAATGATCAAGACCTCCGGTTTTTTTGATTGCCAAAATATTTCCGCGGTGCCCGGGATGAATGGCGTCTCGTCTGTCGTCATGATCGGCGTCTTCTCGCGCTGGAAACGCAAATAGATCGGACCATAGATTTGCGCCGACGCGAGCGTGGCCTTGCGCGCCTCGATGGCATCGCACGGCACGAACACTTTCATATTCGGCAGGGCGCGCATCATCGCGATGTCCTCCGTCGCTTGATGGGTTGCGCCGTCGGGGCCGACGGAAATGCCCGCGTGATGTCCCGCGATCTTTACGTTCGCATCGTTATATGCGATCGTCGTGCGGATCTGTTCCCAGTTGCGCCCCGGCGAAAACGTTGCGTACGATGCGATGAACGGGATCTTTCCGGTGATGCCAAGTCCCGCCGCGACCGTCGCCATGTTCTGTTCGGCGACGCCCATCTCAAAGAATCGCTCGGGATATTTTTTCGCGAACGCTTCTACGCGCGTGGACTCGGTAAGGTCGGCGCAGAGCGCAACAACATTCCGGTTTGCGTCGCCCGCGGCGACAAGACCTTCGCCGTACCCGTTACGGGTCGGCGCCTGCGCCACGTCATCGTCAAAAAGATGTGGATTGAGTTTTGCGTCGGGATTCAACATAAAATAATGGCTCTTTATTATTTATTTTGACCGTGATTTTTCTGATGCCGCTGGATGAGCCACATACTCCCGCCAATGATGAGCACCGCGATCACGAGTCCGACAAAGAATTTCAGCTGGTCATCAACGCTCCCCCATCCGCGCGCGTAGCCGTAGATGATGCTCCACAATCCGGCGAGCATGATGCCGACGGGTACGGCGTTAGACGCGAGCGCAACGCCAAAGACCAACCAGAACCCGAGCGCAAAGAAAATGATACCGACGACGTTCGCAATAATGAAAAGATTTCTGTTATAGACGCTGCTCGCGCTTTCGTAGGCGGTTTCCGCATTGTTGTACTGGTCCTGTGCGGCCTGCTGTTGCGCCTCGATCTTTGTGTTGTTCTGCATGCATGCGGTATCATTTGACGGGCACGGCGCGACGGGCGCCACGACGGCGGTGTTCGGATACGACGGCGCGACCGGCGCGGGATAGAATGCGGCAATGCCAAGCGCGATGAGTGCCGCGAGGATCACTGCAGTCGCAAGCCCAAGCACGAAATTCACGATTTTCATGATTTTTTAATAAGTTAATTTTTGATGGATGGACGACCTATTGATGTTCGCTCTGGATCTTGTGTTGCAGCGTGCGTAGCTCGTCGAGCGCCTTCTCCGCTTCGCCGGGCGCGAACGGTTTTGAGTGCCACAAATAATCATTCTCCATAAAGTCCACGCCCTTGCCCGGGATCGTGTGCGCAATGATCACCGTCGGCTGCTCATGGATCGCGCGCGCTTCCGCGGCGGCGGCGATGATCTCCTCGAAGTTGTGCCCGTCGATCTCGAGCACGTGCCAGTTGAATGCGCGGTATTTGTCCGCGAACGGTTCGAGCGGCATGATCTTCTCCGTAAACCCGTCGATCTGGATGTTATTGCGATCCACGACGACGGTGAGGTTGCTCAATCGGTTCTTTCCGGCGAACATCACTGCTTCCCATGTATTGCCTTCCTCGTGCTCGCCGTCGGAGGTGATGCAATAGACCTGATATTTTTTTGCGTCGAGGCGGGCGGCCAAAGCGATGCCGCTCGCCTGCGAAATGCCGGAGCCGAGCGGCCCGGACGTTGTCTCAATGCCCGGCAACGTGCCACGGTGCGGATGTCCCTGCAGGCGCGTCCCCAACTGGCGAAGCGTCTTCAATTCCTCCACGGGAAAATATCCGGCGTGCGCGAGCGCGGCATACTGGATCGGGCAGATGTGCCCGTTCGAAAGCACCAGACGGTCGCGATCCGGCCACCCCGACTTTTTTGGATCGTGCCGCAAAATGTGAAAATAGAATGCGGTGAATATTTCCGCCATATCAAGCGGCCCCGCGATGTGGCCCGATCCCGCGTGCGAGACCATCTTGATCACGTCCTCGCGCAGGCGCGTGGCCATGATTTCCATCTCTTTCAATTTTTTTTCAGTGAGCGGTTCCATGTTGCAATATTAAAACTTTATTAAATAGCGCACAGCTCTTCGTATGCCTTTTTGGGATCGGCGGCGTTGAAAATATAACTCGATGAAACGATCGTGTCAGCGCCCACTTCTTTTACCTGCCGCGCGGTCCCGGGATTCATGCCACCATCAACTTCAATTATAGCATCCGGCGACTCTTCTCTTAAAAACCTGATCTTCTCGCACACAAACGGAAGAAATTCCTGCCCCGCCGGACCGGGCTGGACCGCAAGCACCTGGAACGCGGCAAAGTATCGGAAGTATGGGATAAATTCTTCCGATATGGATTCCGGTTTGGACGAGAGCATGACCTCCCCGTGATATCGAGCGGTGGTGGAAAGGATCTCGTGCATCGATTGCGGAGTAAGCGACTCCGCGTGTACGATCAGCCGCCGCGCGCCTGCCGCCAGCCAATCATCCACCCATTCCTCAGGGTGCTCCACCATTAAATGTACCTCAAGCGCGAACGGCGATTTGAGCTTCTCCCACTCAAGCGGATCAGCCCACGTCCGGGGTGTCGCAAATGAGCCATCGGTCACGTCAAGATGCAAAAAATCGCCTTCGTGCAAAAAAGTTTTCGCGATCGCGATCTTTTTTTGCACGCACGCAACATCCGGACAGTTGATGACGGGGATGACCTTCATAAAATTATGGCTTATTCTCCAGCTCTGCTATTTTCCTCAAGCGTCGCGAGAAGCGTTCCTCTTTTTTGAACGGCGTCGAAATGAATACTCGCGCGATATTCAGCGCGGCCTCGGGTCTGGTAAAATCCGCGGCGAGGCTCAATACATTCACATCATCATCCTGCCGGCCCGCGCGGATCTGGTCTGCCGATATCGCAAGTGCGGAGCGCACTCCCTTATATTTATTTGCAACAATATCCACGCCGATCCCCGATCCGCAGATCAAGATTCCGCGCGCTTCGTCGCCGGCAGCCGCGGACGCCGCCACGCCGGCGGAAACTTTTTCCGCCACCGCGCGCGCGAAGTCCGGATAATCGTCGGTAGGATCAAGCGCGGCGGCGCCGACATCGATCACTTCGTGGCCGTCACCCTTGAGCGCCGCCGCGATACTTGCCTTGAGCGCAAATCCCCTGTGATCCGCGCCGATGTAGATGGTCATGAGAAATATTATTGGTTACAACAGCGCCGCCACTTTCTGCACGTGCTTCACGAGCGTGCTCACGTACCCGGCTTCGTTGTCGTACCAGCTCAACACTTTTACCATGTCGCCGTCGATCACTTTGATGAGATCGAGCGGCACGATCGCGCCGTACGGCTGGCCGATGATGTCGGACGAGACAAGCTGATCGCGCGTCACCTGCAGGATCCCCTGCCAGCGCGGCTGCGCGGCGGCGTCCTCCAAAATTTTTGCGATCTCCTCCACCGTCGTCGGACGCTTGGCAATGAATGTGATATCGGAAATGGAACCGGTGATATTCGGCACGCGGAACGAGAGTCCGTCAAACTTGCCTTTGAGCTCCGGGATCGCGCGCGCGACGCTGATCGCGGCGCCGGTCGTTTCGGGAACAGTGTTCATCGCCGCGGCGCGGCCCTTGCGGTAATCGTGGCCGCCGCGGATCGGCCCATCAACGAGCGCCTGCGTGGCGGTATATGCGTGCACGGTCGAAAGCGCCGCCTTCACGATGCCCGGGTTCTCGCTCAAAATCTGAATGACCGGCGACGCGGAGTTCGTGGTGCACGAGCCGTTCGACGTGATCGGCGCGAGCTTGAAGTTGTCTTCATTCACCCCCACCAAAACGGTTTGCCCGGAGACGCCGTCCTCGTCCTTCGCCGGTGCCGTGATCACGACGCGCTTTGCGCCCGCCGCGAGATGCACATTCGCCTTTTCGTACTCATCGAACAATCCGGTGGACTCCACAACAATATCCACATTCATATCTTTCCACGGAAGCTGGGTCGGATCCTTGATCTGCAGGAACGCGATCTCCTTCCCATCCACGATAAGCTTGCCGTTCGCCATGTCCGCCTTCACGTCTTTATCGAACCGGCCGTACACCGTGTCGTATTTTAAAAGATATGCAAGATTTTCCACATCGCCCAGATCGTTCAACGCGACGATCTCAATGCCCGGCTGCTCGAACGCCGCCTTGAAGAACAATCTGCCGATCCTGCCAAACCCGTTTATCGCGACGCGTACGTTTGCCATATGTTTATTGAAAAGTTATTAAAGTTTATTTTTGTTTCGGTGGGATGACCGTTCCCTCTATTATAGAGCGAAAAGCCCTGGAATCCCAATTGACACAGCCATGCCCGATACCCTATCCTATGACGAGAACCGAACGTTCCGAAAGGGGAACACGATGAGGGCCTTTTTTTGTTCATGGGTAGCAGCCAGCTTGCTCATGCTCCCACCGCTTGTCATTGCCCAAGCGAAGAAAAGCACAAACCAAAACCAGTTGATACGCTACAAAATAGAGGCGTTCAACGCCGGCAACGAAGCCCCTGTCAATTACCAAAAAGAGATCGACATCTGCAATGAGGGGCTGAAAGAATTCTCCGGCGATCCCGACCTGCGGGAATTGCTTGCCGAGGGTTTCGTCGGCATCGGCAACTATAAAAGGGCCGAAGCGCTGTTCCGGGAACTGATAACCTCAAAAAATCCGGAAGACCGGGCAACCCGCTTCTGGGTGCTTGGGGCATACCAACGTATGCTCTTAAAACAGAACAGAACCAGAGACGCAGAGGATGTCGGCCAAGAATTGACCGCATTGAAAAGATGAGGAGTCCGATTGGATTCCTCTTTTTTACTTTGGGCAGTCTGAAATGAAGTTTAAACAAGTTTATGCTCCAGACCGGTCGTTATTTTTTTCTGGGGTAAATTTATTTTGACACCTCCGAAATCCGGCCCGAGCTCATCCCAGTCTATTGTCGATTGGCTTAAGAACTCAAGCGTTAAGTCATCAACCGGGAGGGATTCGGACGACTGATAGTCGCAGCCTATTTCACCGGTCCGATGGTCACGGTGTCCCCCACCTTTATATTGTATTTCGCGACCGTGCCGGCATTCACTTCCAAAACTTTGTCGGTATTGCCCGGCGAGCTATAGATCGGCAGATTCCACAGCGGCGCGGGCGCGGGAACGTTCTGCGCGGAGCCGACGACAGTGTTGCCGCTGATCCAGATCATGTCCAACGGGAAATTCATATCTTTCATCCAAAACGTCTGGACACTGCCGGCTCCAAAGATGAACAACATCCCGTCGTTCGCGCCAAGCGACGGGCGAAACGAAAGTCCGCGCGTCTGCTCGAGCGACGTGGATGCGATCTCGACGTTAAAAATGGCGCTATCAATATTTAATTGCTCTTCGGCGAGCGGCGGGTTTTCGCCGACGACGATAGTCGAGGATGCGGCGCCCTGAATGGAAACGCTTGTCTGCGGCAGTGGCGAGTTCGCACGGCCAAAGAAAAGATACCACCACGCGCCGATGGCGATGATGAACAGGACGAGCACGGCGATGAGCGACATGAGCATGATTTTTTTATGACGGGACATTACTCTATATATTAGCATCGCCCGCGCCTTTGGCGCTATCACCCGCGCCATTCCCAAAACGCAAGCCGAACACCACGATACCGAACGCGACCGCGACGTTCAGCGATTCTTTCTTTCCCATCATCGGGATCTCGAGGATACGATCGGCGGCGCGCAGGATGGATGGCGGCAATCCCTTTACTTCATTGCCGACGATGATCGCAACGCGCGCGCCGGCGTTCTTGCGCCCCGGGCGGGCGGTGTCTCGCCGCGCGAGACGCGCGGTTTCTTTGTAGTACGGCACCGAGCGCTTGGACTGCTCGAGCGCGAAGATCTCGTATCCTTCTTTCTTTAAACGCTTGATGACGCCCGCCGTCGTCGGCGCCGATTCCCACGGAATATAGTTCTCCGCGCCGAGTGCGACCTTGGCAAAGTCCGCGCGCACGTGCTTGAATCGGTCGAGCGGCGCGGGCGTAATGCCGCACAAAAATATCTTTTCCACGCCGGCGGCATCCGCGGTGCGGAAGATCGATCCCACGTTGTGGACGCTGCGAATGTCGTGCGCGATGACGGCGATTTTCATTCCTCTATCATAAGCCACCCGTGCCGCAAACCGCAACGCTAATTCGAGAATAATATTCCCGCGTCTCCCGTCACCGTGAACCGCGCGCTGCCGAGCGACGGGTCGCTGAACGGGCTGTCGGCGGTCTGCGCCGCCGTCCCATAGAATTGCGTGCTCGCGCCAGTGGAAGGATTTCCCGTCGATGCCGTGAACACCCAATGGTAACGATGGTCGGGATGCAGCACGAGCGGCGATGACGCAAATGTGAAAACAGGATCAGCCCCGCAAGCAACTCCGGTCACGCCGCTGTCCGCCGACGTCACGCCGAGCGAGGATTGATCATATTCGTCGAACACTTGGAGATAGCAAAAGATGTTCGTGTTGTATCGTGCGCCGGTCTCAAAGTTCGTCGTAAATAATTGGATGGATTGGAGCGTGGAGGTGGAAGGCACTGTGAAATACTGATACGCATAGCCAAGCTGCGGGCTCAAAAGATATTGCGTGAACCCCGAAGGGAAGTTCCAAGTCGTCGTCGCAGCGGCGGATATCGCGCCGTAATCGTCGAGCGCGCGGACGCCGATAAGGTACGAATTCCCCATCGCCACCGGGATCGCGGCGGGTGTGGTCCAACCGCTGTCGGAGAGCGATGTTGACGTGGAATAGTTCATCTCGTAATGAAGCGGGTTTGCCGGCCAGTCGGGATCGGTGGAAGTGGACCATGAAAGATTCAGTTGCATGCCAAGCTCGTCGAAACTCTCTGCAAGATTTGTTGGCGCCGTAAGCGGGGGCGGCGTGAGCGTTGACGTTGCGAACGCTCCTTCCATTTCCATAAATGGGAAAAATGGTTCGGTGTATTCCACGCGGCCGGTGCCATAGATGAAGTTGTCCCACATGACCGTGCCGACGGTCGTCGTCGCCATGCCGGCGAGGATCACACTGCGGTTCTGCCAATCCTGCACGGTGGCAAGCCGGTAATAGAAGTACGGCTTGAGCGGAATGGAAAGTCCGCTAAAGGTCGTGGTCGCCATCGTATACGTGAACGGCGCATCGTCGGAGATCGGAAATGATTGCACCATCGCGGAATAATTCTTGTCTTTGAATTCCTGTAGAGCAACGTGCGACGCAAAATAATCCTGGGAACTTACCGCGCCTTCCAGGGTGAGCGTGTTCAGCGTACCCGCAAAGCCGTTGCCCAGCTCGAACCAATTGTCGTCATACCAACTTTGTGGAGAACTCACGCTATCGTCAAGTTGAGCAAACAGCGTGCCGGTCGTGGACGCAACGGACGCGGACGACGATGCCGTTGAAGACGATGTTTCCGGCGTACTGGTGGCAATCCTTTGCGTGCTCGTGGCGTCATCTGGCGTGCTCGTGGCGACGCTTGGTGTATCGGTGGCAGTGTTCAACGTGCTGGTGGTGTCGGCAACCGGTGTTGATGTAGGCGTAGACGTTGCAGTAGACGTTGCCGCAGAATCGGAATCCGCGCTTACGCTTGGAGATGTTACGGGAACGCCACCAGAGAAAACGTAAATGGTTGTCGTCGTGGAAGTGGACACCGGCATCACAGAAGAAGCGATGGCCGGCGTAGTGGTAACCACCACAATTGGCATGGCAACACTCGGCGTAACGGCAACGTCGGCGTCTTCGTCGGCGCCGTTATCGGAAAGATACCACTTCCCTGCCGTCATGTTGGTATATCCGGAGAGCGGCTCGGGATCGTACGCGGAAAATGTGCCATCAGCATTCATCATGTCCATCGCAAAATGGAGATGCGCGCCGGGATGCGCCACGCACGCGACGCCGGCGACTAGCCCGGTGTCTCCCAGAAGCCCGACCGTCTGCCCCTGCCGGATAGCGGTGCCGGTCGCGGCGACCGTGATGCTGCCCGGGACCATGTGCGCGTATCTGCTCACGATGTTGTTGCCGTGATCGATGATCAGCTCCGTGCCATATCCGCCGTCGTACCCTTCCTGGCTTGCAAACATCACCGTGCCGGAAGCCGCCGCGACCACCGCTTTGCCGTACGCATCGCATCCGTTCTGGGTAAAGTCCAACGCATAGCTATCTTTTTTGATGTGCGTCGGTGGTGTGTCATATCCCTGCGTGACGATAAAGCTCTGCCCCTTCGCATATGGGAGCTTAGCGACAGGCGACAGCATAGTGCGGGATGCGCCGGACACGGCGAGTGTTCGCGCGGGCATAGCCAGAACGGCAAACATAATGATGATGATAGTGGGCCATTTTTTCATTGGTGCATGCGGGATCAGTTTTTGATCGGTCAAATTTTCAACGTAGAAAGAAACGACTGGAGCATGTCACTGCACTGCACATCACCGGCCGCACCTTCGCCCACGACCGATGGCGCGATCTCATACGCATGCCGGCCGTTGAACGCGTAGACGAGTGTCGTTGGCAAGCCGTCGATCGTTCCGATCCATTCCACCCCACTCCCGCCGGCCGCGAGCGCGACATTTCCGCTGGATTGTTCGGTGACGGCAACGCTCGGGTCCGCGCCGATGCGATGCGCGATCCAATCCGCCATGCCATCCGCGCCCGCGGAATATGGGAATGCCGACACTTCGATCTTGCACGCGGCGACGGACGACGACGCATCCGGATGTACCGCAACGGTGTCGCTTCCGGTCTTCTCGATATTCCAGCTTGCCGGCACGCTGAACGCATAGCCGTCGTCCGGATTGGAAAAATTTTGCATCGCGACGGCGGCGGTCGCGGTGTCGATCGCGGCGGAACCGTCAGTCGTAACGTCGGCATCCGGCGTTGCCGCCGGCGCCATTCCCCCCTCTGGCGCGGCACCCATGCCAAGATGCTCGGCCAGTAAAAACGTCCCTCCCGCGGCCGCCGCCATGATCAGTATCCACAGAAAAAGAATTCCCTTCGATGATTTTTTCATGATATTTTTTATTGCTATTTATTGAATGGTAAAGTCGTTGCTGTTATTGTCCGTGTCCGCCATCACACCATCCGGCGAGCGGCGCGAGAGCAATTGGTTCGCGCCGGGGCTCGTCGGATACGGCGGACCTTCGCCATATTGGCTGGTGCCCGTCCCCCATGCGACCGCGTCGACGATATTTCCCGCCGCGTCCATGAGCGCCACGCTGTTATCCGCCGCCAATGTTTCCGTACTCGACGTATTGGCGTCGACCGTATCCGAAAATCCATTATCGGAATTTGCCCACACGAACAACTGCGCCGCGCCGATCACGCTCCCCGCGGGAAAGACCTTGAGCGAATAATCCGTGCCCGTGCTGGATTTTTTGTGCAGCTTCCAGCCGCTCATATCGATCGGCGCCGCGGTGGGATTGTACAGCTTCACGAGGTCGTTGCTTGATGCTGCACCCGCGATCTGCACTGCGGCGATGAGGACGTGATCCGACGCCGAAGCAACAGGCGTGCTGCTGCTACTGTTGTTGCTACTATCATCGGCACTCTCGCTATCGCTATTCGTCGACACCGTCGAAGACGGCACAACATCACTGTCTTCGCTATCTGACGACGAAGATAATGTCGTACTGCTCGTTGACGGCGAGGAAGTGCTGACTGATGTTGATGTCGTATCTTCTGCGGGCGCGACGCTCTGCGACGTCGGCGTTGGCATCGGCGTTAGCATCTGCACCGGCGGCGTTGATGCCGTCGTGGTCGCCGCCGGCTCTGCGGAATTTTCCGCACCGGGCGTTCCGCCCGGCTGGGTGCTCGTGTGCCATCCAATACCGTCCGCACCGCGCTCAAGCGTTTGCTTCGTCGTATTGTTTCCCGCAGGCCATCCGCCCGATGCGTCAAGATAATCGGAAACGGCGCACTGCGGATCCATGAGCGCAAGCGTATCGCCGGTATTCACAAGGTCGCCGGAATATATCTTTGCGGCGGGTGCGGCGGCGGCGGAAGTGGTGGTGCCACGCGAGAGCAGCAGCAACCCTCCCGGCGCGAGCGCGCCATCACTGCCCGTAAAAGATATTTTTATCTTTCCCGATGCATCCAAAAGTTCCCATCCCGAAAGACCGACCGCCCCCGGCGAAATATTTTTTATTTCCATCCATTCCGCAGTGGACGAAAGTGGCGACCCCATCCACGCGATCTCATTGAAAATGATCTCGCGCGTTGTTGATGGCACAGGCGCGCTTGCCGGAAATATGCACGGCGCGGCGGGCGGCATGGCCGGGGTTGGCGATGCCACCGAAGACGGCGGCGGAGATGAAGTTTGCGCCGTCGCGCTATCACCTGGATCATCATCCTGAACAGTGGGCGCCACCGCCACGCCGGATGGTGTCTTCCCCACGCTCTTCTTTGCCGAAGCCGGGGCCGTTGCGGGCATCTGCGCTGCCGCGAGCCCGGCGTTCGCTACCGCGCTGTCACTGCCAACATCCGGATCTACTGCCGCGAGCGACGACGATCCACCGTCGTCCGCCGCCAAAAGATCGCCGTCCGAAATGGTGTCGACCCCCGCGCTATTTATTCCCAACGCATTGTTGATCACCGAAGGATAGCAATAGTATGCAACGCCCGCGCCGATGGCGATCACTACTATAAAAATGCCTGTCGATATAATTTTTTTCTTGTTCATGCAAACACCGTAGCACAATGGGCATTAAAACTATCTAAACTTTTTTCACGGCGTTATTTGATATAATAAAAGGACGTTATGAATCTCAAGACCACCCTCATCACCCTGTCGTGCATCGCGGGGCTTCTCATCGTCATCACATTCTATGTGGTTTTTTATGGCAGCGGCGGCACGTACGTCGTAAGCTCCAACCTCGGATCGGACGCGGGGATCTTTGCCACGAGCACTGGCGCGCAAGCGGGCGAAGCGGCCAGCTCAACGACATCGTCCACGCTTGCGTTCGCGTCGTCGTCCGCCAGTTCCACCGCATCGTCATCGCTCTCGTCCGACGCCGCATCCGGCGCGTCACCCGTCACATGGACGCAAGAACATGAAACGTTGTCCGTCATCAATGCATCGGTCTCCGGCTCGCAGCTCACGCTCGGCGTGCAAGTGACGATGGATTCCGTGGCCGAGTGCGTGCCGCTCACCCTGCGGATGATCGCGGACGAGCAGGGCGACCTTTCGCCGCCTATCACGCCGCAATTCACCTTTCCCGACACCGGCACCTGCACGGGCACGCCGGGCGAAACGTACAGTGCCCAGCCGATCGTCTTCACGCTTAACGATCCCAGCACATTTCCCATTATTCTTACAACCGGCGGCACGGCAAATGTTTTGTTCGAGATCATGCAAAACCCGGATGGCAGTTTGAGCGTAGAGTTGCCGCCGAGCACGGATTGAGGACTCAGATATTCGCATCAATCTCAGCTATTGAAAATCCCGGTGTGTTTGCTAGAATGATGACTGATTCCGCGATAGCTCAATGGTAGAGCGGCGCCCTGTCAGCGACAGCAAGGCAGCTCGCATCGGAAACGGTGCGATGATAAATCTTGGGATAACGGTGAATGCTAAATCCGCAAGGACATGCGAATACCGTGGGAACCCTCCGCACGGGAGGGGCACCGTAGAGACTAGATACCGAGATGCCTAACATCCGCTTCGGCGGATCACGGCAATGATATAGTCCACGCCTTTTAGAAATATTAGGAAACGTGTAAGGCGATGGTTCCAGGTTCGAGTCCTGGTCGCGGAGC
>Ga0182030_10002019_pt1 | contig 42840 bp, 39 predicted proteins | sample 812S3MmetaG_FD_121299 | JGI IMG/M metagenome (GOLD analysis project Ga0182030, IMG submission 121299) | Permafrost microbial communities from Stordalen Mire, Sweden - 812S3M metaG (Illumina Assembly) | ecosystem: Environmental > Terrestrial > Soil > Wetlands > Permafrost | place: Sweden... | reverse complement strand
TCGGCGCGTTGCGGCGTGAAATAGATCAAGTGGAGCAGCGCATCGCCGCCATCGCCGCCGAAAGAACGTCGATCGAAGCTCGCCTGTGCGAAGAACCCATGCACGGCGGTCTGCAGGCCCAGCATGCGGACCTGATCCGGGACGCGGTTTCCATGGAGTCGCGCTGGATGGAGCTGGGCACTGCCCTGGAAGTCGCCGAAGCGCAGGACGGCGAGCCCCACTGAACGCCGTGCCGGAACCGGAGCCGTCCCCGAGGGCAGCCGGCGCATCGGCGCCGGCGCGCTTCGCCCGAATCATTTTTTTGGCATTGCTGCTGGCGTGGCTTTCGCTGGTCTTCTGGAATTCCGCCAAGCCTCTGCCGCCGGGAACCCACGTCGTCTCGCAGACCTTCCGTCTGTCGGAATCCGACATCGATTTTGAATTCAATCCCGCGCGCGTTCCGCCGGAGGCGCCGGCGATCGAGCATGCCGAACAAATGATCGTCGTCGATCGCTCTCCCGTGACCCGTGAACTGGCGCAGCGCCTGTTGGTACGCAAGCGCGCACGGCCCAATATCAAAATTGTATTGGTGACGGATCCCGGCAGCGAGAGATTCGGCGGCACTGCGCTCGAGACTCTGGCCGAGTTGGAGCAGTCCGGCATCATCGTGGCGCGCGCGGGCCTCGATCGCCTGCGCGACTCGAATCCGCTGTATTCCGGCTTTTGGCGGCTGTTCTTCGAGTGGTGGAGCGATCCCTTCGACGAAGCGCCGCGCCGGCTCACGCTGCCCGCCTGGGCGCGCATGCACAATGCCAAGGCCGATCAGCGGCAGCTGGTGGTGGCCGACGACGGGTCCGGCGGTTGGACCGCCGTCCTTGCGCCCGCCGGGCCGTCCGCCGCACTGACCGTGCGGGGATCCTTGGCGCGGGCGATGATCGCCGGCGAACTTCAGATCGCGGCGTGGTCCACGGATGACGATCGCCTCCCCGCCGGCCCGCCGTCAGCCGGGCGCGGCGTCGGTTCGATCGACGCTCGATTCATCACCGAAGGGGCCATCGAGACGGCGCTGATCGAGGCTCTGGCGGCGGCCGGAAAGGGCGATCAGGTCGGCATCGCGGCGGACATTGTGAGCGATCGGGCCGTCATCGCGGCAGCCTTGGGCGCGGCGGGCCGCGGCGCCCGCGTGCAGGTGCTGCTGGCTGCAGACGCCGCGCCGAACCCGCCCGTGGCGGCGGAACTGACGCGCCTCGGCGGCGGGCTCATCGAGGTTCGCCGGCGGCCCGCCATGGAAGTCGCGCCCCCCAGGCTGCTTCTCGTCCGCCATAGCGCCGACTTGTGGGTGGACTGGAGTTCAGCGAACTTTACGCGCCGCAATCTGGCTGATTTCAATCTCGAGGCCGGCGTGGAATTGCGCATGCCGGCTCGCTCCGCCGCGGCCCGTTCCTTGATCGATTATTTCGCCAGGGCCTGGTCTGGCGCGCAGGTGGACGCGCAAACCCGGTATGACGCCGCAGCGTATTGGCGGTATCGGATCGCGGAGGCCACGGGACTATCGAGCTTCTGAGCGCCTGGCGAGGATGTCGTCCGCTCGGGCCGCAATCTCCACGAAGGCCGCATCGGCTGCGCGCGCATAGGCATCGACGATCGCCGTCAATCGATTCTCCGCCGCGGGCTGGCGCACCTGCGCCTCGAACCGCCCGAGAATGCTGCGGTCGGCGGAACTGCCGATGCGGGCGAGCACATGCACGTTCACGATGGGTGGACCGCCCGCCGGCGTGTATTCGGCCTGAAAATCCGCGACTTCCATCTCCAGCCAGTAGGCGCTGGCGAATACCGATGCATCGCCGCTCACCGTGCGCAGATGCGCGTGCCGGTGAAATTCCTGCACCGCCATATCCTGCAGCACTTCGCCGAGCGTTCCGCTCCAGCGCGCATCCGCGAAATAATCCAGGCGCCGGTCCGGATACAGCACGGCGATGCGATCCGTCTCGAGACCGCTGTGCACCCGCGGTTTGAGGATGGCGAGATCGACCGGGATTTCAGCGGCCGCATCGGCCGCGCCGGGTGCGGCGGACAACACGTAAATCGTGGGCGGCGCGGCCTTGCTTTGGAACAGCGACCCGGTGCAGGCCGCGAGGCAGAGCGACGTCCCCAGAAGGGCGATGAGTTCGAACCGGCGATTCACTTGGCCACCTCGACGCCGCGGTAGTTGGGCTCGTAAATCAGCTGCGACGGATTCTGCTTGAGGCTGCGGGACAGGTCGCGGAAATCCCTCGCCGCCTGGCGGCTTTCCCGCAGCAGCTGCTCGAATTCCGGCAGGCTTTGATGCGTGAAGCGCGAGACACCGGGCTCGTTGTCCGCGATGAAATGCTCCAACTGGTCCGAGGTCTTCGCCAGATTCTCGGACACACGCCGGATGTTCGCGATGGCCGATTCGATGTCCGGCGTCGCATGCGATTCGATGCCGCGCAAGTCCGCTGCCGCTCCCTGCACCTCCTGCGTGGCGTGCCGGACGTCGGCCACCAATTCCTGCACCTGCCGCACGGTGACGGGCAGTCCCTCGCTGGCAAGCTTGGCATTGTCCAGGGTCGCCTTGAAAGCGCGTACGTTCTCGTCGCTGAATACCTTGTTGAAGCGGTCCACCAGCTCCACCAGGTGTATCGACAGAGCGGGCAGATTGCTCAGCAGGACATCGAAGTCCGACGGTGCGGAGCGGATGACGGGATAGCGCAGCCCTTGGGCCAGCGCCCCCGGCGCGCCGGTCTTGCGATCCTGCTCCAGGTCGATGAACAGCAGGCCGGTGATGCCTTGCAGGCTCAACGAGGCCTGGGTGCGCCCATCGATCGGGGCCGTGGAATCGATGTCGGCGATGACCTCCACCCGGTTGCGTTGCTGCGGATCGATCAGAATGCGCACCACTTTGCCCACATCCACGCCCAGATAGCGCACCGGACTGCCGGCGGTGAGTCCGCTGACGCTGCCTGGGAAATAGATCTCGTAGCGGTCGTAGCTGTGCTTGTCGCGCTGGTCCGTGTACCAGAATACGAAGGATACGCCCATGGCGATGACCAGCAGCACGAACGCGCCGACGGCGAAGTAGTTCGCGTCCCTATCCATTCGCACCGGCCATCACGGTCTGACTAGGCATGCGCCTCCTTCTGCGCGGCGCGGGCGCGCGGCCCGTGGAAATACTCGCGTATCCATGGGGTCTGATTCTGCAGCAGGCCGTCCAGCGTGTCGGTGATCATGCGTCCATCGACGATCACTCCCACCCGGGTGCAGGTTCGAAACAAGGTATCCAGATCGTGCGTGATCATGACCACCGTGAGCCGCAGTTGGGAGTGAAGATACAACAGTAGCTCATCGAAGGCCGCGGCGGAAATCGGATCCAGGCCCGCCGTCGGTTCGTCCAGGAACAAAAGTTTCGGTTCGAGGGCGAGGGCCCGGGCCAGCGCCGCGCGTTTGATCATGCCGCCGGAGAGTTGCGACGGAAATTTCGCGCCCGCATCCGGCGCCAATCCCACGAGGGCAAGGTCGAGTTCGGCGAGTTCATCGAGGGTCTTCTCGGTGGCCGGATAATACTCGCGCAGCGGCAGTTGAATGTTCTGTGCCACCGTCAAGGAACTGATCAACGCGCCGTTTTGAAAGGTGACTCCGTAGCTTCGCACCAGCGAGCTGCGGTCGGCCGAGGCGAGATGCTGCACGTTTTTTCCATTCAGTTCGACGCTGCCGGCGTCGGGCGCCCTCAATCCCAGAATGGTCCGCAGCAGAACGGACTTGCCGGTTCCCGAACCTCCGACGACACCGAATATCTCGTTCCTGCGGACCTCCATGTCCAGCCCGTCGTGCACGACCTGCGCACCGAAGCGGCTGACGAGCCCCCGCACGCGAACGACCGGCGTTTCGGCTGGATCTACCATCAGAAATCGAGCTGCACGAACAAGATGGCGAACAGGGCATCGGCCAGAATGACCAGGAAAATGGACTGCACGACGGCCACGGTGGTCAGGCGCCCCAGTTCGCGCGCCGAGTCCCGCACCTGCATGCCGCGGTAAGTCCCCACCATGGCGATCAATAGGGCGAACACCGGCGCCTTGATGATTCCCGCCCAGAAGGTCGTGGGCGAGACCGCCTCGCGCAGCCGATAAGTGAACTGCAGCAGGGGGATGTGCAGGCTGAGCAGCGACAGCAGTCCGCCGCCCGCCAATCCCATGGCATCCGCAATCACGGTCAGCAGGGGCAGCGTGATGACGAGCGCCGCCACTCTCGGAACCACCAGCATTTCGATCGGGTTCATCCCCATGGCGCGCAGCGCATCGGTTTCCTCGTTGAGCTGCATCACGCCGATTTCCGCGGCGAAGGCGCTTCCGGAGCGGCCGGCGACGATGATGGCGGTCAGCAGCACGCCCATTTCGCGCAGCACCGATATGGTCACGAGGTCGACGACGAATATATCGGCGCCGAACCGGCTCAACTGCTGCGCGCCGAGGTAGGCCACGATCACGCTGATCAGGAAGGCGATCAAGGACACGATGGGGATGGCGGTGATGCCCGTCTCGTAGATATGCCGGGCAAGCGAGGAGATGCGCAAGGCCCGCGGCCGGGAGAATGCTTCGCCGATCACGGCGACGATGCGCCCGAAGTAGGCGACGACGCCGCGGGCGTGCTCACCCTGCAGCAGCGACCACCGGCCGAGTTCTCCGATGAAGCCCTCGGAATCCGGCGGCTGCCGCGCCTGCTCGACGGCGCGCCGTTCCGCCTGCAATTTCTCCAGCAACTGCAAAAAATGCGGCGGATCGCCGGTGTGGCGGATATTCAAGGACCTCGCACCGAGTGCGGTCAGCAGCGCCCATGCCGGGCCGATGCCCGGCGCCGCCGCCTGCGACCAATCGCAGAACAATGTCCCGCGCGGCGATCCAATGGCCAGGTCCGGCGGCAAAGCCGCCGGCAAGCCCTTCGGCAAGCCTTTCAAGTTATCGAGTTGCGCCTCCACGTCCGCCAGCGCCGCCAATGACCAGTCGCCGCGCAGCTGCAGACGCCAATCCTCGCCTTCTCCCTCGAGGATGAGGACGGTCATACTGGGACTCATCGCTATATGCTAGCAGGCGACGTGACGCACAACGATCCGCTGTTGCAGATTCTGATCCTACTCGCCGCGTCGGTGGCCGTGGTCGCCGGCGTGCGCAAACTCAAATTGCCGGCGATCCTCGGGTATCTCGCCGTCGGCATGCTGCTCGGGCCGCACGCATTCGCGCTCGCGCTCGACAACGAGACCATCCAGGTGCTGGCGGATTTCGGCGTGGTTTTCCTGGTATTCACTCTCGGCCTGGAGTTTTCGCTGCCGCGCCTGGTCGCCATGCGCTGGGAAGTGCTGGGCGTCGGCGGCGCGCAGGTGCTCGCCACCACGTCGATAGTCGCCGCGGCGGCGGCCATGCTGTTCCACGTGCCGCCGGCCGTCGCCGTGGTGATCGGCGGCGCGGTCGCGATGTCCTCCACCGCCATCATCATTTCGCAGCTCACCGAGCAGTCGGAGAACAACCGGACGCACGGCCGGCTCGCGGTGGCGATCTGCCTTTTTCAGGATCTGAGTTTTCCGCTGTTCCTCGCCTTGGTGTCCGTGCTGACCGGCGGCGAGGCCGTCGACGGCATGCACATCGTCGGCGCCGTCGGCATCGCGGTGCTCGCGCTGCTCTTGGTGCTCGCCGCCGGCCGATGGCTGCTGCGGCCCCTGTTCCTCCTCATCGCCTCGGTGCGCTCCGCGGAATTGTTTTCTCTGGCCGTGCTGCTGGCAGTCCTGGCGTCGGCATGGGCCACCCACGCCGTGGGCCTGTCTCTCGCTCTCGGCGCATTTCTGGCCGGCATGATGCTGGCGGAAACCGAGTTCCGCCACCAGATCGAGGCCACCATACGCTCCTACCGCGAAGTGCTGCTGGGCTTGTTCTTCATCACCGTCGGCATGCTGCTCGACGTCGGGCTGCTGCTCAGCCATTTGGCGCTGGTGACCGCGATTCTCGTCGGGATGCTGCTGGTCAAGGCGTCGGTGGTGAGCTTCGTCGCGCGGCCGGCGGCCAGGAGCTGGTTCAAGTCTCTGCGCACCGGCGTCGTGGTATCGCAGGGAGGGGAATTCGGATTCGCGCTGTTGACCCTGTTGCTGAGGCGCGAATTGCTCGTGCCGGCCGTGGTGCAGCCGCTGCTCGCCGCCACCGTTCTCAGCATGGTGCTGTCGCCCATTCTGATCCGCCACAACCGCCGCATCACCCGTGCGGTGCTCGGCGAATCGGGTCCGCCGCAGAGCGAAGCGATGCGCGAGACCCGGGCGACGCTCGCCGTCGCCGAGCGCGACCACGTCATCATCTGCGGGTTTGGACGCGTCGGTCAGAATATCGCGCGCATTCTCGAACAGACCGGCTTCGAATTCATCGCCCTCGAACTCGACGCATACCGCATCCGCGCCGGAAGACAGGCCGGCGACCCGGTGATCTACGGCGACGCCGGGCAGGTCAAGGTGCTGGAAAACGTCGGGCTCGCGCATGCCAGCTGCGTGGTGATCACCTTCGCGAATCCGGAGGTGGCGCTGCGCATCCTGCGTTCGGTGCGCGAACTGCGCAAGGACGTGCCGATCCTGGTGCGCACCCAGGACGATTCCAGGCTGGAGGAACTGCAGGCGGCCGGAGCAACGGAGGTGGTGCCGGAAACTTTCGAAGCCAGCCTCATGCTGCTGTCCCACCTCTTGCTGCTGCTGAAGCTGCCGGTACCGCGGGTGATCCGGACAGTCAATGACATCCGCAGCCACCGCTACAGCATGCTGCGCCAATATTTTCCGGCCGCGGACGCCGAGCACCTGGACGACAGCCACGCATTCCGCGAAGAGCTCCACAGCGTCATCCTGCCGCCCCAAGCCTGGGCCGTGGGCCGCAGCGTCGCCGAATTGACGGGCCGCGGCTCCCGGGCTGCCGTCAGCGCCATACGGCGCGAGGGCATCGTCGGACGTGACCCGGGGCCCGACACCCTGTTCAAGGTGGGCGATGTGGTGGTCGTGTGCGGCACCCCGGAAGCCGTCGAGCACGCCGAAACCCTGCTGCTCATGGGCTGAAAAAAGCTCTTTACAGGAAAGGCGCTTCCATCGCATAGTAGCGGCGCTGTTTAAGGGCAAACCCGCCGAAAGGTGGGGACGCAAAACCACCGGTCTAAGGGACTTTCCCCCAAAGGAGAGTCTGACGATAGCGGGGTCGCCAGTATCGATGCGCAACGCGCGCCCAGCCAAACCTCACGGTTTTGCGCCCCGCGACAGCAAGCAGTCAACCGCTTGTTTTCAGTCTTCCGGGGGAAGCATATGGTAAGCAAAGTCACTCGTTCGCCCGGCGCGGACTCATCAGGAATCTATCGTCGGCCGCGTCTGGTCCTCAAGCTGAAGCGTTTCGAGGATCTTCCGACCATCCTGACCAAGACCAAGAGTTATCCGACGCCGATTCGCATGGTGGGCGCCGACTATTCGCAGACACGCTGCGTGGGCGGCGACGGCGGCACCACGGTGGATACCGGCGCGCTCGATAAGATCCTGGAATACGGCGAAACCTTCGTTCGCGCGCAAGCGGGCGTGCGGGTGGACACCCTGGTGCACGCCCTCGCCGAACGCGGTCTGGAGCTGCCTTTGACGCCGGAAATGGGCCGGATATCCTTGGGAGCGCTGGCCGTGGCCACCCTGCCGCAGCCCTCCTATGGCGCGGGCGTTGCGCAGCTTTCCTCCTGCGTCGCGGAACTGAAGTTGATCACGCCGCAGGGCAAGCAAATGATCGTGACCGAGCGCGAGCGCGATCTGATGCGCGTGCTGCGCTCGAGCTATGGCTTATTGGGCGTGGTGCACGAGGTCGTGCTGCGCGTGCGTCCGTTGACGCCGGTCAGGATCGACTACCAGGTGCTCACCCTGAAGGAGTTTGCGGGCCGCTTCTCCGCAATAGTGCAGGCCCCGGGGGCGTTGCGGCTGCATATCTCGCCGTTCAATGACCGGATCACCGTCGAGCGCCGCACTCTCGAGGAGGAGTCCGCTTCCTTGAGCCGCTCCGGGATTTGGCAGATTCGCAATTCAGTGATGCGCAATGTATTGCCCGCCTTCGGGTCCACCGTGGGCAGCGTGCTGGCGGCGCCGGGGTTGCGGGCGGTCATGCTGTCGGGCATGCAGCGCGCGCTGCGCGCCACCATGGACCGCGCCACGCGGGGCGTCGTGATGTATGCGCACGAATGGATGCGCGACATGCCGGTACAGGCTTGGAAGGCGCGGCATACCTACAGTCTGTGGGCGTTCCCGCAGGCCGACTATCCCAAGTTGCTGGCCGAATACTTCGCGTTCTGCAAGTCGTACTACAAGGAACACCGGTACCGCTGCCACGTCGTCAGCGCGGCCAGCCGTCTGCATCAGGACCGCGGCTCACTGTTCAGCGTCAGCTACGGAGGGCCCATGATCACCCTGGAACCCTCCTCCACGGGCGAGAAGGGCTGGGATGATTTTCTCATCGATTTCAACGATTTTGCGTCCGCGCTCGGAGGCACGCCCACGTTCAACCAGACTCGCGCCCTGCAGCCCGAACACGTGACCAAGGCGTTCGGCGAGCGCCTGAAATTGTTCAGGGCATTGCGCCAGCGCACGGATCCGCTCAACCGGCTGCGCAACAGCTACTTCGCGCATCTGTTCGGCTAGAGGCCGGAGACGATCTTGGCCTTGATCGATTCGAATTCCGAATCGCTGATGAGCTTGGCGTCGAGCATTTCGCGCGCCTGTCGCAGCCGCCGGGCCGGCTCGGAATCGGCTCCCGTGCCTTCCGTGCCGGCATAGGCGGTTTGGCCGCCGCTGATCTGCACTCCGCCGGATTTCGCGCGCAATTCCTCGAGTTCGCGGATGCGGCGCTTCTCGCGCCACACCTGATCGTGCTGTTGGCAAATGCGGTACATGGCCTGCGCCTGATCCTTGCGCAGGCCCTTGAAAGTCCACACTCGATCCACTTCCGAGCCGATGTTGAGGTCGGAGCCGGCTTGGGCGACGAGCGTCAGGTCCGCGGCCAGAATGCCGGCACTGATGCGGGTCTCCTTCAAATCCTGCCAGCGAATGTCGGCCGAATCGTAGCCGCCGAGCAGGCGCCGGTTCAGGGAAATGAATCGCCCGCTGGTGGCGGCAATGCAAGCCCGGCGGTGAGTCAGCGCAAACAAGCGGTGCTGAGCGGCCCAGGCTTCCAGGGTTTCCCCCGCCGTGAGCAGTCCGCGCAGCGTGCCCAAGGCCGCGTTCAAGCCCGAATCGCCCGAATCGCCCGGATTGATGGGCGCCGGATCGGCCATCAGGCTTTATCTTGCAGATGGGCCTCGAGGAACCAGAGGTACTTGTCGATCGAGCGCGAAATCCCGGTGAACAAATCGGCGGTATCGGCATCGCCGAGTTTGTCGGTATCCTCGATCGCCGCCCGTACCGCCTTGCCGAAACCCGCCAACTGCGTGGACAGATAAAACAGGTGATCCTTGCCGGCCGTGATGCTGAGCGGATAATTCTTCAATTTGCTCCGCTTGGCGGCCACCGCCACCGTGCCTTCGGCTGTTCCTCCGAGGCTGGTCACCCGTTCGGCCATCTCGTCGATCTGTTCCAGCACCAGATCGGAGATCTTGTCGAAGAACTCGTGCAATGCGATGAAATTCGGCCCCTTCACGTTCCAGTGCGCCTGTTTGACCTGGCTCTGCAAATCGATCGCGTCGGCCAATCGATCGTTGAGAATGACGATTACATTTCGGCGGATTTTCTCCGAGAGGTCTATTTTGGTTTTGTACATGGGCGCTCCTTCCAGATAACTAATTCGAAGTCTGAGCGGCTATTTTGCACTGATTAGCCGTGAATCCCAAGAAAGAACGTGATGTCGGGCGCGGTGTTGACCGCGGCGTCCTCGGTGAAACCCATTTGGATGCGCCAGCGTCCGCGCAATCGCCGGTCCGCTCCCAGGGACAATTGCAGGCTGGGCCCGAGAAAGCGCAGTTCCGTCCCGGCCACCCGGGACGTTTGGCCATCGAGCTGCGCGCGCAGCGACCAGTTCGGGCCGAGCGTACGCGTGGCCGACAAGCGCGCGAAACCTGCGCTGCGGTGCGCAGCTCCCGCGAATAACTCGTCGCCGAAGGGCTGCGACACGCCGATTTCGGCGGCAAACTGCCATGCCGCGCGTCGCATCGCCGCATTCGCCCACAAGGCGCCGTCCCAGGCGCCGTCGCTGGTCAAGTCCGCCACCGATCCCGTCGGCGCCTTGAGTCCTCCCCACAGGGAGAAGGATCGCCGCGCATCGTCGAAGGCATACCAGCCGAGGTCGGCGGAAACGTCTCCGAACCCGGTTTGCGAGTGGTCGAGGTCGATGGAGCCGTGACCGGAGTAGGAATAGTCGATCTGTTTCTTCGGGTAGAACGGCCGATACCCGCGCGAAAAGCCGAATGCCTGGTGCCAGGTGTCGATGACCGAATCCAGGCTCCCGCCGCTGTCGTGGATGACCGGCACCGTGAAACGGTAGTGCCAGTTTTCCGACAGGGAGCTCTCCAGGCTGAGGTCGAGGACTGCGCTTTCGCCGTCGACGAATAATTTCTCGCCCCCGCGGCTCTCGACGTTGAGAGTGTTGCTCACCAGCAAGGCGGCGCCGAGGGAAATACCCGCATCCGCGCGCGTATCCGCCGGGAGCGGCAGGTAGAAACCCCGCAATAGGGCGTTTTGATCCCGGATCTGGAAGAATTCCTCGGCGCGAAGCGCGCCCGCGGCGAAGAGCAGCACCGCGGCCGCCGCGAACGGCGCTCCTCGCCCGGCGAACCGCGGCGGGGGCATGCGCCGTTAAATCTCGGTGCGCCGGGTTCGCAATTGAATGGCGACGGCGATGAGCGCGGCCCCGACGGCCGCGCCGGCCCAGGTCTCCGGGCTCGAGAAGAAACCCCCAGCATCGATGAAGCCCCAGACGCCGGCGGGTGTGCGGATGGTATCGTTGTCGACCACCGTGGTGACCCACCCGCCGTCCGGGCGGAATGCATGCGCACCCAAGCCAGCCAGCCTCCTCCAGAGTTCGATCGCGATGAGGTGTGTGCCGAAGAACCAGCGCTCCGCGAGCAGCAGGGCAATCGGCGGCAGGATGGACCACAGCATGACCGCGCGCTTGGCCCAGGCGGAAACCACCAGCAAATACCCTGCGACGGGCAGGAACCAGATGGCGCTCGTCACGATCAGGTACAACCAGAGCACCTGAAGCTGCAGCCAAAGGTCGGCATGCCACAACGCCGCGCCGAGCAGGGAATGCGCCCGAACCGACAGTATGAATGCCATGATCAGCGTGGTCAGATCGGCGCCGACGAAATAGACCACGGGAATCACGATGAGTGCGGTTGCGAGCTTGGACAGGACCGTGGTCGCGTCGGATATCGGCAGCGATTTCCAGAACAGGATGCTGCGGTCCTTGCGATCCGCGTACAGGCAATCCAGCAAGTACCACGTCGCATAGATCGACATGACGGCGAAGAACGTTCCGCCCACGGCCACCAGGAACACTTCGCCGACCGCAAGGCTCGGCACCCTCGTCGCGATCGACATCACGTCGACCCGGCCGAACAGGCCGCAGAGGATCAAAAATCCGCCGACCGCCGCCGGAATCATCCAGATCGCGCGGTTTTCCCAGAACTCCCGCCGTACCAGCCAGGCATAGTTGTTCATTCGGCACCCCCGGACAGCTTCGCGACGAACAGATCCGAGACGCTCGGCGTGTGCACCTCGCCCAGCAGCGCGAGCCGGTCGAGATCGGGCCTCTCGAAATACAGCACCACCTTGCCCAGCAGGCGGCGCTCGTAAAAGGGCTTTTCGGCGCGCGCTTCGGCGACCCGGTCGGCGGCCACCTCGACCGCGGCGTAGCGCGTCGCGATCTCGTCGAGGGATGAATCGAGAACGATGCGTCCTTTGTCGATGAACAGCACGTCGGTCAGAAGATTCTCCACTTCTTCCACTTGATGGGTGGTGATCAGGATGGTGCGCGTCTCGTCCATGTAGTCGTTGACCAGTGCATCGTAAAAGGCGCGCCGCGCAAGAATATCGAGACCGAGCGTCGGCTCGTCCAGCACCAGCAGCTTGGCGTCGATGGCCATGGTCAGCGCCAGGTGAACCTGAGTCTTCATCCCCTTGGACAATTCGCGCATTCGGCGTCTGCCCGTGATCCCGGTCTTGGCCAGCAAGGCCAGCGCCCTGTCGCGCCGGAACCGCGGATGCACCCCCGCGACGAAGTCGATCGCGTGGTCGACGCGCAGCCATGAAGGAAGCACGGCGACGTCGGCGATGAAGCAGGCATCATGCATCAGCCGGGTGCGTTCGCGGAAAGGCTCGCTGTCCAAGACCTTGAGCTGCCCCTCGTAGTTCGTCAGCCCGAGTATGGCGCGCAGCGCGCTGGTCTTGCCGGCGCCGTTCGGACCGATGAGTCCGACGATGCGCCCCGGCTGCACGGAGAAACTGGCGCGATCGAGTGCAACGTGCGAACCGTATTTTTTGGTGAGATTGGAAGCTTCGATGACTGGAGGCATGATGGGCTCTCATTCTTCTTTGGCGTCGCCGCCGCGGGGCGGCGGCGCCGGATGGGTCAGCGCCGGCGTCTGGGCAAACAGTTCCTGCGCGGAAAACCCGAGCCTGTGGATGACGGCGAGAATTTGCGGCCACTCCTCGTGGAGGAAGCGTTCGCGTTCGCCCGCCAGCAGCAGCCGCTGTGCGCCTTCGCTGACGTACATCCCGCGGCCGCGGCGCTTCTCGACCAAGCGCTCGTCCACCAACTGCTGATAGCCCTTCAGCACCGTCAAAGGATTGAGCCTGTAATCGGCCGCCACCGCCCGCACGGAGGGCAATGGGTCGCCCTCCTTGAGCGCGCCCTCGAGAATGAGGGCAACCATTCGATCGCGCAGCTGGCGATAGATAGGCTGGTTGTCGTTCCAATTAGGGTCCATTCCGAGCTCGTATCCTGTTGTGGCTCTGTAGCGCTCTAGTCTAGGGCAACGCCGTCATTTATTCTGAAGCTCAGACAGCAGCGTTCGAGGCCGCTGCCGACCGGGCCAGCGAAAAGGTCGTCGTGTGCTGATGCAGCTGGCCATTGAACAGGTAGGCAACTCCGCCGATCAATAGGCTGTTCATCATGAGGGCGACGGCAAGGGCGGCGAGTTTCGAAGAGATTTGAGTGTTCATGAAAATTCTCCTGGTTACGGTTGCTGTCATCGAGGTGTTTCGGTGACTTGGTGATATAGTTACATACAACACCGATACAAGCAAGCTCCTTGATCAAAAAAATCCCGCAGCTTCGCGGTTCGTCATGCTGCGCTGCACACGCCGGTCACGCGGACCTGCGCTGCCGTCGCCCCGTCGCCTACGTCGCCCAGCACGTGGCCACGCCGACAACAGCTGGCGTATGCTGGAATTCATGGAGCTCGACGACGACGCGAGATTGATGCTGCGGTACCGGGACGGAGACGCGGGTGCGTTTCCAGCCCTGTATGCTCGCCACAAGGGGCCCCTATATCGATACCTCCTCCGCCAAGTGCGCAACGCCGTGGTCGCCGCCGATCTTTTCCAAGAAGTCTGGTCGAATGTAGTGGCAACGCGCGCACGCTACGAACCCCGCGCGAAATTCACCACCTATCTGTTTCACATAGCGCACAACTGCACCATCGACTTTTTCCGCCGCACCCGGCGCGTCTCGCGATCGGAGGAACTCGAGAACGAAGCCCTGGAGCCTGAGGTTCCCGAGTACCAGCGTCCGGACGTGATCGCGGAATTTGCCGAACAGCAATCCGCATTGCTCGCGGCATTGGGCGCTCTGCCGCAGGAACAGCGCGAGGCGTTTCTATTGCACGAAGAATCGGGACTGACCATCGAGGAAATTGCACGCATCACCGACGTGGGTCTGGAGACGGCCAAGAGCCGGTTGCGCTATGCCGTCCGCAAATTGAAAAAATCCTTGCTCATCGCGCAGCTCCCCGGCACCGAGCGGCGCGAGCTGAAGACCGGCCGGCTCAATGCACCCGCCTGACGAGTTGGACGAGTATTTGCGCGGCGGCTCGGCGCTGTCGCGTCAATACCGCAGCGAATCCTCGCCGGCGCCGCCGCACGCGCTCGACCGGCGCGTGCTCAAGGCCTCGCGCGAGGCGCAGGGCAAATCGCCCTGCCTCGCGCCCCTGGCGTTCGCCGCCAGCGTCCTACTGTCGATGGCGCTGGTGCTCGCGATCGCGTTCGGGCCGCAGACCGCCAAGCACGGCGACGATGCACCGCGCGTGATTCGGGCCGTGGCGCGCGCCGACGCGGCGCTTCGGCTCTACAGCACCGATCCTCTGCGCGCGCGCACGCCATCGGCGTGGCTCGCCGACATCGCCGCATTGCGCCGCGCCGGCCGCAACCGGGAAGCGGACGCTGAATTTCGCCGCTTTCACAGCGCATATCCCGGCTATTCTGCGGACGCCTCTGCGAACCGGCCATAACGCCACCGGGTCGGGTTGATTTCGGCTACCATTCTTGGCTTTTGCGCCGGGAGTTAGTCATGAAAAAGCCAGTCACCGTCACCATCACGGGCGCGGCCGGGAACATCGGTTATGCGCTCGCTTTTCGCGTCGCTTCGGGCCAGATGCTGGGCTCCGATCAACCGCTCAATTTGAACTTGCTGGAGATACCGGCGGCCGCCGCGGCGGTGCAGGGCGTCGTGATGGAGCTCAATGACTGCGCGTTCCCGACGTTGAACCGCGTCTCCGCGACCAGCGACGCCGCAGTCGCATTCAAGGACTGCAATTTCGGGATGCTGGTCGGTGCGCGGCCGCGCGGTCCGGGCATGGAGCGCAAAGACCTGCTCCTCGAGAACGCCAAGATTTTTTCGGCGCAAGGCAAGGCGCTGGACGCCGTCGCCAGCCGCGACGTCCGCGTTCTCGTCGTCGGCAATCCGGCCAACACCAATTCTTTGATCGCGCAGCGCAATGCGCCCTCGCTGCCGCCTCATCGATTCACGGCGATGACCCGTCTGGATCACAACCGCGGCTTGGCGCAGCTCGCCGAAAAGAGCGGCGCGCCCCTGTCGCAGATCAAGAAGGTCATCATTTGGGGAAACCATTCGGCGACCCAGTATCCCGATCTGCACCATGCGACCGTCGCCGGCAAACCGGCGCTGTCGGTGGTCGAGCCTGCCTGGTTCAAGGACAGCTATATTCCGACCGTCCAGCAGCGCGGCGCGGCCGTGATCAAGGCCCGCGGAACTTCCTCCGCCGCTTCGGCCGCAGCGGCTGCGCTCGACCACGTCCGCGATTGGATGCAGGGCACGCCCGCGGGAGACTGGGTCAGCATGGCGGTTGCCTCCGACGGCAGCTACGGAATACCCGAGGGAGTGATTTATTCCTATCCGGTGACCTGCAAGAACGGCGAATACAGCATCGTTCAAGGATTGGCCATCGACGATTTCAGCCGCGAGAAAATGCAGGCGACGCATCGCGAATTGCTGGAAGAACGGGACGGAGTGAAGGATCTGATCTGAATGCGGACACTTCCATGAATGGCGCGGCATTGAGCGCGGCGATAGCCGTCGCGTGGGCGGTGCTGTTCCTGGGAGCTGTGCTCGTCCTCGCTTATCGGCGCGCCGGCCTGGCGGCGAGCAGCGTCGTGCTGGGCGCGCTGCTTCTCGCCTACTGGATTCTCGGCGCCGCGCCCGACGGCTGGAAGGCGGCCGTCTCCATTCCCTATGCCCTGCTGCTGCTGCTCAATGTCCGGCCGCTGCGCCTGCGCTTCGTGACGCGGCCCTTCTTGAGGAGCTACCGCCGGCTCCTGCCGTCGATGTCGGCCACCGAACGCGAAGCCCTGGACGCGGGAACGGTGTGGTGGGACGGAGAATTGTTCACCGGCGGCCCCGATTGGCAAAAGCTCATGTCGGCAAAAGTGCCGGCGCTCATCGCGGCCGAACAGGCGTTTCTTGACGGGCCTTGCGAAGACCTGTGCGCGATGCTCGATGACTGGGACATCACCCACGTCCGCGCGGATCTGCCGCCCGAGGTTTGGTCCTTCATCAAGGCCGGCGGCTTTTTCGGCATGATCATTCCGCGCCGCTATGGCGGACTGGAATTCTCGGCGTATGCGCACTCCTGCGTGCTCATCAAGATCGCCTCCCGCTCGGGCACCGCGTCCTCCACCATCGCGGTGCCCAACTCGCTGGGGCCGGCGGAACTGCTTCTGCACTACGGCACCGACGCGCAGAAGGACCACTACCTGCCGCGGCTCGCGCGCGGCGAGGAAATTCCGTGCTTCGCATTGACCGGCCCGCGGGCGGGCTCGGACGCCGCCTCGATTCCCGACACCGGCGTGATTTGCAACGGCACATGGCAGGGCGCGGAAATCCTTGGCATCAGGCTCAATTTCTCGAAGCGCTACATCACCCTGGCGCCGGTCGCGACCGTCGTCGGGCTGGCCTTTCGTTTATTCGATCCCGACCGGCTCATGGGGGACGAAACGGATCTCGGCATCACCTGTGCACTGATTCCCCGGGACACGCCCGGGCTCACCATCGGCCGGCGGCACTTTCCGCTGAACGTTCCGTTCCAGAACGGGCCCATTCAGGGAGACGATGTGTTCGTCCCGATCGATGCCATCATCGGCGGGTTCCGCATGGCCGGCCAAGGGTGGCGGATGCTGGTCGAGCAGCTGTCGGTGGGGCGGTGCATTTCCCTGCCTTCGAGCGCCACCGGCGCCGCGCAGGCCGCGGTGTATGCGTCGTCCGCTTATGCGCGGATCAGGCGCCAGTTCAACATGCCCATCGGGCGGTTCGAAGGCGTCGAACAAGTCCTGGCGCGCATGGCGGCGCGTACCTACATCATGGACGCCGCGCGCTCGGTCACCGCGGTTGCCATCGACGGCGGTGAAAAGCCCTCGGTGCCGTCGGCCATGCTGAAATACCACGCGACCGAACTCGGCCGCATGGTCGCCAACGACGCGATGGATGTGCACGGCGGCAAGGGCATTTGCCTGGGTCCGAACAATTACCTGGGCCGCGGGTACCAGATCGTGCCGGTCGCGATCACGGTCGAAGGGGCGAACATCCTCACGCGCAGCCTGATCATCTTCGGCCAGGGCGCCGTGCGCTGCCATCCCTTCGTGCTCAAGGAAATGAACGCGGCGCGCAATCCCGACCGCGAAGCGGGAGTCGCGGATTTCGACCGCGCGCTCATGGGCCACGTCGGATTTGCCCTGTCGAACGCCGCCCGTTCGCTGGTCTTGGGCGTGACCTTGGCGCGCTTCACGCGAGTCCCGAGGACCGGCCCGACGGCGCGCTATTTTCAGCACATCAACCGCTACAGCGCATCGTTTGCGCTGGCGACCGACATCGCGATGCTGGCGCTCGGCGGCTATCTAAAAAAGAAGGAAAGCCTGTCGGCGCGGCTGGGCGACGTGCTGTCCATGATGTACCTGGCATCGATGGTGCTGAAGCATCACGAGAATCAAGGCCGCGAGGCCGCGGACCTGCCGCTGGTCGAATGGGCCTGCCGCAGCCTTCTGTATCAGGCCCAGGAGCAGCTGCATCTGTTTTTGCGCAACTTCCCCAACCGGCCGCTGGCCGCTTTCATGCGCCTGCTCATTTTTCCGCGCGGCCTCACGTATTTCCCGCCGAGCGACCGCCTCGGCCGCAGCATCGTCGATCTGGTCATGAATCCCACCGCGGCGCGCGACCGTCTCAGCCGCTACATCTACAAAACCCAGGAATCGCACAACCCTCTCGGCCTGCTGCAGGAGGCGTTGATTCTCTCGACCATGGCCGAGCCTCTCGAAAAGCGCATCCGCGTAGACGGCGTGAAGACCGGCGCCGTCACCGCGTTGGATTTGCCGGGACAGATCGACCAGGCCTTGCAGCTCGGCATCCTGAGCGAAGCCGAAGCCGGCGTCCTGCGGGATTACGACGCCAAGGTGTCGCACCTGATTCGCGTCGACGATTTCGCACCGCAAGAATTGGCTTCCGGCGGCCGCCCGGGCCCATGATCCGCCCCGGCGCATTCGTGTATGCGCCGTTGCCGCTGTAAGATGTGCCGGCCATCCGCCGCTTCAGGAGACCCTCATGAACCGTCTATTTTTCGCGCTGGGCGTCGCTTTGATTTCGGCCGTCGCCGCGGCACAGGAACGCACCGCGGCTCCCGCCAACGCGGAGGTGTACTTCATCGCTCCCGGCAACGGCGCGACGGTGCATGGCCCGGTCACCGTGCGCTTCGGATTGAAGGGGATGGGAGTCGCGCCCGCGGGAGTCAAATTCGACAACACGGGCCATCATCATCTGCTCATCGACACCGATCTCAGCGACCTGAAGCTGGACGCGCCGCTGCCGGCGACCGACAAGATATTGCACTTCGGCAAGGGCCAAACGGAGACCACGCTGACCTTGAGCAAGGGAACCCATACGCTGGAGATAGTGTTTGCCGATTACCTGCATGATTCTTTCGATCCGCCGCTGCATTCGAAGAAAATTACCATCACCGTGGAATGATCGGTAAGCCCTCGGGGCAGCTATGTACCTAAGCTTCTTCGGTCTGAACGAAAAGCCCTTCGCCATAACGCCGGACCCGCGCTATCTCTATCTGAGCGAGCGCCACGCCGAGGCGCTGGCGCACCTGCTCTACGGCATCAATGAGTCCGGCGGATTCATCCAATTGACCGGCGAAGTCGGCACCGGCAAGACCACCGTGGTGCGGACCCTGTTGTCGCGGGTGCCGCACCATGCCGACGTGGCGGTCATCCTGAATCCCCGGGTCACGCCCGTCGAATTCCTGCTGACGATTTGCGAAGAACTCGGCATCGAAATCGCGGGCGCCGACCGCGACAGCGTCAAGCAAATGGTCGATGCGTTGAATCGGCGATTGCTGACCGCCCATGCCGAGGGCCGGCGCATCATCGTGATCGTGGACGAGGCGCAGAACCTGACCGCCGAGGTGCTCGAACAGGTCCGGCTGCTCACCAATCTGGAAACCCCCACCCAGAAGCTGCTGCAAATCATTCTGATCGGGCAGCCCGAACTTCGTGAATTGCTGGACCGCACCGAACTGCGCCAGCTGGCGCAGCGAATCACGGGGCGCTACCACTTGGAGCCGTTGTCGCCGGAGGAAACCCGCGGCTATGTGCGGCATCGGCTGCGCGTTGCCGGCGCCATTGAGGAGATATTCACCCCCGCGGCCTTGTCGGAAGTGCATCGCTTGGCGGCGGGCATTCCCCGCGTCATCAACGTCACCTGCGATCGGGCGCTTTTGGGTGCGTATACCCAGGAGACGCGGCAAGTCACTGCCTCGTTGATCCGGCGCGCGGCCGGCGAGGTGTATGGGCGGCGCTTCGTGCCGTTGTGGCTGGGCTGGTTTGCGGGGGCCTTGAGTTTCCTCGGCATCGGCGGGGCCGCTTTCGCGGGCTGGCAACTGTGGCAGCGCCACACCGCCCCCTGGCATGCCTCTGCAACCGCCCCTTCCGGGTCGACGGCCGAGGAGCTGGCCGCCAGCGGCGCCTCGGCACCGGCATCCACGACATCTACGACATCCACGACATCCGCGGCGACTGCGGCAGGCGCGTCGACAGGCACATCGGCCGGCGCGTCCGTGGGCGCTTCGGCCGCGCCCGAAGCTCGCTCGATCAACGCCCTGCTTGCCGCCCACAGCGCCGATACCGGAGACGCGGCGGCCTTTCGCCGGCTGTTATCGCTGTGGGGAACGGCTATGGCGGAAGACAAGGATCCCTGCGGCCAGGCAGCCAAGGCGGGATTGTCCTGCCTGGAGCAGCGCGGTTCCTGGGCCCAAGTGCGGGCGCTGAACCGGCCTGCGATTCTGACATTGACCGACGACCGCGGACAGCGTCATCGCGTCGTGCTGTCCGCGCTGGACGATCGCTTCGCCACGCTGGATTTGGGCGAGCACAACGAACGGGTGCCGCTCGATGAAGTTTCCCGAGATTGGTTCGGCGAGTTCACCGTCGTTTGGAAGCCCAAGACTGCGCGCCCCCGGGAGCTGTCGCTGGGAATGCAGGGCGACGAAGTTCGATGGCTGCGGCGCAGCCTCAATGCCCTGCAGGGCGCGGCGTCGGATCCGGAGCACGGCGACGTGTACGACGAGAAACTGGCGATTGCGGTGCAGAATTTTCAGCGCGAGCACCGGCTCAATGTCGATGGGGTCGCCGGAGTGCAGACCCAGGTGGTGCTGGACACGGCCTTGGCCGAACCGGGTTCGCCATTGCTGCTGCCCAATGCGCCGCGCGGCGGTTAGAATCCTTCATGTCCTTCATTCTCGACGCGCTCAAGAAATCCGAAATCGAACGGCAGCGGCAAACCGTGCCCGGCTTGATGGACACGCGCGGCGGCACGCGGCGCAGCCGCTTGCCGGTCTGGGCGGTTGCGCTGGGGGTGCTGCTCGGCATCAATCTGGTGGTGCTGACTTTCGTCCTGATGCGCAAGGGCGATACGGCTGTGCAGCATCCGCCCGCCGCGCGCGTGGCGGCCGGGCGCTCCACGGGCGCCGTGCCGCCCGCGGCGAAGCCTTTCAGCCCCTTGGATGCCGCCCCTGAATACGCGCCCGAAATACCCGTCGCGGCCGGGGAAAGCCCGGCGCCGCACCTTGCAGCCGCCGAGCCGCAGGCATCCGCGGCCGCGGGCAATACCGGCATGCATTCCTTCCGCCGTCCCGATCCCGTGCTGACCGACGAGGACCCGCATTCCGACAATCAAGAAGTGCTGCCGACCATCAATGAAATCAATTTGTCCGGCGCGCAGTCCCTGCCCGAGCTGCACCTCGACGTTCATGTCTACGCGACCAGGCCCGCGGAACGTTTCGTGTACATCAATATGCGCAAATACCATGAAGGCGCGGCTCTGCAAGAGGGACCGACGGTGGAGCGCATCCGCCGCGACGGGGTGATTTTGAATTACCAGGGCCTGCGATTCATCCTGCCCCGGCAGTCGTGATGGAAAACCGGTTTCTGTTGCGGCTGTCGCTGGCTGCGGCGTTGCTGGCACAGAGCGCCGGCGCCGCGGCGGGCACCATCGAGGGCACGGTCGCGTTCCCCGGCCTGTTCGTGCCGTCGATGACCGTGTATGCCGCGGAAGTCGACACCTCGAAGGTCCGTACCGTGCTGCTCGCCCGCGGCCAATCGAGTTTCACGGTCGACGTGCCGCCTGGCCGTTACGTGATATTTTTGGCGCCGAACGAACCCGGCGCTCCCGACATCTACGGAGCGTTCACGCAGTACAGCCGGTGCGCGCCGCGCGACGTCGACGGCAAGTGCGAAGATCACTCGCTCATCACCCTGGCCATGACGGCAAGAGGCGCGCGCTCCACGGTGAGCATCGACGATTGGTATCTGACGGACGATGTCGTCGAACAGATAAATCGCATCCGCGGCGCGGCCGCCGGCGGTGCCGGCCGGTTCAATTCGCAGCCGCTCGGCGCGCCGCGGTTCTCCGAATATCCGAGCGCGCCCTTCGAGGGCTCCGCCGCGCCCAAAATCGATTTCAATGGCGGCGAATTTTCCGACGCCGATCGTGCCTCGATACAGCAGTCTCTCTCGGAAGGTCCGAACTTCGCGGGCCATGTCACCGCGGTGTTGGCCGGCTGCGGCACTGCGTGCGCGCGCCTCGTGCTGGTCGATTGGATGAACGGCCGCTTGCAGACGCCCGCGGCGGTTGCCGAAATCCGGGGAAAGCTGCCCTGCCGGGAGGAAGACGCCGTGCTGTTCCGGCGCGACAGCCGATTGCTCAGCGTCACTCGGCTGCGGGATGCGGCGGTGGTCACTCAATACTATGTGTGGAACCAGGGCAATGCGGCGCTGCTGCCGAGCGGCGAATATCAGCGCACGCCGCAGGCGTTCTGCGCGGTTGCGGCACGTTGAGTCCGATCATGCGATGATTGCCCCATGCGCAAGATACTAACGCTGACCATGAGCGGTTTGGTGACCGTACTGCCGCTGGCATTGACGGTGTACGTCATCTGGTGGCTGGTGAATACGGTCGAGGGCTGGCTGCGGCGCGCGCTGATCGCTCTCGGCATCGTCAGTCCCGAGCATTACTGGCCCGGCCTCGGGTTGATTGCCGGCTTCGTGCTGCTGCTGCTGGTCGGCAGCCTGGTCAACGCCTATGCCGGCAAGATCTTGCTCAAGTACTGGGACGATTTTTTGGGCCGCATTCCTTTCGTGAAGACCCTGTACGGCGGCTTTCGCGACGTCCTCAGCTTGTTGCCGTCGGGGAGCGGCGAGAAGCGCGACCTGCAGCGCGTCGTGTTGGCGCGCTTCGCCGACGTGCGCGCCATCGGCTTCGTCACCCGCGAGGATGTGCCGGCGGTGCTGAACGTGCATGGCGGCCACGACTGGGTCACCGTGTATTTCCCCATGAGCTACGCCTTCGGCGGCTACACGCTCTATCTGCCGCGCGACCGCATCCAGCCTCTCGATATTTCCGTCGAAGATGCCATGCGGTTGGCGATCACCGCGGGCCTGACGGCTGCCGGCAGCCGCGCCCACCCTTAAAATCAGCGGCCGCGAGCGCAGCATGTTCAACCGCCGTCTCAAGGGACTTGCTCTCGCGGCGGCCGGCATTGCCGTGGGATGCGCGGTGGGCGCCGCCTGCGGTGCGGCCTCGCCGACCGCACCGCATGCCCAGGCGGACAGGTACCAGGCTTGGAGGACCGCGGCGGTCGCGAACCTCGCCGCGCGCGCCGATGCGAATTCTCTGGCGACGGCCGCGGCACTGCGCTATGCCGGGACGGCCTACGGCACGCGCGCGGGAGTCCCGAAGAGCGGCGCGTCGGCTCTCGAGCTGGCGGCGCGTGCCGGCGAGATGGAACCGCAGAACGCCAGCATCGGCTGGCTGAGCCTGCAGCTGTGCGCGAACACGCCCGCCTGCGATATACGCGGCGCGGCGACCGCCATGCGTTGGGTCGATGCGGAAAACGGCGCAGCCTGGCTGCCGACGCTTGCCGCGGCGCAAAGAGAAAAGGATTTCACGGAGGTCGATCGGGTGCTCGCGGACATGGCGCACGGGTCCCGCTTCGACCTTTATTGGAATCGCATCGTGGTGCTGATGGTCGATGCCCTGTACTCGGCGCGGCGCGGGCTGCCCGGAGGCTTTGCGGCGTCGGACTCCTCCCGGCTGAAGACGGTCGCGGGAATTGCGGGCAGCGAGATCATTCCGCCTTTCGCCGCGCTGATGGAAGCCTGCCGGGAGTCGAGCTCGGCTCCCGAACGGCGTGACCCGTGCATGAAGCTCTCCAAGACCATGCAGCACAGCGATACCATCGTGGCGCAATTGGCGGGTTACACCATCGAGAAGCGCCTGCATGCGCCGGACAGCAAGGAGGCCCGGGCGATCGCCGAGCGCAGGCACGTCTTGGAGTGGCGTTTCGCGGCCGCCTCGAAACTCGACGACCCGCTGCTGCCCTGGACGCGGAACGCGCGGGCGCGCACGCGGCTTGCGCACATGCGCGCCATGCCGCGCGAGGAAGATGTTTGCATCGCGATTTTGCGAGAGAACAAGATGGCGCTCGAACCGCCGGAGGTACACCCGTGATCGATCTTTATTACTGGCCAACGCCGAACGGACACAAGATCACTCTCTTTCTCGAAGAGAGCGGCATGCCCTATACCATCATTCCCGTGGACATCGGCAAGGGGGAGCAGTTCCGTCCCGGCTTCCTCGCCATATCGCCGAACAACCGCATGCCCGCCATCGTGGATCACACCCCGGTGGAGCGGGGTGCGCCGGTCAGTGTGTTCGAATCCGGCGCCATACTGATGTACCTGGCCGAGAAGAGCGAACAGTTCATCGCGAAGGACCTGCGCGGGCGCACGGAGGTGATGCAATGGCTGTTTTGGCAGGTCGGCGGGCTCGGTCCCATGGCGGGCCAGAACCATCATTTCTCGAGATATGCCCCTGAAAAGATCCCCTACGCCATCGACCGCTACGTCAAGGAAACCAATCGCCTCTACGGTGTGCTGAACAAACGCCTCGCCGACCGCGAATTCATCGCGGACGCCTACTCCATCGCCGACATGGCGGCCTATCCGTGGATCGTGCCGTATGAGGCACAGGGGCAAAATCTCGACGACTTTCCCCACCTGAAGCGCTGGTTCGAAGCCATCAAGAACCGCCCCGCCACGCTGCGGGCTTACGCGCTCGGCGAGGCGATCAACGTCAACCCGACGGTCACCGAGGAGTCGCGGAAGATCCTGTTCGGCCAGACCGCGCAGACCACCGACGGAAAATGACTCACGGGGCGGCGTCGTGCGACTTGAACCACGCGAGCACGTACGCCACCTTGTCGATGAGCAGGCTCGGCCGCGCCGAAATGTCGTGCGATGCATTCGGGACCCGGACGAGCGCCGTGTCGATCTTGCGCAATTTCAGCGCCTCGTAGAATTGCTCGGCCTCGCTCGACGGAGTCCGGTAGTCCGCTTCGCCGGTCATGAGCATGGTCGGCGTGTGGACATTGCCCACATAGGCCAGCGGCGAGCGCTTCCAGTACGACTGCATGTTGTCCCACGGAAATCCCTCGAACCAATAGCGGTAGAAATAATTGGCCAGATCTCCGGTCAGCACGAAACTCGTCCAATTGATCACCGGTTTGACCACCACGGCCGCGCGGAACCGGTCGGTGTGGCCGACGATCCATGCCGTGAGCACTCCGCCGCCGCTGCCGCCGGTCACGAACAAGCGGCGGTCATCGACGTAGCCGCGGCCGAGCACCGCATCCACCGCGGACATGAGGTCGCCGTAGTCGTTGTTCGGATAATCATGATGGATGAGATCGGCGAATTCTTCGCCGTATCCCGTGCTGCCGCGCGGATTGAGATACAGCACGACATAGCCGGCCGCCGCGTATAGCTGAATTTCGGCCGCGAAACTCGGGCCGTAGCTCGCGAACGGCCCGCCGTGGATCTCGAGCAGCAGGGGATACTTCTTGGCCGCATCGAATCCCGGCGGCTTGACCATCCATCCTTGAATGCGGCGATGGTCGACCGAGGAGTCGAAGGAGATCTCTTCGACGGCGCCGAGCGTCCGGCGCCGCAGCAGGGGATCGCTCAGCGCCGTCAGCGCCGTGATGTCATGCATCGAGGTCCCGGTGGCGAGCGCCGCGGGAGCGAGGGGCGCGGCGCGCGTATACGCGAATCGGCCGTTCGAAGCGCTGGAGAATGAGCCGCCGGAATAGGGCCGCGACACGTCGGCTCCGCCCAAATCACCGGCCAGAATCCGCATCTTGCCGCCAAGATCGACGGCCGCGATTTTTATCGATCCGTGGTCGCCATATTGAAACAGCACTTGCCGGCTGTCGCCGCTCCACTGGGGCGCGGCGGCATCGCGGTCGAGGCGGGGCGTGAGCGAGCGGGAGCCTCCGCCGTCGATGTCCATCACGTACAGCTGGGTGGCCTGGTAGCCCAGCCTCTTGTCGTCGAAGCCCAGATAGGCGATGTGCTTGCCGTCGGGAGATATCACGGGATGATGATCGGGTCCGCGCCGATCGGTGAGCGCGTGAATCGAATCGTTCGACAGATCGACCCGGTAGATTTCACTGTCGAGCGGTTCGTATTCCGCGTCGGCGCGCCTGTTGGCCGTGATCAGCACGCTCTTGCCGTCGACGTCGAACGCCGGCGTGCCGTCATGATCGAAATCACCGTGCGTGACCTGGCGCGCGGCGCCGCCGTCGGCGCCGATGACGAAGAGCTGGCTGAAGACATTCGGCAGGTAGCCTTCGCCGTCGATGCGGAACACCGTCCTGTCGATGAGTTTCGGCCGGTCCGCCCACTTGACGTCCTTGGGAGGGTCGGGCAAGTCCACCTTCAGCGGCTTGCGTTCGGCGGCGACCGGCATGGTGAACGCCAGCCAGCGGCCGTCGCGGGACCACGCAAGGCTGCCCGGCGACTCCGTGAAATTGCTGATGGCAGCCGTGACGCCGCTCTCGGCCCAATACACGAATAGCTGCGTCGATCCGTCGGCGGCCGCGCCGAGATAGGCGAGGCGGGTGCCGTCGGGCGACCAGCGCGGCGAGGCGCTATGCGCGGCGCTCGACAGCGGCCGCGCGTGCTTGCCGTCGACGCCGGTCAGCCAGACGACGCCGCGCGCGCGGTCGGTCTTGATGTCGAAACCCATCCGCACGTAGGCGATGTTGCGCCCGTCGGGAGAAATCTGCGGATCGCTTGCCCATTGCAGGTCGAAGACGTCGAGAGGCTGCAGCGGCGGGGCCGGATTCTGCGCGAAACTCGGCGCTACACCGGTTGCGATGATGGCCGTCAGAAGGAGTGCCGCCGCCCTGTTATTCATCCCCATTCCCTCTGCGTGCCACCCAGCAGTAGCGTTGATGTTCGTCGACGATTCCCACGGCCTGCATGAAAGCGTGGCAAATGGTCGATCCCACGAAACGGAAGCCGCGCCGCTGCAAATCTTTGCTCATCGCATCGCTCTGTGGAGTCGATGCAGCGATGCCGCCCAGGTAGAGCGGGCGCCTGCGCACCGTCCGCCCGCCGGTGAACTGCCAGATGTAATCGTCGAAGGACGCGAAGGAGTCGCGGACCTGAAGATACGCCCCGGCATTGGAGATGAATGCATCCACTTTGAGGCGGTTCCTCACGATGCCCGGATCCTGCAGCAGTTGCCGGCGCTTGGCGGCGCCGTAGCGGACCATTTTTTCGGCATCGAAATCGTCAAATGCGCGGGAGTAGGTTTTGCGCTTGCGCAGAATGGTGATCCAGCTCAACCCGGCTTGCGCGCCCTCGAGACAAAGCATTTCGAAGAGCCGCCGGTCATCGTGAAGGGGTACTCCCCATTCGGTATCGTGATAAGCAAGGTACAGCGGGTCGGGCGGGCACCACGCGCAGCGAAGCTTCCCGTCGGCATGGCGCTGCGCGCCCAGTTTTTTCCGGTCCGGTTGGCTCGCCATGAAAATGCGGGGCTGATTCAGCCGTGCAGGCGCACGGCGTGAGAATCCTTGTAGACCAGTTCGATGCGGTCGACGCCGCGGGTGCGCCGCGCCGCGCTGCGTATCTCATGCATCAGCTTGATGAGCACCCGCGTATTCACCTCGGGAGTCAGGCTCAGGCGCGGGTCCACCCCGAGATGCAATACGGCGAAACGCTCGTGCGCCGAGCGCACGAACACCGCCACTCCCACGGGCCGGCCCAGATCGGAGATCGCGTACAGGGTCTGCACCCCCGCGATGTCGCCGACGCGTACGCGCAATCCCCCCTCGTGCTCGTAGATCTCGGGCACGCCGTAGGTTTCTATGGACTGCTGAATCCCGACCCGGACTCGATGCTGATTGACGTTGAAGAACAGCAATTGCTCCAGCGCGACACGCTGGTCCACCGGTAATTTCGAGGTAATTCCGATTGAACCGCTCAATGCTCTCCCCATCGTCGAGCGCCTGCGCCCTTGAGTGAGTGTCCGTTCACAGAATTAAATTGACGCAACGCAACAGACATTGTCTGTTCCCCAAGACTCCGTATCGTATAGCGTCGCCCAGGGAATGACACTAGCCTGAAAGGAATGCGCGGCCGCCGGTCTTGCTGCAGTGCGGGTCCGACGGCGAATCAAAGGCTCGAAGGTCTTGAATGAAAGGAAACGAACGGTGTTAGCTTCCAAAGAAGAAGGCGCCGCGCCGGATGCGCTGCGGTTCAGCCTTGCTAGCGACATCGTAGAGCTCGTGGTCCTGACGGCCGACGAATCCTTTCTGCACATCCTTCGGGAGGCCGTGGGAGATACCCGCCGCCTCTGGCATGTGCCCACCGCGGACAAGGTCAGCGACCTCTTGGTCGCAGGCGAAGTGGGGATCCTGATTCTCGACGTGCAGGCGCTGAACGAGGCCGCGACCGAGTTCGTCGGTCAAATCAAACGGCAATTCCCCGATCTCGTCGTCGTGGCGGCCGGCACTCGGGACGCGGAAACCTCGCTCGCCGGGTTGATCAGTTCCGGCATGATCTACCGATTCATCCACAAGCCCATGTCCCCGGGCCGGGCCCGGCTGTTCGCCGATGCCGCGGTCAGGAGATATGAAGAGCAACGCCGGCGCGCCGCCGCGGCTCCTTCGGTCAAGCGCCCGTCACGGCCGAATCGCGGCCTCAAGATCTACGCCGCCGTCGGCGTCTTGGGCGTGATCGCGGTCGCCACCTGGGCATTTCACAGGAATGCGCCGGCCGGCGCGGGGTTGCCGGAATCCAGTGGAGCATCGCAGGCCGACGGGGCCTCGCAGGCGGCCGCGATCGAGACCGCGCGCAAATCGGGAGTCGAGAACGGACGCATTGCATTTCTGACCGCGCAGCTCGCGAAATCGCGCGAGCAGAAGAAATCGGCGCAGGCCAGGCCCGAGGTTAGGCCCGAGGTCAGGCGCGAAGCCAAGGCCGCCGACAGCCCCGTTGCGGCGCCGCTTCCATCGGCGGCTGCGGCGAACAGCGAACCCTCGCAAAGCCAGGCAGACATGCAGGCGTCGGCGGAACTCCTGAAGAATGCCGGCGAACGCCTGCAGCAGGACCGGCTCATCGAACCGGCGAACGACAGCGCCAAGTATTACTTGTTGGCCCTGCGCGGCCTCGACCCGGGGAATGCCGGGCTGCCCGCCGCGATGCAGGATCTGGGAACTCGCCTGACGGACAAGGCGCGCCGTGCGCTGGCACTCGAGCAATACGATGCGGCGCGAAGCTGGCTCGAGGAAGCGGGCGCGGTGGGCTTCTCTTCGGCCGACTCCGATTCGTTGCGCCGCGGCCTCGACGCGGCGTCGGCGAGGCGGCAATTCCTATCGAATGTCGTCGCCTCGGGCAGCCTCGAACTCATCAAGTCGACCAAGCCCGTATACCCCGCCAAAGCCGAGCTGAATCGGGTGACGGGTTGGGTCGAGCTGAATTTCACCGTGGCCGAGGACGGTGCGGTGAAGGACATCGCGGTGCATGCGTCGAGCAACCCCGGAGTCTTCGACGCTGCGGCAGTCGGGGCTCTGTCGCAGTGGCGCTACAAACCGGTGCAGCGCGATGCCAAAGCCGTGGCACAGAGGGCCCGCATACGGATTCGTTTCGCTCTGGCGGATTGAATTCCCGCGCGGCGGGTCAGGCGGCCGAACTGCGGCTAAGCGCGGCGCTGTCCGGCTCCTGCGTCAGCGCCCCGATCTCGGCGCCGATTCGCAGATCGTCGACGGCGCCGAATGCATGCTTGCGCACGAGACCCTGACGGTCGATCAGGACCAGGCTCGGCGTGCCGCGCATTTTGTAGCGCTCCATGGTCTGCGGAATCGGGCTCGCCGGACTCGGCATATCGAGCGCAATGGGAAATTTCAGTCGATATTCCTGGATGAATGCCTGCACCAGCGGCGCGCTGTACGCATCATGGTGTTCGAAGGTCGCGTGCAGGCCGATCACCGCCACATCCTTGGGCTCGAATGTTTCGTAAATCCGCCGTGCCTGGGGAACGGCGCCGGCAATCGAGTTGGGGCACAACACCTGGAACGCCGCCAGAACGACGACCCGGCCGCGCAAGCCGGACAACGGCACGGGCTTGTCCGTGTTGAACCAGGTTTGCACGAGTAGCTCGGGCGCGTACGTTGCGGTTGTCATGAATGGCGCGCATCGACGGCTCCCCGCCGGCGACGACTGTCCTTGTTTTTTCTGGGTTGATTTCGGGTGCGCCCATTGTGTGCCGCAAGCAGGCACCAATTACAAGAGGCGCGGCGCATCGCCGCCGCCTTCGAAAATACTTCGCGTCGAATCCTTGCGAAACCGCCGCTGTTGGGTTAAGGCGCCGCGAGATCCCGTTCGCGCTGTTTCCGCTGCGCGATTTCTTCGCGGTCGACGCTGATGTTGCGCGGTGCCTTGATGCCGATGCGCACCTGCGAGCCGTTCACGGCCATGACCGTCACTTGGACGTCATCGCCTATATGCAATGTCTCACCGGTTCGGCGAGTGAGTATCAGCATGAGCGGCTCCGGTTCCGATGGCAGGCCATATTGACTCACGGAGGAAGAAAGGCCGCTGTGGGCGCTTCACAGCGACTGGTGTAGGACTAGGCCGACACCGCTGCGGCAAGTCCGCCGGCCCAATCGTTGATCGTCGCCTCATACACGGCCAGTTCCTCCAGCAGCACCTCGAGAGGCTGGGCCTTCCCCATGGCGAAGCCCTGCCCATAGTCGACGCCGAGGTCGGCCATCCGCGCGCGCAACAGGTCGGTTTCGACGTATTCGGCGATCGTTTCCATGCACATGACTTTCGCCAGCTGCGCGATTGCCTTGATCATCGATTCAGAACGGCTGTTGGTCAGGGCGTCGCGGACGAAGCTGCCGTCGATCTTGAGGTAGTTGACCGACAAATCCTTGAGGTACGCCAGCGAACTGACGCCCGTGCCGAAATCGTCGAGGGCGAACTGGCAGCCGAGATCCTGCAGCCGCCGCATGAAGTTCTGCGCGTTGGCGAGATTGCCGATGGTCGCGGTCTCGGTCAATTCGAAGCAAAGGACGCCGGGCGGCAGCTTGCTCGCCTTGATCTGGTCGACGACGAACTCCAAAAACGATTCGTCCTGCAGGGATTGTCCGGACAGATTGATGGCGAAGCGCGCGATGTCCTCTCCCACCGAGGCGCTGTGCCTCCCCAGGAGTCCGCAGGCGCGGCGCACCACCCAGCGGTCGATGGTGGGCATCAGCTGGTAGCGCTCCGCCGCGGAGAGAAATTTGCCGGGTGGAATGATCTCGCCGCGATCGCCCAGCATGCGGATCAGCAATTCGAATCGCGGCCTGCCGTAGTTGCCGCGCAAGGGCAAAATGGGCTGTGCATCGAGCCGGAAGCCGTCGTTGGCCAGGGCTTCGCGCAGCTGGCCCACGACCAGGATGTCGGTGTGCCGCTTGATGATGCTGTGATCGGAGTCCTGGAACATTTCGACGCGGTTGCGGCCGCGGTCCTTGGCTGCCTTGCAGGCGATCTCCGCAGTCGCCAGGGCGTGCGCGAGGGGATTCGCGGAACGGCCCACCGGAGCCACACCCAGGCAGACCGACACTTCGAACGCTCCCTGTCCGGCCCGGGGCACGATTGCCGCGGCGGATGCGCGGATGTTTTCCGCGACGATGGCCGCCTCGTCCATGTTGGAATTCGGAATGAGGGCGGCGAGCCGGTCTCCGGAAATGCGCGCCGACAGTGCGCCGGCAGGCAGCACCCGGGCCATGCACTCGGCGACGCTGACGATGACGTCGTCGCCCACGTGCATGCCGAAGGTTTCGTTGATGACGTGCAGGCGATCGATGTCGAGATAGAGAATGATGTGCGCACTGCCGGAAATCGTCGATCCCAGCAGCGCAGTGGCCTGGCGTTCGAACGCATGGCGGGTCATCAAACCCGTGCTCGAGTCGTATTGGGCCTGAATGATGGTCGTCGCCCGCTTCGCCAGCACTTCGGCTATCCGCGTATGGTGCAGGTCGAAGTCCTGCGCGCTCGGCGGATTGAACAGCGCGAGCACCCCCATGACCCGTTCCGAAGGATGCCGCACGGGGCATGCCAGTATCTTGTAGGGTGCCGCCACGTCGCTCGCGACCTTGGAGATGTGATTGATCACGATGGTGCGTTGCTGCAGCTGCATCCAGGCGGTCAAATGCTGCTGCGCGCGCTGCAGCGACTCGCGCGACATCGGATGGCCGCTTCGCGTCAGGGACAGCGCGATGTTCTTGTCGGGCACCCACAAGGCCGCAAGGACGCAGCCCATGCGTTCGAGCCCGGTTTTCAGGATGAGGCTGAATTCATCCGTATCGCTCGTGGCCGCCGACTGATGCGAGGATATTTCCATCATGAGATCGAGGTCGCGCTCGCGCACGTTCAGATCCCGCTCTCTGGAGCCCAGTTTCGAGCGCAGCGTCAGTTCGCGGCGCAGGCATTCCAAGGCCGGCTGCACCAGCTGGCGCACGGTCTGGATGGGACGCGCCTCGCTTTGCGTGCCGGAGAGCCGCGCAATCAGGCTGACGACGCCGAGCACCTCGATTTCTTCGCCACGTATGGCGAAGGCGTAGGCAGCGCGGTCGGCATCGAGCGTCCGCACGATGCCGGGATATTCCGCGGCATCGGACAGCGCGTTGGCGAGGGCGTCCGTGACCACGGTGGGCTCGTCGGCGAGGTCCCACTCGTCCGACGCCCATACCAGATTCGAGAAGCCGTCATGCACCACGATTCCGCGCAGGCTCGGCATGAGCATTCGCAGCAGACGGCCATAGGGCTCGAACGACGCGTCCGCGGCGGGACTCTCGGCGGCGGTAGACTTCATCTCCGGCACTGCGGCCATCCTAGCTTGTTCGAGGATTGAAAATCACGCACCAATGTGCGGCAAATGCGCCGGCGCGGCCTTGACGAGAGTCGCACTTCGAAGCGGCTATTGCAGGGATTTCCTTAAGGTCGTGACAATATCGCCGGCCGTTTGTGATGCAAATCGCGAATTTCGACGGCCGCCGCGGATTTCAGCGGCCGCTGCGGGTGTGGCGCGCCAGCAGGCCGAGTAAATGGCGTCCGCCGGGGATTCGCACCAGGCGAAAGATTCGCTGCCAGAACCGCCTGGCCTTCTCGTCGAATTTCGCGAGCGGCAGAGTTTCGTATAGATGACCCAGAGGCTCGTGCACGATTGCGCTGCGGGCTCTTATCGTACGGCGTCGTGCGGCGGAGGTCAGCGTCAGCACCGATTCGGAAGCGGTCCACTCGATGTCGAGATCCTGCACGGCCGGCACCCGCAAGACATCGCCCGCTCCCGATTCCACGCCCCTCAGGAACACATCCGCGGACTCAGGTTCGAAGCGCGACAAGCGCCACGCACCTTCTCCCATCTGCCGGGCCAGAAACGTTCCGGGTAAATTGCGTCGCATGTTCTGTTTCATTGCCTCATCCTACGCGGGATGGACGCGCCGATAAAACTACTCCCGGGCCAGGTATTGAGTTCCGGAGGCCGCCCGCGGCTCGACTACCTCGCCGTCGCCGCGCTGGCTTTTCCATTCATGTTGAACAGCGCCGTGCAGGCGGTGCTGAATGCCACCGACACCTGGTTCATCGGGCGATTGTCGCCCGCGGCGACGTCCGCGATCGGCGCGGTGTACTGGCCCATCTTGGTGTGCGTGCTGCTGTTCGGCGGCATCGGCTTGTCGGTACAGACCTCGGTGGCGCAAGCGTACGGGGGCGGCCGATACAGGCGCGCCTCGCAGGCAACCTGGACGGCGTTGTGGGCATCCTCGTTCACCCTGCCTTTGTTCGCGCTGCTGGCGCTCACGGGTTCCCGCATATTCGCGCCCTTCGATATTCCCCATGAAACGCTCGGGCTCGCTCTTCAATACTGGCGGCCGCGCATGCTCGGCGGCCCGCTCGGCATCGCCCTGTGGGCGCTTCTCGGCTTTTTCAACGGCGTCGGCCGGCCCACCGTGACTCTGTGGATGACGGTCAGCGTCGCGGCTGCGAATGCCTTGCTGAATCAGCTGTTCATTTTCGACCTCGGGCTCGGCATTGCAGGTTCGGCCTGGGCGACGAATTGCGCGCAGCTCATGGGTCTCGTCATTGCGGCGGTACTGTTCTTGGGTCCCGCGATCCGCCGGCACTACGCCTCTCATCTCACCTGGAGGCTGCACGGCCGGTCGCTGCTTCGCCAATTCAAGCTGGGATTTCCGATGGGCTTGCTGGTTGCCGCCGACATCCTCGGTTTCGCGCTTTTTCAATTGATGCAGGTTCGGCTCGGCACGGTCGACGGCGCCTCCACCCAGATCGTGATGATGCTGACGTCCTTCTGCTACATGCCGGCGGTCGGCATCGCGATGGCCGGCACCACGCTCGTGGGGCAGGCCATCGGCGCGCACCGGCGCGACTGGGCGTTCAAGGTGGGCAACAGCATCATCTTCATTGCCGTGCTCTACATGGGCGCCATCGGCGCACTGCTGGCCGCCGCCGGCCCGTGGGTGATGCCGTTTTTCACCAACCGCTCGGATCCGCAATCCGCCGAGGTGGTGGCTCGAGGCTGCGTGCTGCTGTGGATCGCCGCCGGATACCAGTTGTTCGACGGTTTCAACATCGCCGGCGGCGCGTGCCTGCGCGGCGCGGGCGATGTCCGCCTTCCGGCCGTCATGGTACTTGCGCTATCCTGGCTGTTCTTCGTGCCGCTGGCTCACAGTCTGTCGTTCGCTCCGGGCCAAGGCTGGGTCCACTGGCTGCCGCAATTCGGTCTGGGCGCGGTCGGCGGCTGGTTCGCAGCCCTGGCCTATGTCTGTTGCTTGGGGTTGATGCTTTTTCTGCGCTGGTGGTCCGGCGCCTGGCAGCGCATCGCGCTGCCGCTCACTTGAGAAGCGCACTATGGTCGAGAGCATATAAGTTGGTTGTATTGCAACGAGCCGCGCTCGCGCTGATCTGCGGCATTCCGTCTTGGGGCTGGGCCGCTCCCACCATGGCCGTACCGCCCGCCGTGACCCAGGTCATGGCCGCGCAGCACCTGCCGGCCGGCGCGGTGAGCTTCGCCATCGTCGATCCGGAAACCGGCCGCCTCGTGCTCGGCCACAATGCGCAAACGCCGCGCAGTCCCGCCTCCACCGTCAAGACGGTCACGACATTCGCCGCACTCGACATGCTCGGGCCCGCGTATACCTGGCACACGCATGCCTTGATTCGCGGCGCCCTCGCGCGCGGGGTTCTCGACGGGGATTTGATTCTGCAGGGCGGCGGCGATCCTTACATGACCTTGGAACGCTGGTGGAGCTTCGCGCATGCGTTGCGCGCGAAGGGCCTCAAGAGCATTCGCGGCGACATCGTCATCGACGACACCGCTTTTTCGTTGCCGCCCGAAGATCCCGGAGAATTCGACGGGCGGCCGAATCGTTCCTACAACGTCCTTCCCGATGCATTGATGGTGAATTTTCAGTCCATCGAGTTTCGCGTGGCTGCCAACGCCGACACCCGCCGCGTCGACATCGTCGCGAGCCCGTCGCCGGGCAATCTGATCATCGACAATGAGGTTCGCTTCTTCCCCGGCCGCTGCGGCGCGGCCGCCGGCAGGGTGGATTTCCAGGTCGCCTCCGCGCACTGGGACAGGGTGGTATTCAGCGGAGCGCTGTCGCCTCAGTGCGCGGAGCGCAGTTTTGCGCGCGTGCTGCTGCAGCCGGCCACCTACGCGTTCGGCACTTTCGTCGAGCTCTGGCATGAATTGGGGGGAGAGTTCTCGGGCAAGCTGCGCGTCGAAGCGGCTCCGGCGGAAGCCCAGCTGCTCCTCACCTTCGATTCATTGACTCTGGCGGAGATCGTGCGCCTGACGAACAAATTCAGCAGCAACCTGATGGCCAGGCATTTGCTGCTGACCATGGGCTCGGAACATTCCGGCGCACCCGCCACGCTCGACAAGGGCGCCGCCGCGATCGCCGACTGGAGCCGCGAGCGCGGCATCGATCTGCAAGGCATGGACATCGACAACGGTTCCGGGCTGTCCCGCAAGACGCATATTTCCGTGCTGCAGATGGCGAATGTCCTGGGCGCCGCCTATCGCAGCCGCTACGCCCCCGAATTCATCGCGTCGCTGCCGCTCGCCGGCGTCGACGGCACCTTGCGCTCCCGAATGAAACTCACTCCGGCCGGCGCGGTGCGCCTGAAGACCGGCCATCTCGATGGCGTCAGCGGAGTCGCGGGCTTCGTGACGGCGGCCGGCGGAAAAACCTACGTGCTGGTCTCATTGGTCAATCACCCGCGCGCCGACTTCGGCGGCGGCGAACCGGTGCACGCGGCGCTCGTCGCCTGGATACTCGAGAACCTGTAGCGCGGCGCGCTGCAAAACCGCATGCAGCCGTGCGTGCGCGGCCGCGATCAGCCTCGGCTACGCGCGCTCCAGATCCCAGAGGATGGCGGTCACATCCTTGCGCAGCCACACCCCGAAGCCCAGATAATTGAAGCGGCGCCGCAGACGGCGCCGGTACCAATCGCCCGGCCGCAGATGCACGGCGCGGTCCGTGAGCGACTTGTCGCAGTTGGCGTTCCAATCCTCGCGCGTCAGAGCGGACACGTACAACGCGCCGCTGGTCAGCTTGGCGAAGTTCGCGATGGCGCGCGCGGCGTCGCCGTCATCGAGATATTGCAAGACGTCGTAGCAGATCAGGAGGCCGCTCGCCGATTTCGGCGCGTAGTCGGCCACCGACCCTTTGATCCAGCCGTAGCGCCGGCACAAATAGTCGCTCGCCTCCAGTCCCGCGTAGCGCGCCTTCGGCAACGCCTCGGCGAAGGGCTTGCGCAGCAGCCCTATCCCGCAGCCGGCGTCGAGAATGCTCCGGACCGGCACGCCGGCATGTTGCAGAATGGCGGCGATCAGCCGGGCCCTCCCGCGCATTTCCGCGGCGGTGGTGACGCGCGTCGCCGGATTGAAGTAGTACTTGCGGAAGTAGGCTGAATCGAAGGCTGCGGCCGGGGGTCGGGGAGAAAGTCGTTTGGGCACGGTGCCGATCCTGCCGAATGTGTGATGCCGCGACGGCGATAGTCGCACATTCGGCAAGGCGATTTGAGACCATCGTGGAATATCCTGGGATACCCGCATTTCTCATGGCGTTCAATGAGTGATACCAACACCTCCGCTCAATCTCCCTGCATACGGAATTGCTGCCTGGACGACGACCTTACCTGCGTCGGCTGCTTTCGATCCTTGGAGGAGATCAAGGAATGGAGCGTCGTCGACGATCATCGGCGCCGCATCATTCTGCAAAACGCCGGGAAGCGCAGAGAGGCGTACCGGAACGCCGCCGAGCGGTAAGAAGACCGGGCATTGCTTCGTGCCCTCAGCCGCGTTTGAAGGCGGCGAGTTTGCTTTGGGTCTGCAGGAAAGACTGCTGAGTCTCGGGCTGGACAGGGAGGGTGCCGCAGGCCGCGCGCAGGACGGACTCGATTTCAGCGGGGAGCACGGCGGCACTGCGGTAGAAGCCTTGGAATTGGTCGCAGCCGAGTTCGCTGAGCTGTTGCAGCTGTTCAGCTGTTTCGACGCCTTCGGCGACCACCTTGAGCCGCAGGCTGTGGGCCAATGAAATGATGGCCTTGACGATGGAGGCGGCGTCGCTATTCGTGGTCAGATCGTTGATGAAGCTGCGGTCGATCTTGAGTTTGTCGATGGGGAAGCGGCGCAAGTAGCTCATGCTGGAGTAGCCGGTGCCGAAATCGTCGATGGAGACGATCACGCCCATGCGGCTCAATTCTTCGAGAATGTGTATGGATGTCTCGGCGTGGTCCATCACGGTGGATTCGGTCAACTCGATTTCGAGGTAGTGGGGTTCCAAGTCATGGTCGAGGAGTGCGGCGCTGACGATCTCCAAGAAGTTGGGCTGGCGAAAATGGACGGGCGAGATATTCACCGCGATCCGCATGAAGGGCAGGCCGTCGCGTTGCCATTGCCGGGCCTGGCGGCAGGCCTCGCGGAGTACCCACTCGCCGATGGAAAACATGAGTCCGCATTCCTCGGCGAGGGGAATGAAATCGAGGGGAGCGACCAGGCCGCGGCTTGGGTGGCGCCAGCGCAGCAGAGCTTCGACGCTGTTCATGCGGCCGGTGGCGACGTCGATTTTGGGTTGATAGTGCAGTTCCAGCTGCTGCAGCGGCAGGGCGCGGCGCAAGTCCTTTTCCAGATCGAGGCGCTGGCGTGAGAACACGCTCATGCCCGCATTGAAAAATTGAAAGCCGTTGCGGCCGCGTTGTTTGGCGAAGTACATGGCTTCGTCGGCATGAGCGACCAGGGTGTCGGTGTCGACGCCATCCGCAGGGTAGACACTGATCCCGATACTGGCGGAAGGATGGACCTCTGTGCCGCCGAGACTGACGGCTCGGTCCAACTCCGCAACGATCTTGGCCGCGGCGGCGGCGGCATCGGCCGGCTCGCCGAGGCCGGTGACGAGCACGAGAAATTCGTCGCCGCCGGTGCGCGCCACCGTGTCGGCGCCGCGGACGGCGTTCGACAGGCGATGGGAGATTTCGATCAGGAGCTGATCGCCGGCGCCGTGGCCGAGGGTGTCATTGATCACCTTGAATCGATCGAGATCGACGACGAGCACGGCGAAAAGCTGGCCCTCGCGCTCACCGCGGGCGATTTCCCGGCCGAGTCTGTCCAGGAACAGCAGGCGATTCGGCAGTCCGGTGAGCGCATCGTGGGTGGCTTGGTGCTGCAGTTCGTTGTTGGCGCGCTCGAGGCGCAGTGCTTGAGTGCGCGCGCGGGACTGCAGATGCGCGTCGTATACGGCCGTGACCAGGGTGACGCCCAAGAGTCCCAGGGCAAATAGGCCGATGGCCGCCGCCAGCCAGCTGTTCTGCAAGGTCACGCCGCCCGAGCAAAAGGAGCCGCTGGAAAATCGCGATGCCGCCATGCCGGTGTAGTGCATGCCGCTGATGGCCAAACCCATCACCACCGCAGCGGCGACGCGCAGGAGCTGCTGGCGCAAGGAGTTGCCCTCGCGCAGCTGGAAGAATACTCGTAGTGCGATGAAGGAGGCGGCGACGGCGATCAGTATGGACAGCGCCACGAGAAAGGGGTCGTAGCCGATCGCGGGAGTGATGGCGATGGCGGCCATGCCCATGTAGTGCATGGCGGAAATGCCGGCGCCCATCGCGACCGCGCTGGCCGCGAGACGGGGAGTGGTGAGCCGTCGGCCGCTGGTGATCGCCAGGGCGAACCCGGAAGTCGCCACCGCGACGGCGAGGGACGCAAGGGTCGTCGGGACGTTGTAGGCGAGAGGAATGGGCACGGAGAAGGCCAGCATGCCGACGAAGTGCATGGACCATATGCCGAGCCCCATGGCAATGGCACCGATGCCGAGCCATATCCGGCCGCCGCGGCCTTCGCTGGTAGCCACCCGCGCCGCGAGGCGCAAGGCGGTGTAGGAAACCAGCATCGCGACGAGCAGGGAAAGAGCGACGAGCCAGTGGTTGTACGTCGAGGGCATGGCGCTGCGCCTACTCGACCGTGAGACTCTTCGCCAGGTTGCGCGGCTGATCGACGTCCGTGCCCTTGAGCACGGCCACATGATAGGCCAGGAGCTGCAGCGGGACGGCGAACACGATCGGAGCCTGCAGCGCGGAGACGGATGCCGGCATCTCGATCACCGTCACCCCTTCCTCGCTGTGCATGTGCGCCTGGGGGTCGGCGAACACGAATAGCTTGCCGCCGCGCGCACGCACTTCCTGGAGGTTGGACTTCAGCTTCTCCAGCAGTTCGTTGTTCGGCGCCACCGCCACCACCGGCATGTCCTCGTCGACGAGCGCCAGCGGCCCATGCTTGAGTTCCGCCGCGGCGTAGCCCTCCGCATGAATGTAGGAAATTTCCTTGAGCTTCAGCGCCCCCTCCAGCGCGATGGCGTGCAGCGAGCCCCGCCCGAGAAACAGCGCATGCCGCTTGTCGGCGAACACTTCCGCCAGCGCCTGGATGGACGCGTCCAGCTTCAGGGTTTTCTCGACCAGCCCGGGCAGCTGCAGCAATTGCGAAATCAGCTCGCGCTCCTGCCCGGCCCCGGGGCCGTGCTTGGCGAGCGCGACCGTCAGCATGGCCAGCGCGGTCAACTGCGTCGTGAATGCCTTGGTCGACGCCACGCCGATTTCGGGGCCGGCGCGGGTCAGCAGAACCAATTCCGATTCCCGGACCATCGAGCTCTCGGCGACGTTGCAAATGGTGAGCGTCGACAGATAATTCGCCCGCTTGGCGTTGCGCAGCGCCGCCAAGGTGTCGGCCGTTTCGCCTGATTGCGAGATGGTCACGAACAGGGTGTCCGGCGTGATCACCGGATCGCGGTAGCGGTATTCGCTGGCGATCTCGATGCGCGCGGGAATGCGGCAGAACTGCTCGATGAAATAGCTGGCGACCAGACCGGCATGAAAGCTCGTGCCGCAGGCGGCGATGTGCACGGCCTTGACCTTCTTGAACACCTCTTGGGCGTTGGGGCCGAACGCCGCGTCCAGCAATTTTCCGCCGGCGATGCGCTCTTCCATGGTTTGCGCGATCGCGCGCGGCTGCTCGTGAATTTCCTTGAGCATGAAGTGGCGATACTGGCCGCGCTCGACGGAGTCGGCCGACAGGTCGCTTTCGCGTATGGCCCGTTCGGCAGGGGCGCCGGCGGCGTCCAGGATCTTGATGGCTCTGCGGCGGATCTCGGCGACGTCGCCTTCTTCCAGGAACATGAAGCGGCGCGTGACCGGGAGCAGCGCGGCGACGTCGGACGCGACGAAATTCTCATCGATGCCGATGCCGATCACCACGGGGCAGCCTTGACGCGCCACCACGATGCATTCCGGATCCGCCTCGCATACCACCGCCAGGGCATAGGCACCCTGCAGTTCGGCGACCGTCTTTTGGACGGCCTCGAACAGATCGGCGGACGTGGCCATATGAAAATGGATGCGATGGGCGACGACTTCGGTGTCGGTCTCCGACGTGAACACATAGCCCAAGCCTTTGAGGTCCGCCCGCAAGGTCTCGTGATTCTCGATGATGCCGTTGTGCACGATCGCGACGCCATCGCGGGAAATGTGCGGATGGGCATTGTGGGTGGTCGGTACCCCGTGGGTCGCCCAGCGCGTGTGAGCAATGCCGACATGGCCGGCGATCGGGGCGGCGTCGAGTGCTTCCTGCAGAATCTTCACCTTGCCGACGGTACGCAGGCGCGCCACATGACCCCCCTCGATCACGGCGATGCCTGCGGAATCGTAGCCGCGGTACTCCAGGCGGCGCAGCCCCTCCATGAGGATGGGGACCGAGTTGCGCTCCGCGACCACACCCACGATTCCACACATATCGGTCTGCTCCGGCCGGTCTAAAAAGGCCGACTAGTGTGCCCGAGACGGCTCGGATGTCCAGGGCACAGCCCTCAACCCCGGACGCCGCCCGCAATGGCGGGCTCTTGCGCCCGCGGCTCTTGGAGCGTTCATGTAGCCATCCGTCGTCCCAGCCCTGCTAGTGCAAGCCGATTGATACTGTTTGCTCACCACTATTATTAAGTATATAACACTGGTCTATGGGCGATAGCAGCGGCAAAAAGTTTCAAAAAGACCTCAACGGGGGCCTGGTGGGGCTGGTGCTGCTCGCCATACTCAATCAATCGGGCGAGGACCTCTATGGCTACGAGATTGCCAAGCGGCTGGCCAATGCCAATGACGGGATCTCGATCTTCAAGGAAGGCACCATCTACCCCGTGCTGCGCGCCTTGTCGGCCTCGCATCTGCTGACCAGCCGCATCGTTCCTTCCTATTCCGGACCACCCCGGCGCTACTATTGCATTACCGACGATGGCCGCACGGTGCTCGCCGAATGGACGGCCATCTGGGCGGGAACCCGCAGCTTCGTCGACCGCTTTATAAACTTAGGACATTTGCCATGAACCGCAGCGCGCCGCGGTTCATGGCGCCTTCGGCCGGAGCCGCGGGTCAGTGATTGGCGGCGAGCGGCGTGACGGATCCGCCCAGCGCCTGGAATAAGGCAGCCGTATCGGCGTAGCGGTTGGCGCGAGCCTGGGTGAGCGATATCACCGCTTGCTGATACGTCTGCTCGGCGTTGACCAGCGCCAGATAGCCGATGGAGCCGAGGTCGAGCTGGTGTTTGACCACATCCAGGCTTTTGCCGGCGGCGCTCTCGGCGCGGGCCGCGGCGCCGAGAGCCTGCGCATCCGTGTCGAGCGCGTGCAGCGCATCGGCCACGTTTTGAAAGGCGGTCAACACCGCCGAGCGATACAGCGCCCCCGCTTGATCGAGCGCGGCCTCCGCGGCCCGCTTGCGATGGATCAGCGTTCCGCCCTCGAACAGGGTCTGCGTCAGGCTCGCGCCCAGGCTCCAGAAACCGGTGCCGGATTTGAACAAATCCCCCATGGCGGTCGCCGAGCTGCCCGCGTCTGCCGTGATCGTCACCTGGGGCAAAAGGCTGGCAATCGCAACTCCTACCTGCGCGGTCGCCGCATGCAATTGCGCCTCCGCGGCCCGCACATCGGGACGCCGCTCGACCAGTTGCGAAGGCACGCCCAGCGGCAAGTCCGTGGGCAGTGTGAGCTGATCCAATTCGAAGCGCGCGGCCTTGAAGTCGGCGGGCAGGCGTCCCGTCAATACGGCGAGCAAGTCGCGCGCGGTTTCCAATTGCCGATGCAAGGGAGGCAGCGTCGCTTCCAATTGCGCGAGCGCCGCATCCTGCGCGAACACATCGCCCTCGGCAATCGCACCCAGTTGCAGTTCGCGCCGTAATATGCCTAAGGATTCGCGCTCCAAGGCAATGACGCGGTCCGTCGCAGCAATCTGCGCGCGCAACCCCGCTTCCTGAATGGCGGTGGTCACCACGTTGGCCGTCAAGGTGAGATAGGTGGCGTCGAGCTGGTAGCGGCTCGCCTCGGCAATGGCGCCCAGCGATTCCACTTGACGGCGGTTCAGACCGAACACATCCGGGACATAGCTCACCGTGACCTGGGGAGTGTAGAGATTGTAGAGCGCCGTGCCGGAGGCGAGGTTCGGGCTCAGCACACCGACGGCGTCGCGCTGACGAACCGCGGCGAAGCCTGCCTGAACGGCGGGATAGTACGAGCCGCGCTGCGCGGCCGTGTTTTCCTGCGCCTGGCGCAACGCCGCGGCCGCCGCCTGAACATTGGGGTTGGCGCGCAGCGCATCGGCCACGAGTGCGTCGAGCTCGGTGCTGCCGAAGCGCGTCCACCAATCGCGCGGCACGTCGGCCGACCCCAGGAATTTCTGCGCCGCGCCTGCGTATCCCGGTGCCGATGCGGTCTCGCCGGGCAGTGCATCGGCGGTGTATCGATCGACTTGCGGCGGCGGCGGACGGTGAAAGTTCGGGCCCACGCAGGCGCTCACTGCGAGAGCTGCGCCGAGTCCCGCGGCGGCGCGCCAAACGCCACGGTGCTCCATGC
>Ga0182030_10002018_pt1 | contig 42841 bp, 49 predicted proteins | sample 812S3MmetaG_FD_121299 | JGI IMG/M metagenome (GOLD analysis project Ga0182030, IMG submission 121299) | Permafrost microbial communities from Stordalen Mire, Sweden - 812S3M metaG (Illumina Assembly) | ecosystem: Environmental > Terrestrial > Soil > Wetlands > Permafrost | place: Sweden... | reverse complement strand
TTACAGCATGACCCAGTACATGACGTCGTTTTTTATCCGCACGCATGGACTGGCAATTGGCCACGCGACCCCGCGCGTGGCGCTGATCGCCGGCGCCGCGGGTGCTGCCGGCACCTGGCTGGGCGGTCTGGTTGGCAACCGGTTGGAAAGGCGTCGGCGTGGCGCAGCCGCGCTGGCTGCCGCCTGGGGGTTTTTCTTCTCGTTGCCTCTGCTGTTCGTTGGCTTTCTGATTCCAGATGTCAACACGGCGACCGTGCTATTGATGATCGGAACTGCGGCGCAACTGTGCTACTTCGGTCCGGCATTTGCGCTTTTGCACGCGGCCGCCGAACCCCGTATGCGCGCCACCGCTATCGCGGTCGTGCTGCTGATGACCAACCTGGTGGGTTATGGAGTGGGTCCTCCGCTCGTCGGAGCGGTAAGCGATGCCCTAGCCAGGCATCTGGAGCTGAAGACACCGACAATGCTGCGGCTCTGCGGCAGCAACAGCTGGCTCGACCAGGCGTGCCAATCGCCAAATGCCGGGGGGCTGCAATGGTCGCTCGCCGCGTTGGCCATCGCCAACCTCTGGGCCTTCTATCACTTCATCAAGGTGTCTCGCTACGCTGCCAACGACCCGCGGCTCGGATGAAGCATTTCACACGTTAGGGCCTGAAGCTCGCGGTCGGGGAAGACCGGCATGGTCACCAACAGCTCTCTCTTGCGCTGCTCAATCCAGCTGCAGATCAAGGCATTTCCCGCTGATGGTTCGCCTACCTCCGCTGAACTGGAGGCCGGCGTCCGGTAGGCTTTGCTCCCGTCGGTCCGGGATGCGGACGCTGACCCTGCAGCGATGCGACAGTCGGGATAGCAGGTCGCAAAATCGCGGCGAGGGCTGGTGGCTGCGAAGCGATGAGTACGGGTGCGTAAACGGGAGCGATTATCCACATGCCAAATCGCAGACAGTTTTTGACCACGACCGCCTTGCTGGGGACCGCCGCGGAGAGCGGACTCTGGTCATGCGCGCTAGCTCAACCGCAGACCCAGATGGGAGCGCCGGCAGCGGCGCCGGCTTCCCGTCCTACCCCCGACACGCCTCCGGGTGTCAACGGCAGTCGCGGGTCGCCGCCGGGTCCTTGGCATGTCCCGGCGGACGATCCGGATCCAGAGCAGTGGAGAGATTTGAAGATTGCGCCCGCCACGCCGGTCGCCCATGCTGACTTCGTGTTGCCCGCGAGCGCCGACCCGCTGCAGCTTTTTCTGAATGGTTCAGGGCGGCGCGTGATGCCGAAGAGGCTAGCCCTGATGCGATGACACTCTCCACCGCCGACTCTTTCGGAATGCCCGATTCCCGAATGATGCTACTGCACTGGATCAACGACGGACGCTTCCAGTTTTCCAGTTACGACACTTCCGTCAAGGGCAAGCAGCTCAAGGCGCATCCCAAGGCCGCGCTACTGTTTTACTGGAAGAAGACCGACCAAGTGGTGCGGGTGCGCGGCGCCGTCAAGAAATTTACTGCGGCGCAGACCGCAAATCTGCGGCCCATCAAGCGCGGCAGCATGGATGAACGTCTACACGACTGGGTCTTCCGCCAGTCGGAAGTGATCCAGGGGACCGAAGAACTCGAGCAGGCCATGCGTGAGGCGCAGGGCCGCTACCCTGACGATGTTCCCCTTCGGGACTGGACCGGCTATTTCTTGACACCGCTGTCGATCGAATTCTTTCGGACAATTTCCGCCACGGTCAATGCCGAGCGGCTGCGCTTCTCGCGCCGCCGGCCTTCCGGCCAATGGATTGCCGAACGATTGACGCCCTGAGCGGACGCCGAGCGGCAGCAAACAGGTTGTCTAACTTGGGGCAGCCCGACAAGACGCATGGAGGACTCGCAATGCGACTACTCACTTTGAAGGCAGATCCGAGCGTCTCACGATATTTATGCAACGCAGCTATTGCGTTACTAGTTGCGTTGCCGATGAATTCAACCCGCGCAGGCGAACTAGCCCATGCAGCAATCGCCCATCGCTTCTACGTTGCCTTCAACGCACGCAACCTTGATTCTTTGGACAAGTTCATGGCCGAGGATATTGTTGACCACAACCCTGCTCCCGGGCAGACCTACGGGCTCGCCGGCGTGAAAAGCGTCGCTACGCGGTTTCTTCGCGCTGTCCTCAGACATCCAGGCACACAATGATCTCGTGATTGCCAAAGGCAACTACGTGACGGTCTATTCGACGGCCACAGGCACACAGACGGGCGATCTGTTGGGAATCAAGGCAACCAACAAGCCTTTTCCAATCCACACACTCGATATTTGGCGCGTGAGGGACGGCAAGCTGGTCGAGTGCTGACAAGTTGAGGAACTGCTGGGAATACCTACCCAAGTGGGCGCGCTGCCACATTAGGGCATCCGCCCAATGGCGCGCTACTTGACGAAGTCATGGCCGCACAGCGACTCGATGACCCCACACAGCGCTGAGCGATCACTCCAGCCCTGCGATAAGAGAACGTCGGCTTAGCCCGTCGCACGATGCGCGAGCGGGATAACCTTGGGCAGATGAGGCGCCTGCACGAATGGAATGCCAAACGGTGCCAGACTGTAGGCGCGGCGTAATTGTCCCTCGATGCAACCGGCACCGTCCGCTCATCGGCTTGGAGCGCTGCGCGATGGATAGCAGTCGCGTCAAATGACCGAGGTGCGACCACTTCCAATGGCATCTCCGGACAAGCCACGAGAAAACTCGGCACGATCGCCGGCAGCACCAGGCGTACGGCGCTGATCGAACATTGAGCCTCCGAGTGCCTGAGGGCTCGTCGCGACATCTGCTAAGCACCTCCAGTGCCGACTCCACCGCAGCCAGCGCGTTAGACTGAGCCGCTCCAACAGGCGCTTGCCAGCCTCGGTGGGAGTGACGCCTCACGCGCGGTTGAGGGCCGGAGATCGAGTTGCGCTTCCAGTCGGCGCACCGCTTCGCTGAGGCCGAATGCGCTCGTCGGTAAACAAGCAGTGGTCAAGGAACCGGCAGTTGGAAACGCTTCAGGCAACGGAATTTGTTGATCCCCTCATCGAGCGCACAGCGTTGCTGGCCATGACCAGTCATCACTATACGCGGGCGATGGGCGCCGTGGCGGGACTGATTAGACTGCGCACACGTGAATTGCCGGCTCAGCCTAACAATGCGCCACGATAGTCGTAGTTCAGTACTCTGAGTGGCCGCACGGGTTCGCGGTCGGCCGGGAAGGGCGCGGAGCCCTGCTTGATCAAATCTTCCATGGCGTCGCCGCGTTCAAAGCGTTCAATCAGTAACTCCGGATCGAAGTCCACTCCGATAGGGTTCTTCTTGAAATAGTCCGAGCGCATGAACGCATCGGCATCCTCGGTTCCCATGTTGTCGTACTGCGTCTCCACCTGATGACCGTCCGGGTCGTAGTAATAGATCGAGGTGGTGAAGCCGTGATTGATGCACCAGCACGGATGAATGCCACGTTGTTGCAGGCGACGATAATTGCCGAGCACTTCTCCCATTGAGCGATAAGTGAAGGAAAAATGCGCGAGTCCCGCGGCAGGAATGGTTACCAGCGGCAGTTCCGGCGTGTTGACGATTACCAACCGGTGATGCTCCTCGTCGTAGCGCAGAAAGTTCGCCAACTCATTGGCAAATGCCGAGCGCGCATTGAGAAACACTTGATAGAAATCACACATTTTCTTGTACTGCGGTGTGCGCAGCACCAGATGCGCAAGCTGGCTTGGGCTGACAGGCCGGATATCCAGCTCACGTCTACGCGAAGGCGGGTTGCTGACTGCGGAAGGGGAGTAGGACATGGGAGCCTCTGCTCATACGCTGATAGAGCATTGTAACCACGCGCTCGCTGCCAAGTCTGTCGCTCCATGTCCCGTCCGCCTGCCGGATATGGTTGACTTCCGCAGATTGTCGTGACGCTGTATATGTCGCGCCGGCAAATCATGAGTAGGTTTGGCTGAAAAGCCCAACATTCCCATTCCAAATCGTTGCTGTGATGTGTTGTTGGGCTTCAAAAACTCCGCCCAACTTACCGCACTGCAAAGCGCCTATCAAGTTGCAGGTCGGGTGAGCGAAGCAAACGCACCTGATGAATAGTGGCCGTCTTCATTGGAAAGCTATCTCTGAACCTCGCCAGATACCGAAGGTGGAGATTCTGAAGATCGACATGATTCCGTCAATGACCTCTGGTCAAAGTGTAGTGTCTGACAGTTGTGCACGAAACGCGGTGACGACTGCCTGCATCTGTTCCGGATAGAAGGCGACCGCCGCATAACGATCGGGTCGCACGAGCAGAATTTGATCGCGGTGCGCGAGCAGAGGCAATGCAATATCGGGATCGAGCAATTCACCACGCAGCACCAGCGGTGGCTTGTGTTCTGACTTCGAGGTCAGCGAGGTCAGCGAGGTCAGCGAGATCAGCGTAGGCGACAGCTCCGGCCACAGTGTGGATAGGTGGCTAGCGGCAAAGTGCTCAGTGGCAAGATTCTGTACCAGCAATGCAAACCGCGGACCGATCACATCATCGAGCCGCTGTATGCCCTGGGGGGTGCGCACCCGTGGCTGTGGAATCATCGAACCCACCAGCGAGGCTGGTACCTCGGGCCGTTGCAGCCCGACGAATACGCCATCGTCATAACGCGGCCTGGGCTTGAATTTCATACCAACCAGAAAGTCCCGACCGCCAGGGAAGTGATTGAGCTTGGCAAACAATGCGCCGCGCAGCGCACGGTCTTCGCTGTTCACCGGCATGATGATTTCGCCCATGGTGACCGCCAGCTGGATCATGGCCGAGATTGGTTGGCGACGTTCGACCTCATAACTCGCGAGCAGGGAAGAGCTCGCTTGTCCACGCACGACCATGGCGACTTTCCATGCGACGTTCATGGCATCGCGCAGACCGGCATTCATGCCCTGACCTGCAAACGGTGGCGTGAGGTGCGCGGCATCCCCCATGAGCAGCACGCGACCTCGAGTGAGTTGCTCGGCGATGCGTGCTTGGAACGTGTACACCGCAATACGCGCGATGTCGCTATCATTTAACTGCCGAATAGGTGCCATCAGCTTGCGTATGGACGCGGGCAAAGTCATGGCTTCGCGCGACTCCCCCGGCAGCATTTTGAATTCATAACGGCGGCCGCCACGCGGCGCGGGAATGCTCATGTAGGGGCGCTGCACATGGCAGAAGGCCTTGCTGTTTGGCATGGTGTCGGGATCGTTTAGCGTGTCGATCACCAGCCAGTTGTCGTCGTAGGTGCTGCCCAGCATCTGAATGCCAAGAAGGTCACGTACCGTGCTGCGGGCGCCATCACAGGCCAGCACGACGGAGGCCTTCATGGGATGCGTGACGCCGCGTAGATTCACCTTCAGCGATATGTGCTCGCCGTCATCATGCAGCGCTTGCAGTTCGGCAGAGAAGTGCACGCCCGCATTCGCACAGCGACTGATGCGCTGCAACAGAGATTGTTCCAGTTCCGGCTGATGGATGAAATATCGCTTGCTGAAACCGAATTCCCGCGCACCCGCACCGACTTCGGCAAATACGGCGTTATCATCGTCGTAGAACAGCGGCCCTTCACCTTCGACCGCCAGCGGCAGGAAATCTTCCGCCGCGCCTGCGGCTTGCAGCGTTCGCGCGCCTTCGTCATCAAGCACGATGGCTCGCGGAACGATCAATGGGCTGGCGTTGCGCTCCAGCACACAGACCTCAACGCCCATCGTTGCCAACAATGCCGCAGCGGCAAGTCCGGTGGGACCCGCGCCGATCACCACTACCGGAGAAAAAGCAGGCAGTTGTGTTGCTGCTGTCACTGTAAGGTCTGGCTCCCGATGATTTTAAGCACGTACGAACTGATGGTATGCCCTTCAGCATGGAGAGGGGGCATGAGTTTGTGCCCTCTCTGGTAGTAACATGAAATAATATAAAGGCATTTAGGTTCCACCTAACTGCGGGCATGCGTCCGAGAGGTGGACATGGCGAACTGCGGCGTACCGAGCTGAAGAGACATTGCGCGTTCGCTGGAACGTGGGTAGTTATCGCTGGAGTTGGTCAGTGAGGAGGGCGCCATAAGGCCCGCTGATGCTGCGCGTACCGGGAATGCCGCGGGTCACCGCACGTCGCCTGCTGGCGACGCTGGAATAACGTGGCTCCGTACGTCGCAGTGCCAGCGACAATCATTGTCCAGTCACCATCAAGGCGCACATGGGTACTCATGCCACGCCGCAGGTCCAGCGCAACGACCGGATGCGTCCGCGATGCGGACATGCCCGATGCGCCATGATCAACGGCTGCGCATTCCTGGATATTGTTCCGAGCTAATGCCCTCTAGCTAGCATTGTCTGCGCGGCTGTTCGCTCTGCCATCGCGCTGGTGCGGTGAGCATGTACGTCATCGGGAATCCTATGAATAACAAGTCCTCGCCAATATGTTCGCCCGTGCTAGACCGTCGCGCCGTCCTTGGTGGAGGTCTGTTGCTGGCGGGCGCGGTCGCCGCTACGAATATCGCCGCTGCCGCTGCGCGTAACAGAGTCGCAGAACCTGTCGATATCGTGCCGGAGCCCACACAGGTGCCGGTAACGGAGGGCTTCATCGACGTGAAGGATGCGCGTCTTTGATATTGGCATACGGGCGGGAAGGGCGAAGCGGTGGTGTTGCTGCATCCTGGTACCGGCAGTGGCGCTAGCTGGAGCTATCAGCAGCCGGTATTCTCTGCAGCGGGTTACCGTGTCATTGGGTATTCGCGTCGTAATCACTATCGATCAGAAAGCGCGGCCGGGGAGGGCGCCGCATCGGCGGGGGCGCCGTCCTCTGATCTCGAGGATCTGCAGCAGCTGCGGACACAGCTTAAGTTGGAGAAATTTCATCTGGTCGGTAGTGCGGCCGGAGGCATGTTGGCCGCGCAGTACGCAGTGAACTTCCCTGAGACCCTGCTCAGCCTTGTGCTCGCCTCCAGCAACCTGGCCATTCAGGATGAGGAGTTCCAGAAGTTGCTGGCGCGGCTGTCGCCGCCATCTTTCAATAGCATGCCCCCCGATGTTCGCGAACTTGGTCCCTCGTATCGCGTCGCGAATCCGCAGGGAGTGGCACGCTGGCTGGAAATTGAGAAACAGTCGCGACCAGTGGCATTGGCAAATATGCCACCCATAGGCGCGCCAGGTCCAGCGCCAATAGGCGCAGTGCCCGGCGTGAGAGCAGTAACATACGTATCGCTCAATGACATGGCGGTAGTGGTTCCAACTCTACTACTCACGGGGGATGGCGATCTCTACATGCCACCGGCACTTTTGAATATTGTCGCCAGCAAGGCGCCTAGCGGTGAGGCAACCATCATCGCGGACGCAGGTCACGCGGCATTCTGGGAACAACCGCAGGCCTTCAACCGGGTGGTGCTGCAGTTCCTGAGGCGGCACCACCGTTAGAACATCGGTGTAACGCCCGCGGGCAGTTCAATCTCGTGAGCATTCAATGTCAGCGCGAGAAAGGTGTAGTAGCCGATCAGCCCAGTGAGTTCCACGACGCCTACGGTGCCGAGCAGCTCATGTGTTCTTGTATAGAGCGCCTCTCCGACGCGCTTGTCGTGCAGCAGCGCGTGGGTGAAGTCGTGAACCACCATGTCAGTTTCATTGAGTGTTGGGGGTATTGTGCCATTTCGAATGGCGGCAATGTCTGCCTCGGTCAATCCGCGCGCTGCGGCGAGAGGCGCGTGCTGATACCACTCGACTTCGCAACGCCAGTGCCGAGCCACCACGAGAATGGATACTTCAATCAGCCTGGGTGCGAGCGAGGTACGCAGGCGAACGAACTCGCCTAACTGTTGCGCCGGCGCTGCCAGTCTTGGTTGCAGCAGCAACGCATCGTACGGTCCATGAAACCACTCGCCTCCACGGCTGCCGAGGATGGCCTGGCAGATCTGACGCTGGGCATCGTTCATGTCTTCAGGAACTAGGTGGGGTACACGTGACATGCTTTGCTCGTTGCTGAAGGACGCTGGCCGTGGGTATGAGGTCGGTGTGGTGCAGAATGGTTGCGTGCTGTTCATCACGCAGCGCTGCGCCGGAGCCGGTCAGGGACGTGCCACCCGCAGTTGCGCTTCTCCAATGTACCGTTCGCAGCCACTTTTTTGATGATCAGGTACAAACTCGGAAAAGCGCCCCCGCAGGATTAGAAATTACTTAGGCGGCCCTATTTTCCGGCTGGGATCGTTGTAAAAGTGTTCCACGGTCTCGGGAGCGGGACCTTCACCGACCTTCGGCACCCTGCCTGCGAGCATCTCTTCGGCGAGCAAATGCTTGGCATCCTGCTGTGTGATCGGCGGTCCGAGCGCCTTCCACGACACGGCCTGTAAACTGCCGCCATCCATCGACGAACTTTGCACGTTGCGCGGTAGCATTAGGCGCTTGTTGACTTCGGCCAGCGAGGCATTTATGTCGTTGGTTTCGATCGCGAAGATCACCATGAACTGGCGTGTTTTCAATTCCGGCGTGCCACCCATCGCGAACTGTTCTGGGCTTAGCTCGAAGCGCTGTGCCCAGACGAATTCGCCTCCCTCGATAACCATGGGCGCGTGGATATGGTCGTACCAAGTATTGAATTCCTTTTCTTTGCCCGGCGCCGGATTGGAGTAAATCATGAAGTAATACAAGGGTTTGCCGTGTGGACCCCATCCTGCTTTGGACGAAGTGCCAACCGCGGGTGACGAATAACCCCCAGTGGTCGCGCAGCCGGCGAAAGTGGCTACCAAAAGGGCGACGGCGAAAACTGACAAGAAGCGCATAGCGTATTACTCCTTAAAATTATCGAGTCTGCCAAAGGCCAGCTTGAAGTTGGCCTTTGCTGTTAATTGCGGCGCCGAAGAGGTTACAGGCTCCTCGTCCGGTGGTTGTTTCTGTGCGTCTAGGGCCAAGCTCCAATGCGTCCCCTTCCCACGTTCCTTGCGAGATGGGAATGGCTCCAGGCCTACTGGCTTGAAGGAGTTCTGCGGTGCGAAGATCTTACACCTATCTTTCAAACGTATAGCGTCAGCGGCGCCGGAATGCGTGCATGGGCCCCTGCGATATGGCATAACGCGCCCCGCGTGCTGCTGACTAGGGGCAGTATCCAGGTAGTCTTCGACTGCTGTCGCCTCCCCACAATGGATTCGTCCGCCTGATGAACTGAAGTGCTACATGATCCGACTGAAGCAAACTTATTAGGGCGCCCCGATTGATCGCAACTGCGCTCGTTCGTCTACAACGCAGTCAAGCGTGATACTTGGGCTGAAGTTAGAGTCTTTTGGTGATTATCTATGCACGTGTCCGATCTGCGGACGCTAGTGATCATTTAGTGGTCAATGGAGCCTTGGAGTTAAATGATGCGCATCCTTGGCACCAACTACATGCAGGCGCATAGCGTGGAGATCGCATGAGCAAATATAGGTTCGGACTGATCGCACTGGCGCTGCTGACGTCGGCCAATATCGGGATCGCCCAGCTAGCCGGAAGGCAAGGCCCGCCAAACCCAAATATGGGCCCCCCAGTGGGCAAGGAACTCCTCTTTGCCGATTTTAAGCGCCCCGCCATAGAGGTTCAGTATCCAAACAATGTTGAGGCGAGTTTGTATGTGACCTATGCCACGGTGCCGGGGGCTAGGCCGCTGAAGATGGACATTTATCGTGTGCCAAGTGCCGGAAGTAAACCGGTGATCGTATTCGTTCATGGCGGCAGCTACGTCAACGGTGATCCGCGGGACGATCGCAATCCTGTTTACGGCGAAAACGACGGGTTCATGGCCTATGTCGCTTCGCGCGGCTACGTGGTGGCTGCGGTAAGATATCGCTTTGCGGACGAAGCCAAGTGGCCGGCCCAGCTTCAGGATGTGAAGACTGCGATTCGTTGGCTGCGAGGGAATGCCCAGCAGTACGGCATAGATCCACAACGCGTCGCAGTATGGGGCGAATCATCGGGCGGACACATTGCGGCGATGGTGGGAGCGACCTGCGGCATCAAGGAATTCGACAAGCAGGTTATCAACGGCATTTACGGCAACCCGTCGCAGGTCATGCAGGACGCTTTTGACAATCAGTCGAGCTGCGTCCAGGTGGCCGTACTATGGCACGCCACCACCGACATGGCACGTCTCGACGCGCAGAGTGAGTCTTTCGCCAGGCTGGTTCACAACACACCTGTTTCTTCGCAATCGCGGGTTCTGGGATGCAGTCTGGGCACCACTTGCGATGCCGCCACGGTGCAAAGGGCCAATGCGTTGTATTACGTCTCGCAAGGCGGCGCGGACAAGACAGTATTTCTCCTTCAGGCTGGCAGCGCCGATGAAGCTACGCCGTGGCAACAGAGCCAGATCATGTATGACGCGCTGCGCGCGAGAGGGATCTCTGCGCAGCTTGATGTCGTCAAAGGCGTCAATCATTACTTCAACGGTGCGACCAAGGAACAAGCCAAGCAAGTATTGGACACCTTCTTCAAGTTCCTGGACGAGAACCTTAACAAGCCCGCGAAGAAATAAAATGTCTTTGGCATTCCATACAAGCCCGACGTAAACCTATCGATGGTCACTGCTAGCAATGTGGCCCGTGGTACGGCCTTCAATAACATAGCCACCGAGGGTGCCGACCCTCGCACAGTCGGCGTTTCCGCCAGCATTAAGCGGTGAAATGACAGATATGACATCCAACTGGAGTTCTTTATGAAGCGACGCGCAGTACTGACATCGATGGCATGTCTGGCGTTTTCACAGTTCGGCGCGGCCTACGCGCAAGTGCCTGCCGGTGCGGCGAGCCCACCGTCGGGCGCCCCCCCGGTGCTCGGTCAGAAGATTGCTGAAGCAAAGCCAGATGAAATACGCGTGTTCGCAACGGGTGCCATGATCGCGTCGTTGGAACCCATAAAGGCACAGGCTGATAAGGCAGTTGGCAAACATGTGGTGATCCAATACGGAGCGGCGCGCGGCGACTTGCGGGATCAAATTCTGAACGGGCAGTCGTTCGAGGTGGCGATCCTGGTTCCTGACGTCAATGATGAGCTTGTTAAACAAGGGTTTGCGCAGGCTCAGAAGGTCGCGATAGCCCGTGTGCTGGTGGCTATTGGTTACGCCGGCAATGTGCCGGCGCCGGACATCAGCACACCCGCTGCGCTCAAGAAAACCCTGCTCGAGGCCAAGGCGGTGTCTTATGCACCCCAAGGCTTAGGGGCGCAAACGGCCAATAAAGTTCTCTCAGAGTTAGGTATTACCGATTCCATCAAACGTTCTAGTGCGGCTGGCGGTAGCGCTGGGGGCGGCCCGCTCGGCAATGGTGAGTATTCCATCTCCATACTTCCAGCCAGTGAAATTATCTTCAATAAAAATTTAAAATACATCGGCCCGGTTATCGAGCAATTTCAGGTCGCGCAAGTTATCGAAGCTGTCATCGGTGCGCATCCCCGAGACGGGAAGGCGGCGAAGGCACTCGTCGAGTTTCTGCGTAGTCCCACGTTTGAAGCGGAGCTGACCAAGAATGGCATGGTGCCGAGTAAATAGGAATTTCGGGGGCCGCTGGGCAACGCTGCGGCCATTTCTCACACAACAGATAAGTGCCGGAGAATTTCGCGATGTCATGTAGGCAGTCGGGTACTTCAATCACTGTTCACCCAGTAGGTAAGGTCGTATGAACAATCGCCTCGTCATTAAATTGTCCCTATGCGCGCTCTTTGTGCTGAACGTTGCGGAACCAGTGTTTGCGCACCATTCATTTGCCGGGTACGACATGACGAAAACCATCGGTGCGCAGGCTGCCACCATCAAGGAATTTCGCTGGGGAGCGCCGCATTCAGCGGCGATCTTCATGATCAAAGGTGCCGACGGCAAACCGCAGGCGATCAATCTGGCCAGCGGCTCGCCTACAACGTTCATGAAGCAGGGCTTCAAACCGAAGGATTTCCGTGTGGGTGACAAAGTGGATATCACGTGGAACCCCAGTAGAAGCGGCGCTGTAGGTGGCCTTCTCGCCTCCATGAAGCTGCCGGACGGCCGCACATTCAAAAACAGTGAAAGCCAAGCACTTGGCACGGGCGTATCCGATTAAGTCACACCACGCCCTCCGACGCAGTAAACCGAAGGAAGTAGAGGAAAACACAATGGTGTGCACACGATATTTGTATAGATATGCTCTCATGCTCTACCTTGCGATGTCTGGCGGAGTGCTGACACAGCAGAGCATCGCGGCCGAGCCGATGACGCTAGAGGGAACCTGGAAACTCTCTACGCCTCAGACAGCATTCAAACCGGATGGCGGATCGATTCCATTTACGCAAAAGGGGCGTCAGCGCTATAAGGAGGACAAACGTCTTCAGGCGCAGCGCAAGCTAGATGAATACGATTACGCCACCGCGCGTTGTGCCTCGCCGGGTTTGCCGCGGCTGATGATCACTCCTGAGCGATTTCGGATCTGGCAGCGCCCCAGTGTTGTGACGATTCGCTTCGAGTGGAACCGTCTTATCAGGCAAATTGATACAGGTGGCCTGATTGCGCAGAAACGGGTCGGTCAGGGTAACGGCGGACCCAACGACGAAGCGCTTGTTGGTAGAGCCGTGCCCATCTCGCAAGGAAAATGGGAGGGCGACACACTGTTGGTGACCACTGAGGGGTTTTCAGACAACACGCTCATCGACGATCTCGTGCCGCACGGTTACGACATGAAATTGACGGAGCGCATTCGCCTGCGTGATCAAGACACGCTGGAAGATCGAATCACGATTGAAGATCCAGAATATTTCACCAAACCATGGCGGACCGTAGTGACCTATACGCGCCAACCGGACGAAATCTTCCCGGAAAGTGTCTGCCTCGATAGTGTGAATCTCGAGCACTGGCCTCCGGGCAAAGGACAATGAGCATGAATCGGCGAGGAACTAATTCAGCAAGTAGCAAGTTCGCTTTGATTGCGACGCTTGTTTGCATGGGCCCAGCGATGGCACAGCTGCCTGCACTTCCCCCAGGTGCTGCGCGTCCCGGCGGTCCTCCGGCCGCGGGAGCTCAGCTCGACAGCAGTGGCCTGCCGACAGAAAACATGGACGACAGCGAGGCGATGCGGGCGCGGCTTGGTGCCAACTTTGCGAATATCATGAGGCCGCCGCTGCAGGCCGATGCGCCGGAGCCCCCGCCAGATCCACGTAATTTTGAAGGAACTTGGTATCACGAGGATTCTCTTGTTATGTACATGGCGAGGGACATGTTTGGTATCCCATTGCCTTTCACGCCGGAAGGCCGGAAGGTGGTGCAGCGTCGCGTGGACAGCATCAGGAACGGCAAGCCCTACCTCAATGCCTCGGCTTACTGCATCCCAACGGGTCAATTCTGGCAATTCGATCTGAACATGCCGTTCAACGTCCACCAGTCAGAAAATCTGATGGAACTGCAGTTCGAGGAGTATCACGGCATCATCACTATTGCTTTAGACGCGGCCAAGGCTCCGCCCGCAGGCTATATGGGGAGATCGGTCGCTCATTGGGACGGCGACACACTGGTGGTGGAAACCAGCGGGTTTAAGGAAGGAATGTGGCTGACATCCCGTGGGTCATCAGTCTCCAAGGATCTCAAGCTGACACAGCGTATCCGCAAGGTTAAGACTGGTAACAGATGGTATCTTGAGATGATCTACACGATTGACGATCCGACCTACTACACGCAGCCCTGGTCCTATGCTCGACGCTACGCGTGGCGTCCGGATATGACGCTGTTCAGGGAATACAACTGCGAAGTGCAGACCGGCGCCAAGGATGGAGTGGATGCCAGTTTGCTTCCGGAACCAACAAACTAACTGAGAACATGCAATGGCGGGGCTCGCGCCATGTGAAAGTATCGAAAAGGTCGATAGGTCACATGTCGGTCATCAGAGGAGCCTTCGGCCCGTACGCCTTACGCCGTGTCTTTCGGTATAGAGAAGACCTCACCCGGTCCTGTGAGGCTGCGGCCGCCGGCCGGCGTGATGTGCCAGAGAATGCTGCTTAGTTCTGCGGAATCGTCACCGCACAGTTGCCTCCTGCGCCGAGCGCATGCGCAAGTGCGGTCTTCACATTCGGCAACTGTCTTGCGCCTGCAACGCTACGCAGTTGCTAGACTAAGTCAACAGCCTGTCGGAGAGGCGAAGCCCGATGGGATCGCCCTTGCTGATCACGCCACCGCTGATGTTGTCCGGATACCTGTCGCCGCGTGTGGTCGCGTTTTCGTTGATCAATGCGCCCGGGTATTCGAATGGACACAGTCCAAGATGCTCGTAAATGTCTACCGCACAGAACACACCGGTGTCCTGCACTTAAAATGTCTGCATATCGGTGGGACCTATGCCGGCACGCGTGAACGCCTTCTGGCTGGTGATCTGAGTGGGGAGAGAATGCGCGTGCCGTTGATGTGACGTCTCATGCAATAAGGTGTCATGCACGGCGATGACAGTGCTTTGATGACCAGTGTGGCTGTTGATGGAGAGGAGTCAAAGCAAACTAGGTATTCATAGACGGCATGGCGGCGTGGCAACACGTAGTCGCTGGTTGGCCATGTCCGCGATTGCATCGTTAAGTAACAGCGCAATCTGTCAGGCAGTCAGCATCACGCTGACGCTCACTCACAAGGGAAGTTGCTTTTGTGCTGGTGTCGTTGCGAGTTGCGGGCAAAGGCAGGAATGCCACTTGCAAATCATAGCTGGGCAAGTGCTCAAGCCCCGACGACTACGGGGATCGCGCGTCCGAATCGCGGGCGCATTGTGGTCAGCTGCTCGCCGGATAGCGGGCCAGCAAGCTGATCGCCAATGGCTCGATCAAGCCGGTGACGGCGCGTGTCGCGATGGTGTAACTACGCTGCGTTGTCGCCAGCAGGATCGCCGTGCGTTCGATCGCAGGATCGACGATTCGGGACGCCTGCAAGAGGCCCGTATCGATTTCCCGAGTCACCGCCTGCCGGCCGATAATGGTGTAGAGGCCGCCGTCCGCAACGATGCTCTTCTGGATGGGCAGCGAGTCCGCCTCCATGGCGATCGTCAGCGAGATACCCGCGCGACGCGCAAACTGATCGAGCGAGCTGCGCAGGGCGTTCGGTGTGCTCGGTACGACCAGCGGCAAGTTCTCGAGCTCGCGGAACGTAATGGTGGGCTGGCTAGTGACGCGGTCGCCGGCCGATCCGACCAGATAGGCATCGGTCTTGCCGAGCACACGCTCGCTGGCCGAATCGATCGACTCGTAGCGATACAGCAGGGCAATGTCGACGCGCCCCGAGGCGACCCATTCCTGCAATTGTCCATTGGAGCCCTCGAACAGGTGCAGTTTGACCCGGGGGTAGCGCTCGCGAGTCTGACGATAGAGCTGGTTGACCAGAGGATAGGAGAACGCCGGCAGGATGCCAAAGCGGACGTCGCCGCCCGGGACGTCCGCGTGCGCCTTCATGTCTTGGGCGAGATCCTCGATATCGCGCAGCAGTCGTTGGGCTCGCGGCAGCAGAGTAGTGCCGAGTTCCGTCAGTGTAACCCCACGGCCGGTGCGATAAAAGAGCCGCCCGCCCAATTCCGTTTCCAGGCTGCTCAGCTGGCGGCTGACGACGGACTGCTGAGAGTCGAGCGCTACTGCTGCCTTGGTCAGGCTGCCATACTCGGCTACACAGGCGAAAAGGCGTAACTGCTCTAGGTTCATATCGCCACCTCGTTCGGGGATTTGGCGCTGCTCACGATCATGAGGCGACGAGGATGCGAGATGGGTCGCCATGCCCGAGATGATAATGACTTTGGGCAGCGATTACCCTGCGGATGCGCGACGTCGGAGCGGCGCAGCGGCGCGACCGCTCAAGTGGGCCGCCCTCAGGACGCATACTGTCGCCGGGACGCCGTTGCGCGCCTCTCGCGTTCCTGATAAATGCCGGCCGCGTCGGCAGCAGTTCGTGTTGCATCAATCCCTGTTGAACGGCGATCCGGAAGCCCATCGGGTCACGTAGCCGCACGCATTGGCCCCCTCCGGGCCGTCGCCGCCTAATTCGCTTACGTGCAGATAGGCCGCTTCTCCGGTTCCGCGCATGTACAATGTCGTCTTGGTGCGCTATGCGCGTAGCAGACCGAAATCGATCAGAAAGCGCTCCGTGACATCCAGGTCGGAAACCTGGCGACGCACATAGATGATGTCTTCGACATTGATCAAGCGTTGATCCAAAGATGGCCGGCCGGCGCGGCTCCTTCGAATGGCGTGGTGCGGCGCACGGATGGGCGCTGCAGTAATTGGCTATACCATGTGGCTGCGCGAGGATGCTTGGCGCGCCAGGGAGAGTCCACAAAACGAAAATCCAGGTAGCCGAAAACGCAGCCGAGCGCGATGTGCCCGATGCCAAAAGGCGTGCCCGCCAGCGCCGGCATTTCCGCCTCGATCTGCGCCAGCGTCGCCTGCAACTTGATCGAATATGCCTCGAGCGTGGCGACGGATTGCTGTTCGGTCGGCCGATTGCGCTCGAAGCGCCACAGCACTAACGCATCGAGTGTACCGCTGCCCAAGGCGTTCCAACGCAGCGCGCGCCAGCGTGCATCGCCGAGGGGTGGAATCAAGCGTGGCGGTGGAAATTGAATGTCGAGATATTCGCAGATGACATCCGAGTCGAACAGCGCCATGCCGTCGTCGGTGATCAAGGTCGGAATCTTGCTGAGCGGGTTGTCGCGCATCAGCGCGAGGTTCGGCTCGACGATCGCGGTCGGCGAGCGCTGCAGATCGCAGGCGCCCTCAAGCTGCTTCTCGATCAGACAGATACCGACCTTGCGGACGAAGGGTGAAATCGGGCCGCCGAGCAGCTTCATCGCGCCGGTCCTCAAGGAAAGCCGTAGAGGCGGGCGGGGTTGCTCGACAGCACTTGCTCGCGCAGCCCCGGATCAGGCAGCCACTGAAAGAGTATTTGCAACAGCGCGGGCACCGTCGGGAGCTTTTCGCCCTTCATGCCGAGGAATGGCCAGTCGCTGCCCCATACGACTTGTTCCGGATTGGCAGTCACGAGAGTGTCGTGAAAAGGCTGCACATCCGCATACGGCGCGAGCCCCTTGGAGTTGCGGAATGCGGTGAGTTTCGCCCAGACGTAGCCATCCGCGAGCAGCTGCGCCACCACCTGAAAGGCGCTGTCGGTCACGCCGCGGCTAACGTCGAAATATCCCAAGTGGTCGATGACTACGGGTACTCCACAAGAACGCAGCATCGCGGCGTTCCGTTCGATAACGTCGCAGTTCGCCCAAACCTGCGCATGCCAGCCAAGCTTACGCAGTCGTGGAGCAAAGTTCGGCAGTTCCGCCAAGTCGAGTCGTCCGTCATAGGCGCGCGCTGCGCTCGGTCCGGTCACTTGTGTAAATCGAACTCCGCGCACGCCGGCAGCGTTCATGTTCGCCAACTGCTCGTCAGTAACATTCGGCGGCGGCACCGCGATGCCTCGCAGCCGCGAAGGGGCGGCGCGCAGCGCGTCGAGCATGGCGCTGTGGTCCCATCCGTTCGCTCCTCCGTGCACCAGCACGCCGCGTGCGAAGCCGGCGTTGTCGAGCATGGCAAGATAGCTCTCCTTCGCCGCGACGGGCGGGTCGTAAGGTCTCTCCGTCGCGAGCGGGAAGCGATTGTAGGGACCGAAGACGTGCGCGTGACAGTCGCAGGCCTGGCCGGGCAGGCTGAAGGGGGTGCCGCTGTTCTGTGCCGTAGTACTCATGCTGATGCCGGAGATCATTCTTTGGAAGGCAGGGGCGGGGTGACGCCTGCGGGAAGCGGCACCTGGTGCGCATTCAACGTGAACGCGATCAGGGTGTAATAACCGATGAGCGCAGTCAGCTCTACCGTTCCGACCACGCCGAACAACGACTTCACCTGATCGTAGATCGGGTCGGGAACCAGGTGATCCTCGAGCAAGGCGCGCGTGAAAGCATACACGGCCGCCTGAGCCTCGTTCAGCTGCGTGGGCTCGCGATCTTTCCTGATCGCCTCCACGATATCGGGCGACACGTCGCTGCGCAGGGCGATCGCGGCGTGCTGATGCCATTCGAAATTGCAATCCCAATGCCGTGCAACCACCAGTATCGAGAGCTCCGACAGGTGTGGCGGGAGCGAAGTCTTGTAGCGCAGGAACTCGCCGAGCTTTTGCGCGGGATCGGCCAACTTGGGTTGATGGAGCATCGGGGCGTACGGGCCATTTAACCACGTACCGCGGCTGGCTACGATGTCATCGTAGACGTGCCGCTGCGCTGGAGACATTTCTTCAGGAGACAGGAAGGGAGTTCGGGTCATCGGGCCGCCTGGGTCGGATGCGCCTCGCGCGTGGGTGTTGTCAAGAATTGTAATAATGCAGCGTTGCTGGATTCCATCGGCCGGCTGTCAAAGCAGGTATGACCGGGCGACATGGACTTCCTGCAGCGTGCTGCAAGCGGATAGGATTGCGGTCAGACTGCACTGTCGCTTACGTATCGCACCAGTGGCGCCGGCACCGCAGTTCAGCGGCTAACTCTGCAGGATCGTGACCGCACAGTTGCCGCCCGCGCCCAACACATGGGCCAATCCGACTTTGGCGTCCGCGACTTGCCGTGGCCCGGATTGGCCACGCAACTGACAGACGAGCTCGACGACCTGGCCCAGGTGCGAAGCGCCCACCGGCTCGCCCTTGCTGATCAGCCCGCCGCTCATGTTGACCGGCAGGTCCCCGCCGATTTCGGTGCGGCCCTCCGAGATGAGCTTGCCGCCCTCGCCCAACGGGCATAAACCGAGCTCCTCGTAGATTTCGATTTCGCAGAAGGCGTCGGTGTCCTGCACTTCGTAGCAGTTGATGTCCTCCACACCGAGGCCCGCGCGCTCGTACGCTTGTTGCGCTGTGACCTGAGTGGGGCCGGGATTGTTGGCAGTAGTGCTCATGCTGTCGGCCGGGCAGCGAAAATCCGCCGAGTAGCGCGCGATGGTGTGCGAGCAAGCGGCGATCTTGATCGGGTAGCGGCCGATGCGCCGCGCACGGCTCCCCGAGGCCACGATGACTGCCGCCGCGCCGTCATTCGGCGCGCAGATCTCCAGGAGGCGGATCGGATCGCACACCAGTGGCGAGTGCAGGATCTCCTCGATGCTGAATTCCTTGCGATACATTGCATTCGGATTGTGCACGCTGTTCCTGTGATTCTTGTACGCGACCTGCGCGATCTGCAAGTCGGTGGTGCCATGGTCATACATGTGCCGCTGCGCACGCATCGACCAGTAGCTCGGATTCAGCGACATGCCCATCTCGATCTGCCATCGACTGTAGATCATGGAAGGATCCATGAATCCGCGCGGCATCTTTTCCACGCCCAGCACCATTACCAGGTCGGTTTCGCCGGAGCGGATCGCGAGTACCGCCTGACGCAAGGCGGCGCCGCCGCTTGCGCAGGCCGCTTCGACGTCGACAATGGAGATATCGGTTCCTCCAAGGCGACGCAGAATACGCGCGCCGGAAGTGGCGGGCAGGTACATGCGCGACAAGTACGCGGACTGGATGTCCGGCCACGAGACACCCGCGTCGCGCAGTGCCTGGCTGGCGGCTTCGGAGCCGATCTGCTCGTAGCTTTTGTCGAAGCGGCCGAACGGGTGAATGCCGACGCCGACGATATATACATCAGACACGAGCTTCTCCTGCAGCAGACGGAGCGAATGCGAAGGTCACGACTTCGGGCCCGCCGTCCGGCTCTCTCACGAACGCGCGAAACTCGACGGGCATGCCGATGCGTACCTGCTTTAGCGCACACTCGATCGGTGTCAGGACGCGCAGCCCCTCCGGCAGCTCTACGAGTCCCAGTGCGAACGGCACGAACGGATCGGGGCCTTTGTAATCGCCAGGCGGCTTGTGGCGCACGATCGTATAAGTCCACACATGGCCGCGTCGGCTCAATGGAAGCGAGGTCACGGTGTCCCGTCCGCAGTTTGCGCAGACCTCACTGGTGCCGAGCGACGTTTCGCCGCAGCTCGTGCAACGGCTTCCCATGAGCCGCACCGCGGATAAGTCGGTCAAGGGGGTGCTCAGCAGGCCTTCGCGAATGGGTATGCGCGCCGGCTTGGCTGGCGAGGCAGCGGAAATCGACGTGGGATTGCTCATAGAGGTATGCGATCCGGAAGTTAGAATGACTCTGCATAGTCCGGTAGATTAATGGGAACCTGTGCGAGCGGCGCGGGCCCGCCGGAAACGTCCAGCAAGCGGACGCCAATTGCGGTTCGAGTTGGAACCAGCCCGCAAGTTGCGCAAACCGATTCCTATCGGCTGCCTGATGAGTATCGTAATGCGAGCAGTCGGAAATCTGTGAGTCCGAACTCTTTCTTGATCGGCTCCTGCAAAATGCCGACCGCGACGCGATTCGGATAATTCCAGGTTGCCAGCAGTAGGAGCGCGAACACGACCAGCCCGCTCTTGTTGACTGAAAACTGGGCGATCGGCGTATCTCTCATCAATGAAACCTCCGCAGGATCTGCGTGCGACACAGGTCATGCCCTGCTTACATTTGCAATGAAGCTGGCACAGTGCCGCCGGCAAGAGTCACGCCCTTTGCCGGCGGCATTGCACCTTCGTATCGCGCACTCAATCCGCAGGGCGTCGCCCGTTGGGTGGATATTCAGCAGCGCGCTCGAACCGAGAAGCCCGGTGAACTGCCGCTGCCACTGGAGAGCAGGCCACCGCCCCCCCAAGCGATGGTGCGCAGGGCTTCAGGATCTCGCCGGTCGACGACGTACGCAGCGCAGGTTCATACGAGTCGCCTTCCACGCCGGCGAGTAAGACTCCGACTCATCGGTCACTACTGAGGAACCTCATGGAGCACAGACTTCTTCGGGTCGCACCGCGCGAATTCCAGAGCGTCGGGAGGGCTTGGCCATTGCAACCGGTGAGAGTGGGATCGGCAGTCACGGGAAGCCCCGTCGAGCGTCGTTGTCGTTCGTGTGCCGCTGGCGATTCCGGCAAAGACCACTGATGGTTGGCCACTTCTTTGGCTATAACCGCTGCAGCCTCTTTCAAGGGCGGAAGGAATTCCTTGACCGCGCGACTTGCAGACATCGCCTCCGTCAGCCACACGACCGTGATACAGCCGCGCGCGCGGTCGTCGACGAGAATGGGCAATGAAATACTGGACGTCTTCGGTACGAAAGCTTCGCCGAGCCGAGTGCCGTAGCCATTACGACGGCAAGTCGCGATCATTCTATCTAGTGCCTTTGGGTACAAACAGGGCTCATCTTCAGGTTCGCCTCGGGTATGGAGATATTCGAGGATTTCGGCGCGCTCTCTTTCAGAACAGAAGGACAAATAGGCCCGCCCGGTCGCTGTGCGCAACATAGGCACTTCTTTGCCCACCATGGCCTTATCGATGGACAGCGGGCTGCGCTGGTGCGTCGTTTCTCTGACCACCATCATGCCGCCACGGTGCGTGGAGAGATTCACGGGCCACACCATTTCGTGCAGCAGCTGCGAAAGGATGGGGCCAACCGCTTCACTCATTTGTACGTCCGCGTCGTAACCGCCGCTCAGCCGTCGTGACTTGATGGTCACTACAAAGCGATTGTCGCTCGGAGTGCGACGTACATAGCCCAGTTCCTCGAGCGTTTCGAGCAGCCGGTGTGCTGTCGGCCGAGGCAGCTTCAGCAATCGGCCTGCGTCGGGCGGTCTGATGCCGCCTTCTTCGTTAACCAGTTCGAGGAGCCGCAGTCCACGTTCCAGCGATCGAACATTGCCGCTTTTTTTCGCCACCGTCCCCGACACTTTGAACGTTTTCATTAGCGTGCTTGTCCTCATTTGGATTGAAGCCTGGCATGCGGCTTGCGAGAGGCATCGGCCGACGCCCTTTTCTGTTGAGCTCGGCTTCCGCACAATCGTTAGGTATACGACGCCCATGTCATGTCATGGCCCCCCCAGGCTCGGCCCAAGCTATAACGAAACATTGGCCTGCGCAACTACCTTGCGGACATAGCAGGTTTCGTCGTGTGCAATGGCAGGCGAAAGGGCATCGTTGAAAGTGTGCGAATCCGCGGCCGCGAGGCGCATATCGGAGAGCTGGGCGGTGGCAATATTAGTCCTAAGCAAACCCAGCAACGCGCGGCCGATCACGTCCGGCGACTTCATCGAGTGCGCTCTGTTTCATTGAAAGCGCGGCGTGCGTTTGGACATGAATGCTTCGACGGCAGCGCGGTAATCCGGATGTGCTCCGAGCAAGCCTTGTGCATCGCGCTCGGCGTCCAGCGCCATGTCCAGCGTGTCAGCGAACGACTCGCGCATCCTGCGTTTGATGGCACGCAGGGCGCTCTGTGGGCCGGCTGCAAAGCTCTCGGCGAGCGCCTGCGCTTCGGGCAATGAATCATTGTCGGTGACGCGCCAGATCAATCCCCAGTCTTCTGCATGCTGCGCGTCGATCGGGTCGGCGCATAGAGCCATTGCCGTGGCGCGCGCCTTGCCGATGAGTCGTGGTAGCAACCAGCTTACGCCGGAGTCGGGCCCGAGGGCGACGCGTGCAAACGCGAGTTGAAAACGAGACGAGCGCGCTGCGAACACGATATCGGCGGTGAGTGCGAGCGCCGCGCCGGCGCCGGCGGCAACGCCGTTGACCGCGGCGATCACCGGCATCGGCAACGCGATGAGTCGACGTACTAGTGGGTTGTAATTGTGCTGGAGGGACTGGGCGAGGTCGACTTCGCCTTCGGCCAGCATTGCGGCGCGCTCGGCCAGATCCTGGCCCGAGCAGAATGAATCGCCCGCGCCGGTGAGCAACACCACGCGAATGTCGGGATCGGCTTCGATTCGATCGAGTGCAGCGCGCAGCGCTGAATGCACGGCGCTGTTGATGGCATTCTTGCGCTCGGGGCGGTTGATCGTGATACGCGCAATGCCGCGCTTCAGCGAGACGTGGACGACATCAGAGGAGTCCATGGCTATGCGGGTCTCGCAGGCGTTCTAGTGCGACGAAGGTCGGTGGAATGGCCGGAATCGGAACAACATGGCGCTCGCGACGCACAGCGCGCCCACCAGGCACCACATCGCTGACTGGTAATCGCCGTTCCGGGCGACTAGCCATGCAGTGAACACTGGCCCTGCACTTGTGCCGATAGCGTAGATGGAAAAGAACGTGGCGTAGATGGCACCGAAATGCCTGAGTCCGAAGTAGCGGCCCGCCAGGTAGGCCATCACGTCGACTTCCGCGCCCGCCGCTAGCCCCACCAGCATAGCGGCGGCGAATGCGCTGGGACCGTTCACCCCCACCGCGAGCATCGCGATGCCGACGATGGGCGGAATCAGAAAACACAGTGCGACGCGCGGCGCGAAGTAGCGATCCATCAACCATCCTGTCACGACCCGACCGAGTACGAGCACGGACCAGATGGAGGCCTGGGCGGCCGCGGCGTATTGCGCAGAGGCACCTTGCTTTTGCAGCAGCGGTACGAGATTCAATATAACGCCGTAGGTCGCGCACGCGATCAGAAGGAACGTGATCAGCATCAGCCAGTACTGGCCATCGCGCATTGCCTCTCGCAACATCACTCCGCCGACCTCTTTGGTCCGCGTCAGGCCGCTGCTGGGCTCGCCGTCCACCTCCAGTCCCATGGATTGCGGCGAGTTACGCAGCGTCGCCATGAGAATCGGTAGCACTAGCAGCGCGATGATGGCGCCGAGATACACGAAAGTATCGCGCCAGCCGAACCGGTCGAACAAAAATTGCGTCAGCAGCGACCAGAACACGCCGCCCACACCAAGGCCGCCGAGCGCGATCCCCAAGGCGAGGCCGCGGCGCTTGTTGAACCAGCGGGAGATTAGCGCCGAGAACCCAATCGCGGTGGTGCCAGTGCTGAACAGCGCGAAAGCGGCGTAACGAGCGTAGAACCAGCGGATATCGTGATTCATGTAGCGCATTGAGGCGATCAACAACGCTTCGATCAAGAACGACACGGCGACGACGAGTCGGGCGCCGTAGCGATCGATAAGATTACCGACGAACGGTGCGGCCAGGATGGTGCTGGTGGTGGCGAAGGTAAGAGCGAGGAAGATCTGCGGCGCCGTCCAGCCAAAGTCCCGGTGCAAGGGCCCCACCAGCAAACCGGTGGTGGTCGGCAGGTACACGGAGACGCTGAATGCGATGCCAAGCGAGGACGCGAAGGCGATCACCCAGCCATAGAAAAATTTGCCGCCCGTAATCGGTGTCGTGTGATCGGATATTGCAGCGGGTGCCGCGCCGGCCTCTTTTTTGTTCGACATGACTGACTCGCGCAATCTTGTGTGTAGGGCCTAGCAGCCTACGGCATCTCCGGGGAGGCGCCAGCGTCGAGTCTGGATGAATCCGCCATTCTTGCCTACTGCTCAGCGCACATAGCTGGTTTGCCGATGCATATATGGATGTTCGCAGATGCGTGGTATTGCAGAGCGTGCGGAGACAGCTCGCAGGCGCGTTGCCGACAGCTCTCTGCGGCATCCGAACCGTGCATTGGGGGGCCATTAGGAAGCTATAGCCGTGACTGGTACCGGCCCCGGCATTAATTCGATGCCGTTGCTCCACTCCGCTTAAGGTCCCGCGTGCCGAAGAGATGACATGGGGTGGCGCCTAAGCGGCCGATGCCGCAAACGCGAGCGGAGCAACGCGCGCGCGCGGCGGCGTGAGATTCGGAGAGTCTTCCCTGTCGGTGACGAATCCTTGCCTCAAACAGTTGCGGTGGCGGCAATGTGTGCGGAAAATAAGGTAACTTGCTGAAGGCGTACTCGCGGGAGCCGGCGCCGGCCGGCCTCGAGCCAACATCGTGGATCCGTCGCTGCCTCGCCCGCGGCCTGCACGGCCGGCCAAGGTCATAGGCGAGTTCCGGTGCTTTCGCGCTTCGCTGGCGCCGCGCCTACCAGAAGGGCGTCCACCAGGCGAGCGTTCTGCTGCCGCCTATGATGGGCCGGCGCTGCTCTGTTCGAAGTTCCAGCTGAAAGTTGCCCCCGATGGAGCGCCGCGCGCCATGTTCGCGTGCCATAGCTGCTTTGATTGCCGTCGGATAGGTCTAGCTCAGCATGGAACCCTAATATCAGCACTGGCAATCAAATTCGCTCCGGCACCATCATGCTCGACAAAGTTATCATTACCTGCGCGGTCACCGGTTCGACGATGGAGGCGCTGAAGATCAACCCGTCGGTACCAGTGACGCCGCGACAGATTGCCGACGAAGCGTTGGCGGCGAGAAAGGCGGGCGCCGCCATAGTTCACATTCATGTGCGCGATCCGACCACCGGCGAGCCGAGCATGGAGCTGTCGCTGTATGAGCAGGTCGTTAATTACATCCGTGATGCCGGAAGCGACGTCTTGATCAATCTCACCACCGGACCAGGCGCGCGCTTCGCGCCCAGCGACGAGAACCCGATGATGGCGGGCAAGGGCAGCGTTATGGCGACTCCTGAGAAACGAGTGGAGCACGTGGTGAAGCTGCGTCCAGATCTGTGCAGCCTCGATATCGCGACAATGACGTTCCCGAACTACGCATTCGTCAATCTGCCTGTGCATCTGGAACGTATGGCCGCCATGGTGCAGGCCGCCGGCGTGAAGCCCGAGCTGGAAGTGTTCGACCTTGGACATGTGCGGCTAGCCAACCATATGATCCATAGCGGCATCATTCAGGGCACGCCTCTGTTCCAACTATGCCTGGGTATTCCATGGACGGCGCCGGCAAGCACTGCGGGCATGATGGCGCTGGTGAATGAGCTGCCCGCCCATGTGCAGTGGGCGGCCTTCGGCATTTCGAGCCAGGAATTTCCCATGATCGCGCAGGCCGTCGTGCTCGGCGGCAACGTGCGTGTCGGCCTCGAAGACAATATATATATCCGCCGTGGAGAATTGGCGAATGGCAATGCGCCGTTGGTCGAACGCGCGGTTACCATCATCGAAGCGTTGGGTTCGCAGGTAGCTACGCCAGCCGAAGCGCGCACTTTCCTAGGGCTGACGCGGTGATTGGCACTGGCGGCACATCACGTTTCTAGTCGGAGATGCAAACTATATGAAATTGGCGACTTATAAGTATCAGTCCACCGTGTCCATCGGCAGAGTTGAGGGTGACTACGTGCTCGACCTGAGCGCCGCATTGCCCGCTGGATGTACCACGATGCTGGATGTGCTGCGTGCCGGACCGGCGTTGATAGAACAGCTGGAGGACGCGAACCTGAGCAGCGCGCGCAAGCTGCGGCTCGGTGAAGTAGAGCTGGCGGCGCCTATTGCGAATCCTTCGAAGTTCCTGGCCATCGGTTTGAACTATCAGGACCACCTCGAGGAGGTACTCGCTCGCGGCGGCAAGGCGCCGGAGAGCCAGCTGTGGTTCAACAAGCAAGTGTCTTGTATCAACGGCCCGTACGATCCAATTCAAAAGCCACGAGTGTCCGATCGACTGGATTACGAGGCGGAATTGGGTGTGGTCATCGGCAAACGCTGCCGACACGTCAGAGCGGAGAGCGCGCTGGACGTCGTCGCCGGCTATGTGGTGATGAACGACGTCACAGCCCGAGACTGGCAGCGCAAGAGTCCCACGTGGACGCTCGGCAAATCGTTCGACACGCATGGGCCGCTCGGGCCCTGGATCAGTACCAAACGCGATATTCCGGACCCGCAGGCGCTGCAGGTCCGGTTGTGGGTCAACGGGCAACTACGCCAACAGATGTCGACGGCGAGGATGGTGTACCCAGTCGCCGAACAGATCGCGTATCTGTCGACCGTGATGACATTGGAGCCTGGTGATCTGCTGGCCACCGGCACCAGCTCGGGCGCAGGCTGGGGCATGGAACCGCCAGTGTTTCTGCAGCCAGGCGACGTGGTGCGGGTGGAAATCGACGGCATCGGGCACATAGAGAACGCTGTTATCGACGAGCCCGCGGCGGGATGAGTCGCATTCGGGTAGAGAAGTCGGATGCTTCGGGCGGCGGTCGAGAATCGGCAAGCGGTTAAAGAACCGCGTTCTTCCGATCTGATGCTGTGCGCGGCAAGCTATCCGCTGCCTTGGGAGCGGAGGAAGCTGATGTTGACACAGACGATGACGCAGAAGCAGCGGGTTGCGCTGGAGGCAGCGCAGTGCGAAGGCAAGACGCTGAGTGATTACGCTAAGGCACGCGGGTCGGTCAGACGCGAGCTGTACGACGCACTGGCGTGCCGGCGTCGAAATGGTGCTCTGGCACGCTCCGGGCGCAGAGCGCGCAACAAGTCCGTCGCAGTGCGTGTGGCTGCGGAAGATGCGCCGCCTCGAGTGACCGCGATGGCCGTGTGCCGGATCGTGAGCCACGAGGGCTACGTAATCAGTGTTCGCCAGCGAGCCGGCTGACGAGTCTGGCGCGGAACGCAGCGGATGCTGCCAGCTGAGCGCGACATCGAACAGGTGTACCTGCACCGCGCACCCGTCGACATGCGCAGGCAGATCGATGGTCTGGCAAGTCCGGCGCAAGATGTCACACAGCAAGATCTCACCTGCGGTGCATTGTTCGCGTTCATCAACGCTCGAAGCAACAAGTGGAAGCTCCTGCTACCGGAGAGGAACGGCTCAATTCTGTGGTACGACCCCCTTGAGCGCGAGAAGTTTCACTGGCCGCGTCAATGCACTGACACGGTGATCACGCTGAGCGTTGAGCAGTTGAAGCTGCTACGTGAAGGCTATGATGTATGGCGCATGAAGCCGCCCGAAGCGCTGCACTTCTCGGTGTTGTCGCAAATATTTTGTGGCTACGTGCGATATAATGATGCGGCGTGAGCATGCTGAGCAAAGACATTGCTGCCCTGGAATGCTAAGGCCGCATGGGCCGCATCACCCCAGACCGTCGAAGTCCAGCACGTGGATATGTAGGCGCTTACGAATATCGCAAGCCAGTGTTCCAGTGTTCATAGTTGCGAGCTCGCGGGCGGGCTATTGACATCCAACGGTATTGCGCTCTCACCGGATTGGCGAACCCTCTATGTGGCCCTCACGGAGTCCAGCAGGATTCTTTGCGTGGCCAGAATCCGGGCCCGATGCCTAACGAATGACCCGCTGCGCGTAGTGGACCGCCGCCAACTCAACCAGCAGCGCTGGTAAGCGATGCCTCCAATGCATCGAACATCCGTTGCCAAGTATTCTCCGCAGCGACCGCGTTGTACATCGGTCGTGACGGAAAGGTGTAGCCATGCTGCGTGTCCGGCTCGACGGTAATACGATAGCGTGCATTGGCGCCGGAAAGGACGGTCTGCAGCGTTGTAATCACCTCAGCCGGTACGTCCATATCGTGCTCGGCAAAGTCAAACACAAGGCGGGCCTTGGTTTGTGCAAGCACGCGATGCGGCGAGTCGGGCTGATCCGTTACGAGCCCGGTGCCGCAAATACTTACTGCTGCGGCGACCCGGCCTGATAGCAGGGCCGCGGCCTGGACGGCAAACCTCCCTCCGACGCTGAAGCCCACGCAGCCGATGCGTGAGCGCCGCACTTCAGGCAAGTTCCACAGGCAATCGCAAACGGCGGCCGTGTCAGCAAGAACCTCGTTGCTCGCAAGGGTGGAGGCAAGCGCTCGATAGACTGTACGGTGGGCCTCGGACCGGCGTGCGAGATCAAGGCGTATGCGGCCGAGCCGGTAATACAAGTCAGGTACGACGCAGTAGTAACCTTGCCGGGCAATACGCGCAGCCATTTCCAGCAATTCCGGCCGGATGCCCGGCGCGTCCATGAACACAATCACCCCCGCCGCCGCTGCGGAGCCGGGTTGTAGCACGTAGACTGGCATCGAGCCGCTGCCGGTTGTGAGTTCGATTTCCCGCCGGAAAAGCTCCATGCTATTGATGGAGGAGTGGAATCTCATGGGCGAGCGCGGTCGTGGCAAGAAACGAGCAGTAGCCTATGAGAGCCGTGAGCTCGACCACGCCAACTGTTCCGAACCGTTGACATACGCGCTCATAGCCCTCATCGGTAACGCAATGGTCTTGCAGCAACGATCGGGCAACATGCAATACAGTGTCCTCGTCTGCCGGTAGATCCGCCGGCAGCGATCCGGCCCGGATGGCGCCGATGGTCTCCGCAGAGAGTCCAGCGCTCTTGGCCAGAGGAGCATGCTGCTGCCACTCAAATTCACAGTCCCAGAGCCGAGCTACGATCAGGATGGCCAGCTCCGATAGGCGGCGATTGAGGTCGGTGTGAAAACGCAACAAACCTCCGAGTTCCTGCGCGGGAGCCGCGATGCGCAGTTGCTGCAGTAGTGCATCATAGGGCCCGCGAAACCACTGCCCGCGAGGCGTGCGCAGGGTGCCCTCGTGTATCCGTCGTTGATCCGGCGTCATGTCATTGGCTTGCAGGGGGATATACGCGTCGTCGGCGGTTCCGGACCTTTAGGCGGCTGCAGACTATACCAGCCACCTGTTTGAAGTATAGACGCCTCCGGGCACAAGTATACCGCTCGCCGGTGAGGTGCCGCAGCGCAAGAACTGGCCACGGCGGCATGTTCGCTGGCTCAGTCGGAAACGGCACGGCAACTTAAGGCAATCGGACGGATGGCTAACGGGACGCCGCTTGTGCCGGCGCCGGAACCGCCGCAGCCACAAGCCGGCCACCGCTTCGGGCGCAGTCGACGAGCATCGGCGCTGCGGTCCAGTGCTGTGTGCCTTGCCGCTGCGCGAGCCTATTGATGCCTGCGATTACCTGCGGCACGCCGAGGGTATCGGCATAAAACATCGGACCGCCGCGCCACCGCGGAAACCCGTAACCGTTGCACCAGATGGCGTCGATGGCTGCCGCGGACTCGACGATGCCTTCCCCGAGGATGCGGGTGCCTTCATTGATAAGTGCGAGAATGCATCGATCTATGATTTCTGATTCGGCAATCAGTCGGCGTTCAATGTTGAGCCGTGCCGACTCGGCTGCAATCATCTGTTCTACCTCGGGGTCCGGCAGCGGCGTGCGCGAACCGGCCTCGTAGCGGAACATGCCGCGACCGGTCTTCTGGCCCAGACGGCCGGCTTCGACCATCAGATCGGCGGGGCGGTAGTAGCGTGGATCGCCCTCAAGGTCACTGCGCTCATGCCGCACCCTATACCCCACATCGAGTCCGGCCAGGTCACCCACGGCATTGGGCCCCATGGCCATCCCGAAGCGCTTGAGCGCGTCATCGATCTGGGTTGGCGAGGCCCCTTCGAGCAACATCAGCTGATTCTCGCGACCATAGGCGTACAGCATGCGATTGCCGACAAAGCCAAAGCAGTTGCCGACAACGATGCCGAGCTTGCCGATGTGCCGTACCACTGAGAGTGCCGTGGCCAACGCCTGCACTGAGGTATGCTGGCCCCGAACCACCTCGACCAGCCGCATGACATGGGCGGGACTGAAGAAATGCAGGCCGAGTACACTCTCGGGGCGCCGCGTGGCCGCGGCAATCGCATCGATGTCCAGCGTCGAGGTATTGGTCGCAAGGATGGTGCCCGGCCGGCAGTACACATCGAGCTGGCCGAAGACCTCACGCTTTACGGCCATGCTTTCGTACACGGCCTCAATCACGAATTGCGCCGCCGCTAGGGCACCATACTCCTGTGCCGAGGTCACTCTTGCCAGCGCCGCTGCCGCCTCACTGGCGCTCAGCCGACGCTTTGCTACACGGCCATCCAGTACCGCCCGAATCCGGCCCATGCCGGATTGCAGCGCATCGGGATTACTGTCGATCAGCGTTACAGCGTAGCCACCGAGCGTCATGCTCGCAGCAATGCCCGCCCCCATGGTTCCTGATCCGAGCACGGCAACTCTGTCGACAGGCTGGAGCACGGCGTTGGCAGGGGGTCGGGTCCCACGCTCGGCAAAAAACAGATGACGTAGCGCGCGCGACAGGGTCGACTCGCGCAGCTGCTCGAACAGGGACCGCGAAAGGGCAAGGCCTTCCGCGAATGGCTGATTTACCGCCGCGGCTACGCACTGCACGATGGCCCCGTGCGAGCCGTGCCCATGGGACAGTGCCTCGGCCCGTTGATTCTGCTGCTGGAAAAAGCCGGGCGGCAAGAACCTTACATCGACCTGTAGATCTCGCAGCCGCCGAGGTCCGGCATTGCGCGCTATCAACTGGCGCGCGTATTCGAGCGTCTGCATTACGAGGTCGCCGTCGGCGAGGTGATCGACGATGCCCAGATCGAAAGCACGGCGGCCGTCGATAGACTCGGCGGTGAGCATCATATCGAGCGCGAGTTCTGCTCCGACCAGTCGAGGAAGCCGTTGGGTGCCCCCCGCTCCTGGCAGCAGACCAAGCTTGATTTCCGGGAGACTGAAGGCCGCTGACGGTGTCGCACAGCGATAGTGACAGGCAAGCGCCAGCTCGAAGCCGCCGCCAATGGCTGATCCGCGGATGGCGGCGATCACGGGTTTGTCGCACGCCTCGATCTGCAGTAGAACGTCATTAAGCAGCGGGTCGCGTGGTGCGGCATCAAATTCGCGGATGTCGGCCCCGGCGACGAAGTGCTCGCCTGCGCCGTGGATAACCAAGGCGGCAACACTGGCGTCGGTCGCTAGTGTGTTGACGCGGGCAAGCAACGCGCTGCGAACCGGATGTGCGAGGGCGTTCACCGGTGGGTGGTTAATCCTAATTAAAGCGACGGCGCCCTCGAGCGAATGTGAAATAAGGTCCATGGGGTTCTCTCGGCGAGGCGGCCATCGCTAGTATACAACGCGAATGATATCCCTCCTCGAGTCCGCATCGCTAACCGCTCCAGCGGTGGCGTCCGTCTGGCATACGGTGCCCCTCGATGCCGCATGTGACAAACGGCGTAACCGCAATGTCCAGGGCGCAAGTCCAGGCAAGCGCCCTGCGCCGCCAATGGCCCGATAACCGCCAGGAGCAAGGCGCGAAGGCTGCGCGAGCGGCATTGAGGCATGTCCGCTACGCGGACAAGAGTCTTCGCGGCGATTCTATACATTCGTAATCACGTCGAAGCAGCGGCCTGAGAACTCCTTAAGAGCGACAGACAATTCGACCTCGGGATGGCAAGGTTGCTAAATGGGCGCAAGGACACGTACAAAATCCGAATCCTCACCGGCATTCGGCATGGCTCCAAAAACTTCAGCCGGGCAACGGCCGCGCGGACGACAAAGTGGAGTCATGTCGGGCAAGAAGACACGCATTCGAATGCCTTCGATGGAACCAAGGGAGTGCGCGGCCGTGGACCTGACCCGGTAGGCGAGGGAAACATGTCCGCGGCGAGACGGGCCTGAGTGAGATCCTGCGCAGCGATGCCTTTCTCCACGCAAAAGGCTTCTGCTATGTCTAGCAGGCCGGCAATGGCTCCGAGGACCTGCTGAAAGCTGGGAATGGTAGCGGCGTAGCGCGAGAAACTCATGGTGCACCTCCTAGGCCGTACCGTTGAGCGAGAGAAGGCGTTGCCGGACGGGGGCTGAGCCCCGGCGTCGGTTAGACGAAGACTTCGGGCGGAACAGCAAACCTTCGACACATTAGTTTATTTTTCCATGGCATTGGCCAAGATCGTGTCGGGCGCATAGACGGGGGTCGATCGCGGGCCACTCGACGGGGCGCTCGCGGCGGGGTTTCCGTTCGGGGATGGTGTCTGTCAGATCGGACCGCCGAGGATGGACCGATTCCGGAAGCGCATCCCCTCACGGCCGTGGCGACCCCAGGGTATCGCGAGCGCTCGCGACAGGACGTGATCGAGAGCGATGGAACGGCGATCCTGTTCCATGGGGTGCTATCGGGCGGAGCGCTGTTGATGCTCAGTCTCTGAAAGCGGGCAGGCAGGCCCCATGTAGTCATCGATGCGAGCATGATCTCCGAGCCGGCGGCAGCGGCTGAGATTCGGCGATTTGTCGAGGAGAATGACATTCGCTTTCTGAATGTCGCTGGGCCGCTGCTGTGCATTTGTGCCAGAAGACAACTTATTGGGTGCGCGATCTTCAGAGTCTCGCCGCGTCACCCGCGCCGCTGTTTCAATTGGTCGCGCAGCACTATCCGGCGTCCCGGGAGCTGCGTGCATGCCTTTACCAGCATGGTCGCGTCCGATAGATGGACACGGTAGCGTGATCCACGGGACCCACCGAGGTCATGTGATAGGGTGGCGCTCTGTAGTTGAGTTTTAAATATGGGTTGCAGATCGCTCACGCAGTCCGCCGCATAGGGAGCCGCTAAAGGTGACAGATTCCTTTGGGCTGATCGACCATGGGGGGATCACTTGCAGGTGCGCTTCTCGATGGCATTCACGCTCACCCGGAAGTCAGCGTCGCTTACCTTCCGCATGTTGCGCGGGTATCAGCTCTAAGGAAAATGTTTTCTTGAACCGGTTACCGCAAGGCAAGCCGGCAGTCGTCGCCCCGCAGGGGCGCAGTATTTAAATTAGCGAAAAAAACGCAGAGGGGTATCATGGATCAGCGAAGAGTTGTTGTGGTTGTTGTGGGAAATTGTTTTAGTGCCGCAGCCTCGCTCGGCTTGACTCTGGCCGCGACCTCCGTGGCCTACGGGCAAGCGGCCGCCAACACCCAGGAAGGTCAACTCGAAGAGGTGGTGGTCACCGCCGAGCACCGCACCGAAGACATTCAGAAAACCGCCGCCTCGGTGAGTGTGCGTGAAGGTGAGGAAATGCTCGATCAGGGGCGCTACTCGCTCGAAGCAATCCTGCAGGATGTGCCCGGGGTTGTGGGCGGTGCAGCCCTCAGTCCTGGTGGGGTTGTCACCAGTGGCACTGATAACGTGGCTGCCGGTATTACTATCCGCGGCATCCAGTCCAACGTGGGCGGTGGGGGCAATCTCACCTCGACGCCGACCTCCGTGGCCATGTACGTCGATGATGTGTATTCCGGCGTCGGCGGTGACTTTGACCTGGACCGTGTGGAGGTCCTACGCGGTCCGCAGGGCACTCTTTATGGGCGCAGCGCCACTGCGGGCGTCGTGGCAATCCACACACATGATCCCGATCTGGGCCAGGTCGATGGTTTCGCCACCGTCGAGCTGGGTGACTATGAGCTGCGGCACTATACGGCCGCTGTCAATATACCCGCCGGCGATACCCTCGCGGTGCGCCTGTCGGGCAACAGCTACGATCGAGAGGGCTACATCAGCCCTGACGGCGGGGCTGTGCGCACCCAGGAGGGACGCGTCAAGGTCTTGTGGAAGCCGAACGACGCGCTCTCGGTCCTGCTTGGCTATGCCGCGGATAACAATGTGAGCCAATCGGGCGGCATCAACGGCATCATCAAATTGACCAGCCCGGGGAGCACCTATAGCTACCAGGACACCCCCCTTGGCTCGGGGAAAAACAGCTATCACCAGTACTGGGCCAATATCGTCTGGGACTTCGGCCCCGCGACGCTGACCTACATACCGGCCGTGCGCACCTGGGACTCATCTCTGGACTCGCACCAGCGGGGCGGATTTCTCAACTTCGATGAGGCCGCCCATACGCCCGAGGACAACTTCATCACTCACGAGCTGCGCTTTTCATCAAAGCCCGGCGCGAAGCTGATTTGGCAGGCCGGTGCCTTCTACTTCGACAACAACCTCTTCAATTCGAACTACTTCTCGGACTATCCCTCAGGCGCAGAGGGAGACGATACCGCAGTCTCGAGGTTGACCAGGAACCTCGGCGTATTTGGCGAGGCCACCTATCCGCTGACCGATAGCTGGCGATTCACAGCTGGAGTGCGCTATGACGAGACCAAAGTGTCGACGACCCAGACCTATGTGAACAACCTGACGGCCAACGCACCTCCCGGCTTTGGCTATCCAGAAGACTTGGTCACTCTCCTAGTGAACGGCCAGGCTGGCGCGCGCAACTTCGTGGACTGGACCTACAAGGTGCGCCTTGAGCACGATCTGTCGCCCAGCAACATGGTCTATGCCTCGGTGTCGACTGCGGCGTCTCCGGGAGATGTGCAGGCAGTCAACTCGGTCCCAACCCCGCTTGCTCAGTACCTCCAGTCCGAAATCTTGACTTCCTACGAGATCGGCAGCAAGAACCGCTTCTTCAATGATGCCCTCCAGGTGAACGGCAACCTCTTCTACGAGAGTTATGGAGGCTACCAGGCCGCCAACCTCGACGTCTTACCGTTGCCAGAATTCGGCTTCCGCGACGTAGTGGCGCCGATCGAGGTTTACGGCGCGGAGCTTGAGCTGCTTGCGCAAGTGACACGCTACGATCGGATCGGCTTGAACTTCGGCTATACAAACGCTTACTTCGTGGACAAGAGCATGCCGGTGCCCGGGACCGCGGCGACGTTTAGCACGTTCTATGGCGAGGATGCGATTCCGGGAGTGGTGCCGCTACAGGCCCAGTTGAGCTACGACCACAGCGTCAATCTACCGCTTGACTCCAAGTTGACATTCCATGGGGATGTGCGCTGGCTGTCTTCGCACTATGAAGGTCAGGTCAGTGCCTTGCAGCTCGCCACGGATGCGTCCTATTGGAATGCCTATGCAAGGGATCCCGGTGAATATATCGGGGACCTCAGCGCGACGTGGACAATCAAGCACCTCTCGTTGAGCGGCTACGTTCGCAACGTCGGTGATAATCGCTACAAGACCAACGTGAACGTCCAAGACTTGGTCGGATACCTTACCGCAACACCATATGATCCCCGCACAGTTGGGATTATCCTGACCGCGAAGTGGTAAGTACTGGGCACGCACCACAGATTGAGCCCCTGTCGATCGTCGTCGCTTGTGGCATATGTTGGTGTCGCGGAGGTGTCAGCGCCTGCAGTCAGAGCGGGCGGCCCTGACTGCAGGCGCTGAGCGGACCAGAAAAGGCATGCCCGGGAATCGGCGGGATCACCTCCATATGCGCCTGGATCGCTAAAGGGGTCTGATGACGTCCAGGAAATCGATGACTGAGCCCGGAAACGCCTCGATACAGAGGTACGAACACTTTTTTCAGGGACTTCGCGCGAGCGCCCCGCACGTGATTTCCGCGCGAAGGTAGAGATAGGAGTTCCGATCTCTTGGGCTTACACCATCGCGCCGCGGGAGCAGCCGAAGTCCACGTAACCTGGGGTTCGCGAATATTAGGCGCGATAGGTTGGGATCATGGTGTCGTGCGCCCCGAGTTCGATCGACGGCATTATTTCGTAGGCTCGGTGAGATTACACAGACTGCTGGAAAGAGAAACCGACTCCGAGCGCTGCTTGCGTGCGAGATGCAGTCGCATTAATGCGCGGGGCGCTTCCTTACAGCTATGAGATTTTCCCTGGAGTCTCGGGTACAAAGGTGAAGAAAGGCGCTTGCTCGGCGTTATAGCCCGTCGTGGAACTCAGCGTACCCTTGCCGGCCGTGCGCTCGTCCGGACGGGTGACTGCGATAATTTGCGGGTGAGACGGGAGAAAAGCGGCGCGGGCAGGGCAGGCGGTGATGCCAGCAATGTTGCCGGCCGCCACATACAGCTTGATCGATTGAGCGGTTTGCACCGCCGCGCTGCAGAGCGGGCAGGTGCCATCACAGGCCAGGAGACCGAGTCGTTTGTTATAGATGCCAAGGCTCAGTACCGCATCGACAATGGGCTCGGCGTTCTTGGCGTTGTAGTCGCGCATCCAAGCGAGGGCCTTGATCAAGTTCTCCTGCGTTCCACGGCCGTCGGCACCCACGCACTTTAGGACGATCAGCTTCTTGTGCGGGAGCCCGAGCTTCACGGTGCGCCAGATAAGGGCCACGGTTGTCCCGTGACCCAAGGTGTCCTCATCGCCCTCACCCGTGAAGTCGACCACCTGGCGCAGACAGTCGCGCAGCATCGGATGCGCGCTAAGGACGCCGCTGTCGATGATCGCCGTGAGCCCTGGGACCGTGTACGTGTAATCCGTCAACCGCCACAGATATGGCCACGCCGCATCAAATCGGGCCGGGTCAGTCCCCGGATGTTGAAGGTAGATTTGTTTGATCTGCCCGCGCGAGGCCTCTGGCGGCTTGGGCGAGAAGTAGCGGCCCGTGGCCGCATCGTAAGCCTGGGACAAGGGATAGCCCGAGTCGTTACTCATCACCTCGATGTACTCGCTCTCAGGCATGAGCTTAAGACTCCTGCTTTGGCTCAGCGTTTAACCCACGCTACGATGAAGAGCGCGATGGCAAGCAGAGCGAAGAGCACGAGCCAACCCGAATGGGCCGCGACCCGATCCAGAAAGGTGCGCCGTTGCACCGCAAAGGGCACGACCCCTGAGGGCAATTTAATCGCGACGCCGGCGGCTAGCACCGCACCCACGACCAGAATCGCAAGACCCAGGTTGGTCGAATGAAACTCCATGTCGTTGTATTTGATATCGAAGGTGACGGCGCCGCCAACCCCCAGGACGGCGATGAGGGCGCCTGCGATCGCAAGGAGGATCCCAAGCCAGATCAGGGCCGTGAAGGTGATGCTACGGTTCGAGTCGGGCATGCGGCACCTTAAGGGTCAGTGAAGAGGGAAGGATCCTTGGGATCGGCGCCTAGCATAGCCAGATCGGAGTCAGGCCGCACGAGGGGCCGAAGCGCCGTGAATGAGCTCCGGATTGCATAGGATCCGCGCCTACGGGGAGGTCGCTCCGCCAGTGGGGGGCGTACTCGACTTGCCGCCGGCCGTCATGCCATGGAAGAGCCCAAAGCCAGTACTTGCGACAAAGAGTCCGACCGTGGCGTGCGGATTATCGCTCCGCCATCCGATATCCAACCCCCCGGTGAGGCTCGCTACGGACCCTTTGAGAAAATAGAGCGGCAGATCGATGCCCTTGGTGTGGCTTTGTGCATCGTAGGTGGCGGTCACCGCGACACCGAGCAGGCCGCGAAAGGCGTGTCGAACCTCAACGGAGATGAGCTCTTCATCCGTTTCCTTAGGCGCTCCAAAGGGGCCACTGCCGCAGGTGATGTTGCCGCCCGAGGTATTGGGCGGGCACACGGTTTTGCTGGTGGCCGCCGTATAGGCGCGTTGGTAGGTGTAATCGAGGGTCACCAGCGAATGCCCCGCATTGGGGTTGTAGGCCAGAAAGGCTTCACCGGACAGCGGGGTTTCGTTGACCGTCTTGGCGCCAAGCGTCGTGGTGTCGGTGTAGCTCATGTTCTGGTAGCCGGCCTTGGCCGAGACCCCCCAGATTAGCCGAGAGCGCACCTGAACGTCCCAGAACTGGGATTGATACGCGGAGAACTCCGCCGGATCATACTTGTCGACGAACCCCTCATCGCAATCGGGAATTTCCTTAACCGTCGGGTTGGCGGCCGAGAAAGCGGTAGCGGCGTGGGCGCAAATGGGATCGGTCACCGCGGAGTTTGGAATCCGAAGGCCGCTCGAGCGCAGCCCTGAATACTTGAGCTCCAGTGTCGTCGCGTTCGCCAGTCCATCGAGCGTCGCGAGATCCGTGGTGCTAGTCGATTTAGACAGTGGTGTGCTCGCCGTGAGGCTTCCGATGTTAAAATAGCCCACACCACTGTTGGCGCCCCCGCTAGAAAAGTCCTCGGACATCTTGATCGTCGCCGAGCCATTGCCCTGGCCCGCGCTGACCTGCACGCCGCTGTCGGCGGAGACCGGTTGGGATAGTGTTCCGGCGCCGACCTGATTGACGACGCCGGTGAGCCCGGTGCTGTCGGCGGGCGCTTGCCCCAAGCACAGGGCGGGGAGGCCGACGCTCAAGAGCAGGCCGACTCGAATCAGCGGCCTCATACCTGAAACCTCTTGCTGCCAGCGCCAGAGGATTGTTTGGGGGGAATGGTGCTTCCCTTAACCTGCACGACGGTCTTGCTGCCTACCGTGCCCGTGATGGCAAGAGAGTCCCCCGCGTTGCCCTCAAAATGCCACACCAGGAGGGGTTGACTCGGGGAGCTCACGTTGACCGAACCTTGTCCATTCTTCAATGGGACATCCTGATTTCCAACACTGATCCAGTAACTGGCCACCGTACCTGCGGGCGTGACGACAAATTTAACGGTTACAGTGGACATGAGCGCTCCTTTATTTGAGGGGTTCTAGGGTTGTTGTGATCGTTGTACCGACTGAGAATCAACTTAATGCTCCGCGCTCGACATGAATAGTCCGGGAATTCCTGGTCTCAGGTGTCGCCGTACTTGGCCAGGTATTTCTCATAGCCGCTTCGCCACGCCTCGGGGCCCAGGCGTCCGGCGCTGGCATGCACCACAGACACCGCGCAAGTGCCCATGCGCAGCTGGCGAAGTTCTGCCTGCCGGCAAAAATCCATGTCGTAAAAATGGAATAGAAACTGACTGTCAAACCGAAGCTCGTTGTCTATGAGCACATCACTTCGCGCAGCCAGCAGCACGCCATCCAGGAGTTTCACCTCCTGACCGGGCTTTCCATAGATACTAAGGCCTCACGGGAACATTCCAGCAAATCCGGTCATAGCGGCTAGGGTGCTTTCCTAACTTATTGAAATCATTGATTCGACGAATTCCGACCACGCGTACAAACGCGCCCGACCGACATGCTGCCAATCCGTTGATTCGCAAGAGCCAAGGCGACCCTGTGACCGACTATGCCGGAATGTTCCCGTGAGGCCTACTTGGAACCTGATGCAGAAAAGAGTAGCTACAGCTATTCATCAAGTAATTCTTGAAAAGGTGTAGCTACTCTGATATCCTCTCACGACAGGATATAGCTACTCAGGTATGCACATGCTGAACTCCCTGCCGATCCAGCAACTAGACCAGACGCTGGAACCCTGGCGTCCGCTGCCGCGCGCCCACCCTGTCGGAGGCTGGCTGCGTGCCATACGCCAGGCCTTAGGGATGACCACCCGACAATGCGCGAAAGCCGTCGGCGTCACCCAGGCGGCCGTCGTGGATGTCGAACGCACGGAAGCTCGGGGAGATATTACGCTAGCTACCTTGCGCCGCTACGCGGCGGTACTGGACTGTGAGCTCGTCTACGCGCTCGTGCCCAAGCGCCCGCTGCAGGAAGTGCTAGAGGCGCGCGCCGATCGAATCGCGCGCGAGCAGGTCGCGCGCGTCCGGCACTCGATGTCGCTCGAGCAGCAACAGACCAGCAACGAGTACTCAGAGCGCGAGGTCGCGGAACTTCGACGGCACCTGCTCGAAGGCAAGCGCTCACGGCTATGGCAATAAAATTCGATTATCCACCGGGTGCGACACCAATCAATCCGGATGAGGCCGAGGGGCTCATCCCCGCCCACATCACGCTGCAGCGCGAACTTAATGAGTATGAGGAGGCCAACCTCCTTGAGGCGGCGGAGTGGTTGTTCGGGCGCCGACGCGGAGATCCGTTGGAGGAGGGCTTTGTGCATCAGGTGCACGAGCGGATGTTCAATAAGACCTGGCGGTGGGCCGGCTCGCCACGGCGTAGCGACAAGAATCTTGGCGTACCCTGGATCGACATTGCGCCGCGCTTGCGACAGATGCTGGCCGACGTCCGCGCCCAGATCGAGTACCGGTCCTACACACCTGAGGAGATCGCGGCCCGCTACCATCATCGGCTGGTCGCCATCCACGTATTTCCAAACGGCAACGGGCGTCATGCTCGCCTGATGGCTGATCTGCTCCTATCGGATCTGGGGGGGCAACGATTCGAGTGGGGGCGAGGCTCTCTCATCGCCGCGAACGATCTGCGTGCACGTTATATCGCGGCCCTTCAAGCTGCCGACGCCGGCGATTATCGGCCCTTACTTGAGTTTCTTCAGCAATAGCAATGACGCAAAAAAAGCGTGTGGCATGGTCGTGGAAGGCGTCCGCCGGACGACCTCAGCCGCTCTCGCTCGGCGTATCCATAGATCGAGAAAAGCGTAAGACGGGTAGGGCGTGCGCGGCACGAAGCGCAGACGCGTGGGAGCTATCTCAGCAGCAATACGCGCGCAGTGGTCTGTGCCACGAACAACCTTGGTGATGCCTTCCAACAGCCCTATTGCGGCGAACCTTACTGGTCTAGCGTCTAAACAAGTGCTCCAGGATCTGGGGTGCAATCTTCGTAAAGCGTACCCCGGCGCTTGCCGCTGGCAGCACGAAACCGCCGCGCGGCAACTTCTTCTGCAATTCGTTGCTTCCCGTATCGTCGCGAAAGAAAAGCTTGAGTTCATCGCGCCGTGCGCTGAAAAACAGGAAGGCATCCCCGACCTTTGGCGTGATGCCAATTTCCTGCAGACACAGCGCGGTCAGTTTCCTCTCACCCCACCGCATGTTGATGGGCCTCTGCAAAAGATAGACTTGCTGAAAGGGGGGCATCTTGAGCAAACGCGGCTCCGTAAGTCTCAATTGAGACGCAGCTCTTCTATTAGCGCCGGGGCCCTCGGCGAGGCGCCCGCGGCGCAAACTGGCCTCACGGGAACATTCCAGCAAATCCGGTCATAGCGGCTGGGGCACTTTCCTAACTTATTGAAATCATTGATTCGACGAATTCCGATTACGCGTACAAACGCGCCCGACCGACATGCTGCCAATCCGTTGATTCGCAAGAGCCAAGGCGACCCTGTGACCGACTATGCCGGAATGTTCCCGTGAGGCCCTGTGGCCACAGACATTTCGTGGCATCTCATATTTACTGCCCAGTAAGTCTAGATATTTCTCGGAGTATTTACTAAAATAGGCGCATTCACTGTACAGTAAATAGTCAACGTGCTCCCACCACTCTCCACCGAACAGCAGACTATCCAGGCCCTCCTGGACGAGCTGCGTGGACTGCCGGGAATACGTGCCGAGCTGCTGACGTTGGAAGGGACCCTTCCAAATACCTGGCAGCGCCCGGACGCCGAAATTGCCCTGCATATCGAGGACAAGCATTTCACCCTGCGCGTGGAAGCCAAGCGGGAGCTGTATCCCCGAGATGTCCGCGAAGCGCTTTGGCGCCTAGGCCCGGACAGTCGGAACGCGGCACAGAACGATCTCAGCACGATTCGTCTGATCGCCGCCGACTCTATTTCTCCCGGCGCCAAGGAGCTGCTGAAAACAGAGCGTGTGGGTTACTTCGATCGCGGTGGCAGTTTGTACGTGCCAGCCTCCGGAGCCTACATCTATATAGACAAGCCTCCGCCGAAATCTATGGCGAAGGCCATTCGCTCGCTATTTACCGGTCGCCGCAGTCAAGTACTCCACGCTTTGCTGCTCCATCCCCGAGAGTCGCTGAACGGGAAAGATCTGGCCGAGCGTGCGCAAGTGTCGACCGCGACCGTCTCGCAGGTGCTCTCGGAACTTGATCGACTCGATCTGCTGAACCCAAATTCGCTGGGCACGCACAAGGGTCGGCAACTACGCGAACCAGGCGCCTTGCTTGATCAGTGGGCCCAGCACCTGACCCTGCTGAAGCCCCCATCGTTTCGCCGTTACTTCCTGCCGGCCGCGCGTGCCGATGAACTCCTTGCGGCGATCGCGCATGCATTTAACGATCACAGTGTCCTGTATGCGGTCAGCTTCGAGGCGGCGGCTCATATCTACGCGCCATTCCTCTCCACCGTCTCGCAAGTCAAATGCCGATCCTTCACAGGTCCTGCACTCGAGGCTGCACTCTCAGCTCTGGATGCCAGAGTCGTGGAGGAGGGGGCGAATTTCTCCCTCATAGAAACCACATCGCCCGGCGATTTGTTGTTTCGCGAGCAGATCGGAGGTGCGTGGCTTGCCAGTCCGATCCAGGTTTACCTCGATCTCCTACGAAGCGAAGGCCGTGCGAAGGAACTGGCGCAAAACCTTCGCAAAGAACGGATTCTGTTCTAATGACCAAGCCCCAAACGATGGACGGATATAGGGATACAGGCGCGGCTTCTAATCCATCACGGTGAATTGGAACTGGCGAAGGATGTCTCGCTTCCAAAACACGGATGTGGAATTGGTCAATTACTTGGACTATCACTAGCAGGTGCCACATGCCTCGCATGCACAATCCGGCGCACCCTGGCGAAGTACTTCGGGAGTACCTGCCCGAGGGTCTGGCTATTAGGGAAGCCGCCAAGCGCTTAGGCGTCACGCGCCAGGCGCTCTCTGCACTACTGAATGGGCGCGC
>Ga0182030_10002017_pt1 | contig 42846 bp, 41 predicted proteins | sample 812S3MmetaG_FD_121299 | JGI IMG/M metagenome (GOLD analysis project Ga0182030, IMG submission 121299) | Permafrost microbial communities from Stordalen Mire, Sweden - 812S3M metaG (Illumina Assembly) | ecosystem: Environmental > Terrestrial > Soil > Wetlands > Permafrost | place: Sweden... | reverse complement strand
TCCAGCAACGTCAACATGGCCTCGGCCATGACCAACATGATCGAGCTGGCGCGCACCTACGACATGCAGCTCAAGTCGATCAAGTCGGCTGAAGACAACGACTCGTCCTCAACCAAGCTGTTGCAGACCAACAGCTAACCGCATTTCAGGAAGTAAAGAGCCATGAACAGCGCACTATGGGCGGCGAAGACCGGGCTTGATGCCGAGGAGAGCCAGATGGCGGTGGTGGCCAACAACCTCGCCAACGTCAACACCACCGGCTACAAGGAAACGCGCGGGGTGTTCCAGGACCTCTACTATCAGAATGTGCGCCAGGTGGGCGGCTCGACCACGCAGGACACGATGTCTCCGACCGGACTGAATCTGGGTACCGGCGTGCAGATGGTGTCCACGGAAAAACTCTACACCCAGGGCAGCGTCAACCAGACCGGCAACTCGCTCGACCTGGCCATCAATGGCCGCGGTTTTTTCCAGGTGCTGATGCCCGACGGCACCATGGCCTACACACGTGATGGCAGTTTCCAGACCAATTCGACCGGCCAGGTGGTCACGGCCAGCGGCTACGTGCTGCAGCCGGCGCTCACCATTCCATCCGGAGCCCAGTCGGTCACCATCGGTAGCGATGGCACGGTCAGCGTGCTGCTGGCCGGGCAGACCGCGCCTAGCACGGTGGGCACGCTGCAGCTGGCGGACTTCATCAACGAGGCCGGTTTGCAACCCTATGGCCAGAATCTGCTGCTGGCATCGGCGTCCAGCGGCACGGCGCAGACCGCCAATCCGGGACTTTCGGGCATGGGCACGCTGCAGCAGGGCGCGACCGAGAGTTCCAACGTCGATGTGGTGTCGGAGATGGTGAACATGATCGAGACGCAACGCGCCTATGAGATGGACAGCAAGGCGATCCAGACCACCGACCAGATGCTGCAGAACCTGAGCACCTCGCTGTGACGGCCCGCAACATCCCAGTCGCAGCCGCAGCACCGGCGCGTGCACGTCCGGTGGCAGCCTGCATCGGTGTCCTGGCGCTGGCTGCCGGCCTCGCCGCCTGCCACGCGCAGCATCCGCCGCCAAAAAACGATTTTGCCTCGACACTGCCCGAGGAGATTCCGGTGGTCGGCGCCGCCAATGGCGCCATCTACCAGTCGGGACACGATCAGGAATTGTTCGACAACGCGGTGGCGCGCCGGGTCGGGGATATCCTGACGATCCAGCTGCTGGAGAGCACCGCCGCCACCAAGAGCGCGGTCACCACCACCAAGAAGGACACCACGACGACGCTGCCGGGCGCCAACATCCTCGGCGGTGCGCTGACGATCCACGGCCGCAACGTGCTCAGTGGCTCGCTGGCCGACAGCAGCGCCTTCGACGGCGAGGGCACCAGTGCGCAGAGCAATCAGCTGACCGGCTATATCTCGGTCACGGTCGCCAAGCGGCTGGCCAACGGCAACCTGCTGGTACGCGGCCAGCGCTGGTTCGCGCTCAACCAGGGCCGCGAATATGTGCAGATCCAGGGCATCGTGCGGCCGATGGATATCGGTCCGGACAATATCGTGCCCTCGTACAGTGTTGCCGATGCGACCATTTCCTATGGCGGCCAGGGCGCGCTGGCGGACACCAATACCAAGTCATGGCTCGCGCGTTTCTTCGATTCGCCCTACATGCCGTTCTAGCGATGGTGTCACTCATGCATAAGTCCCGTTTCAGCCTGGTGATTGCCCTGTGCCTGCTGCCGGCACTGGCGCCGGCCGAGCGCGTCAAGGACCTAGCCGTGGTGTCCGGCGTGCGCAGCAACCAGCTGGTCGGCTATGGGCTGGTGGTCGGGCTTGACGGCACCGGCGACCAGACCACGCAGACGCCGTTCACGGTGCAGAGCATCGTCAACATGCTGCAAAAGTTCGGCGTCACGATACCCTCCACCGTCAATCCGCAGCTCAAGAACGTGGCCGCCGTCACGGTGACCGCGCAGCTGCCGCCGTTCATCAAGGTCGGCCAGACCATCGACGTCACGGTCGGTTCCATCGGCAACGCCAGCAGCCTGCGGGGCGGGGATCTGTTGTTGACACCGCTGCGCGGCGCCGACGGCGAGGTCTACGCGATGGCGCAGGGCAGCGTCGTGGTCAGCGGTTTCGGTGTCTCGGGCAAGGACGGCTCGCGCGTCAGCGTCAACGTGCCGAGCGGCGGCCGCGTGCCCAACGGCGCCACGGTCGAGCACGAGGTGAAGAACGACTTCGCGACCCAGCCGTTCGTGATGCTCAACCTGAATACACCGGACTTCACCACCGCCAGTCATCTGAGCGATGGCATCAACAAGCTGCTCGGCGGGGCCAGCGCTATCGCGGTCGATCCGGTGTCGGTCAAGGTAACGGCGCCGACCGACATCAATCAACGCATCGCATTCGTGTCGCAGCTGCAGGAGCTGGACATCGAGCCGGGCGATGCCCCGGCACGCGTGATCATCAATTCGCGCACCGGTACCGTGGTCATCGGCTCGCGCGTGCGCGTGACGCCGGCGGCGGTGGCGCATGGGTCACTGTCGGTCACCATCACCGAGCATCACGACGTCAGCCAGCCCAACGCCTTCAGCCAGGGCACCACGCAGATCACGCCGCGCTCCGACATCTCGATCAGCCAGCCCGAGGCGCGCATGTTCGTGTTCAATGCCGGCGTCAACCTGGATGAGATCGTGCGCGCCGTCAACGATGTCGGCGCGGCCCCCGGCGACCTGGTGGCGATCCTGGAGGCGTTGAAGGAAGCCGGCGCACTGCGCGCGGAACTGATCGTGATCTAGTGCCATGAGCGCGCCGACCGTGTCACCGGGTTTCTACGCCGACTTCCAGGGGTTGGACCGGCTGCGCGCCTCGGCGGCGCGCCAGGATCCGCAGGCGCTGCGCGAGGCGGCACAGCAGTTCGAGGGCCTGTTCACGGCGATGATGCTCAAGTCGATGCGCGAGGCCTCGCTCGGCAGCGGGCTCGGCGACAGCGAGGAAACCAAGACCTACCAGGACATGTACGACCAGCAGCTGGCGCTGCAGATGGCCCACGGCAAGGGCCTGGGGCTGGCCGATATGCTGATGCAGCAGCTCACGCGCTCGCAGTCCGCGCACAGCGCGGCGTCGACCTCGGCCGTCAGCGCCCCGGGCGGCACGGCGCCGGTGGCGGCCGCCGGCGCCGCGACCGAGCCCGCCACCAGTGCGCAGCGCGAGAGCTTCGTGCGCAGCATCGAGCCGCTGGCGCAAGCTGCCGGCAACAGCCTGGGCGTTGCCCCCGACACGCTGATCGCGCAGGCCGCACTGGAGACCGGCTGGGGCCGCAATATGCCAGCAGACAGCGGCGGGCGCAGCAGCTCGAATCTGTTCGGCGTCAAGGCGACCGATTCCTGGCGCGGTGCGAGCGTGCAGGCCAGCACCACTGAATTCGACCAGGGCACGCCGAGCAGCACCCAGGCGGCCTTCCGCAGCTATGGCAGCACGGCGCAGAGCGTCGATGATTACGTGTCGCTGCTGCGCGGTAGTGCGCGCTTTGCCGGCGCGCTGGGCACCGGCTCCGATGCGCAGGCGTTCGGCAGCGGCCTGCAGCGCGGCGGCTACGCCACCGATCCCGATTATGTGAACAAGCTGGTCGCGACGGTCGCGACCTTGCGCCAGATGCGTGCGGCAGCGCTCAAGTCGTGAGGTATCCGGCCGAAGACCGTGAATCAACACCCGGCGCGCGATTCGCCGGGCGCAGCGTCCTGCAGGAGCCTTCATGTCCGACATGCTGAATACGGCGATATCCGGCCTGATGGCGTTCCAACAGGAACTGGATACCACCAGCAACAACATTTCCAACGCCAACACGGCAGGCTATAGCCGCGAGACCACCGACCTGGTCAGCGTGCCCGGCCCGTACGTCGGCGACCTGTCGATCGGTGACGGCGTACAGGTCAGCAGCGTGCAGCGCGTCTATGACCAGACCGTGGCCTCGCAGGTGGTATCGGCCACCAGCTCCTATAACCAGCTCAACAGCTTCTCGACCCAGGCGGCCGCGGTCGACAATCTGCTGGGCAGCACCAGCAACGGCTTGTCCTCGCAGCTGCAGAGCCTGGTGAGCGCATTGCAGACGGTGGCGAACTCGCCGACTTCATCGGCCTCGCGCCAGGCGTTCCTGAGCCAGGCGCAGCAGCTGGTGAGCAGCCTGCAGAATGACGACAATGGCCTGCAGAGCCTGGGTTCGCAGGCCAACGCACAGCTTACCAGCGGCGCCAGCGAGGTCACGTCGCTGGGCCAGAGCATCGCCGCGCTCAACAAGCAGATCATGGCCGACACCTCGCAGAGCACCCAGGCGCCCAACAGCCTGCTCGATCAACGCGACCAGCTGATCAATCAGCTCGCCACTTATGTGAATGTCACCACCACGCAGCAGTCGGATGGCTCGGTGAATGTCTATATCGGTTCTGGCCAGACGCTGGTGACCGGTACCAGTGCGGCGACGCTGACCACGATCCCCAATACCTATGACCCGTCGCAGCAGGATCTGGCGCTCAGCAGCGCCGCCGGTCCGGTCGATGTGACGCAGCAGATCAGCGGCGGCACCCTGGGCGGCACGGTGCAGTTTCGCAGCCAGATGCTCGATCCGGCGCGCAACAGCCTCGGCCAGATGGCCGTGGTGCTGTCGAGCGCGATGAACGCGCAGAACGAGTCCGGACTGGATCAGTCGGGCAATCTCGGCGGCGCGATCTTCGGCGTCGGCGCCGTCGGCGTATTGCCTGCCAGCCGCAATACCGGGACCGCCGCCGTCAGTGCGAGCGTCGCCGATGCTAGCGCGATCACCGCCGATAATTATGTTCTCTCGTACAACGGCGCCTGGAGCCTGACCGATACCACCACCGGAGCCAACGTGGCGCTGAGCGGTAACGGCACGGCCGCAAGCCCTTTCACCGCCGCCGGGCTGTCGATCGTAGCGGGCGCCGGCGCGCAGGCCGGCGACAGCTATCTGATCGAGCCCACCAGCGGTGCGGTTGCCGGCATGCAGGTCCTGATGACCGACCCGAGCCAGCTGGCGGCCGCCGCGCCGCTGCTGACCTCGGCCAGCAGCGCCAACACCGGCAGCGCGACCATCGACCAGGGCACAGTGGCCACCGATGGCACCTGGGTGCGTGGTAATTACACGCTGAGCTTCACCAGCCCGGCGGCCTATCAGATCACCAACAGCACCGGTGCCGTGGTGCAGACCGGCGCCTACACCTCCGGCTCGCCGATCAACTTCAATGGCATCCAGGTCGCGGTCTCGGGCGCACCGGCGACCGGCGACAGTTTCTCGATCAATGACAACGCCAGCGGCACCGGCGACAACCGCAACCTGACCACAATGTCGGGCCTGCTCGACCAGGCGCTGATCGGCGGCACCACCTCGATCAACTCGGCGACCAGTGAGCTGGTCACCAGCATCGGCATCCAGACCAGCCAGTCCCAGAGCGGCGCCACGGCGCAGCAGTCGGTGCTGACGGATGCCACGAATGCCCAGCAGAGCGTCTCGGGTGTCAATCTCGACGAGGAAGCCGCCAACCTGGTGCAGTACCAGCAGGCCTATCAGGCCGCCGCGCAGGTCATCAACGTGTCGTCCACCCTGTTCAAGTCGCTGCTGAACGCAGTGCAGAGCTAACCGATGCGCATCTCGACGGCGGAAATCACCTCGCAGGCGATCCAGGCGATCGATAATCAATCGAGCGCGCTGCAGATCACGCAGAATGAAGTGTCAACCGGCCTGGCGGTGCAGAACGCGGCCGACAATCCGGTCGCGGCCTCGCAGATCGTGCAGCTCACGCAGCAGCAGTCGCAGCTCACACAGTACGCCACCAATCTGCAATCGGCCCAGACACGCCTGTCGCTCGAGGAAAGCTCGCTGTCGACCGCGACCACCACGCTGCAGAGCATTCGCGACCTGGCAGTGCAGGCCGGGGATGCCTCCCTCAACGACACCGATCGAGCGCAGATCGCGACCCAGATCCAGACCCAGATCCAGGCGCTGCTCGGCACCGCCAACGCGCAGGACGCCAACGGCGAGTACCTGTTCTCGGGCTACGCCGCCCAGACGCAGCCATTTACAGCCGACAGCAGCGGTAATGTCAGCTATCAGGGCGATGCCGGCACGCGGCTGATTCAGATCAGTCCCAATCAAAGCGTCGCCGACAGCGACACCGGCGCCAGCGCCTTCATGGACGTCGCGGCAGGCAATGGCACGTTTACCACCGCGGCCGACGCCACCAACACCGGCAGTGGCATCATCGACAGCGGCTCGGTGGTCGACAGCACGCAATGGGTGCCGGGCGACTACACGCTGAGCTTTACCAGTCCGACGGCGTACCAGGTGACCAACACCGGCGGCACGGTGGTAGCCTCCGGCAACTACACATCCGGCACCGCGATTCAATTCGATGGCGTGCAGGTGACCGTGACCGGTGCGCCGGCCGCGGGAGATTCATTCGACATCGCGCCGAGCGGCAACCAGAGCATGTTCGCGACGCTGACACAGCTGACCGCAGCACTGAACAAGCCGGCCGACACGGCGGCCGGCAGTGCGCAGCTGGCGACCAGCCTCGCCACTGCCCTCACCAACATCGACCAGGACGTCAGCCACCTCTCGACTGTCTCGGCCAGCGTCGGCGCACGCCTCAATCTGCTGACCGCACAGACCACCACCAACACCGCAACCAGCACCACGTTGACCACCCAGCAGTCCAGCCTGCAGGACGCGGACTATGCCTCGGCCGTCTCCACCCTGAACGAGCAGATGGTGGGGTTGCAGGCGGCCGAACAGTCGTACGCGGCGATAGCGCAGCTTTCACTGTTCAAGTATCTGACTTTTTGAGAATTGATCCTCATTCGACCTGCAGCCATCCGGGACTGGATTGTGATCTGTTGCCCACTTTCATCAATCTCGCGCCGCGCCACTCAAGTTCGGCCGCCGTGCACCGATAAACGCCCTGAAGCAGGAAGCGATCGTGAGGGTCGCCCAAGAGCTGGCGATGCGGCGGACTGGTGTCCGGCGCAAATACTAAACATCAGGAGCAACAGGCAATGTCACTGGTCCTTAACACGAACATCGATTCACTTGTGGCGCAGAACAGTCTGTCGTCTTCAGGCAGCCAGTTGTCTACCGCGCTGGCTCAGCTGTCCTCGGGTCTGCGTATCAACACCGCCGCCGACAACGCTGCGGGCTACGCCATCACGCAGGGCATGACCTCACAGATCAACGGCCTTAACCAGGCCGCCAACAACGCCAACGACGGCGTGTCGCTGACACAGACGGCCTCGGGCGCGCTGTCGGAGATCACCAGCGATCTGCAGACCATGCGCGATCTGGCAGTGCAGTCGCTGAACGCTACCAACAGCACCACCGATCGTGCGGATCTGAACACGCAGTACCAGCAGCTCGTGGCCGACGTGAATTCCGTATCCTCGCAGACGCAGTTCAACGGCGTGAATCTGCTCGACGGCAGCTTCCAGGGTGCCACGTTCCAGGTCGGCGCCAACGCCGGCCAGACCATCACGGTGTCGTCGGTCGCCAGCGCCAACACCAACAATCTCGGTCAGCTCGCCACGGTTGCCGGCACCGCCTGGGTGCCCGCCAATGTCACCGCCGGTGACAGCGGCACGATCACGTTCGACGTGACGCAGCCGGCCGCAGGCTCCGTCGCCAAGGCCTACACCACCGCGCCGATCACGCTCACCGGCAATGCCGCAACCGACGCGGCGACCGTTGCTGCGGCGATCAACCAGCTGTCCTCACAGGACGGTGGCGTGATTGCCACGGTGAACAAGGCGAACGGCGGCATCAATCTGTCCAGCACCACGGCCGGCCAGGTGATTGGTGTCGCGACCGCGGCCTTCACCACCGCGCTGGGCGCGGCCGGTGCGGAAACCGGCGCCACCTTCGGCCTCGGCGTGGGCGGTACCACCGCGGCGGTGACCTTGGCCAATGGCGGCTTCCTGAACGCCTCCAGCGTGTCCACGGTCGATGCCTCGAACCTGACGCTGGTCCAGATCGACACCGCCCTGCAGCAGCTTGCGACCTCGGGTGCGCAGCTCGGCGCCTTCCAGAACCGCTTCACCGCTGCGATTACCGGTCTGAATACCGATTCGACCAACCTGACGAGCGCCCGCAGCTCGATCCAGGACACTGACTACGCGCAGGCGACCTCCAACCTGTCGAAGGCGCAGATCCTGCAGCAGGCCAGCACCGCGATGGTGGCGCAGGCCAACATGGTCCCGCAGAACATCCTGTCGCTGCTGCAGAAGCTGCCGTAGCGGAACACGATGCATCGAGAGTCGAAGGTACCTAAAAGGACACGCAGGGTGGACGCTTCCAGGCGCCCACCCTGCGTCGTTTTGCGTGTCTAGGGAATAGCCTGCGATGACCACCAGCAGCGTCGACACGTCTACGAGCAGCACCACGACCGCCCCGGTGGTGTCGATCGCAAGCAGTTCGAGCAGCCAGGCGGCCGGCGGTTCAGTCATCGACGTCAGCTCGCTGGTGTCGCAGCTGGTGGCCGCAACCCAGGCGCCGCAACAGGCGGTGATCACCGCGCAGACGCAGGCGGTCACGACCCAGATCTCCGCCATCGGCACGCTGAAGAGCGCGTTGTCGACGTTCCAGTCATCGCTCGGGGTGCTGGACACACCGAGCGCGTTCAACGTGCAGACCGCGAACAGCACCGACCAGACTGCCTTCACCGCGACCGCCAGCTCCGGCGCTGCGGCCGGTACCTACAACGTGGCGGTCAGTGCGCTGGCACAGGCACAGCAGCTGCTGTCGCAACCATTCGCCGGCGGCGCTGCGGCCACGGTTGGCACCGGTACGCTGTCGCTGTCACTCGGCGGCACCAGCTTCAGCCTGGCGATCGGCGCCGGCGGCGACTCACTGAGTGCGATCGCCTCGGCCATCAACAGCGCGGCCGGAAATCCGGGCGTCGAGGCGACCGTGCTGCAGGGCACCGATGGCGCGCACCTGGTGCTGTCGTCATCGCTCACCGGTGCGGCCAATACCATTCAGATCAGCGAGACCGATGGCGGCAACGGCCTGGCAGCACTGACCTACGGCACCGGCAACACCGCCAACTACACGCAGGAAGCGGCCGCGCAGGACGCCGCCTTCAGCATCTCAGGCGTGGCCTATACCAGCCCCAGCAACACCGTCAGCAATGCGCTCAGCGGAGTGACACTGAACCTGCTGGGCACCACCGCCGCCGGCAGCAACGCCACGCTGAGCGTGGCCAACGACACCTCGACCATCGAAACCAATATCAGTGCCTTTGTGAGCGCCTATAACACGCTGGTAAATGCGCTGGCGCCGCTGGGCAGCTATGACGCGAGCACCAACACCGCCGGACCAATGCTGGGCAGCGCGCTGCTGTCCGGTACGCAGAACCAGATCCAGCAGGCGCTCTACAGCATCGTCAACACCGGCTCGTCGACCTACAACTCGCTGGCAAGCATCGGCATCACCACCAATTCGGACGGCACGCTCAGCCTCAACAGCGCCACGCTATCAAATGCACTGTCGACCAATTTCAACGCCGTGAGCCAGCTGTTCAGCAGCAGCGGCGGCGTTGCCGCTTCGCTCAATACACAGCTGACCGCCGCCCTGAGTTCCACCGGCGCGATCTCCGCTACCAGCAACACGCTGGTGCAGCAGGAAAACGCGCTGAACACGCAGACAAGCAACCTGGACAGCCAGATGAACGCGCTCAGCGCCAGCCTCACGCAGCAATACACGGCATTGAATACGCTGCTGTCCTCGCTGCAGACCACTTCAGCGTATCTGTCGCAGCAGTTCGCCAGCCTGCCGACGGTGCAGGGCGTGCCAAACGCCTGAAGCCCGGCCGGGCCGCCGGCCTCAAGTTGCGGCCGATCCGGCCGTTAAATCAACCATCGAAGATCGATGGAGTACGGCGGCGTGAGCGCGTTTGCGCGAAACCACAAGCTTGCGGCTTACCAGAGTGTTTCGGTGCACGGCGGCGTTGCCATTGCCGATCCGCACGGCCTGGTGCTGATGCTGATGGACGGCGCGGTGGAGCGCATGAACACAGCACGCGGCTGCATGGAACGCGGCGATGTGGTGCGCAAGGCCAAGCTGCTGCACAGCTGCATCAGCCTGATTGCCGAGTTGCGCGGCTGCCTCGACATGGTTCGCGGCGGTGCGATCGCGCAGAACCTGAGCGACCTGTACGACTACATGATGCGCCAGCTGCTGCGCGCCAATGTTGACAACAACCCTGCCTTGATAGCCGAGGTGCTGAGCCTGCTGGCGGAGATCCGCAGCGCCTGGGTCGCCATCGGGCCCGAGGTGCGGCAAATGACACGGCCACTGCCTCCGAGCGCGTAGAATACGCAGCGGCAGTGCGAGTGCCCGCAAGCTGCGCCGAGGAGCCCGTATGTACGAAGACGCCGAGACCGTCGTGCTCGACAACGAGCTCGCCTATCAAGACGTGCTGCCAGTGCAATGGATGGCCATGTGGGAGCCGCCCGACCGCTTCGATCTGCTCGGCTTGGAGGAAGCCAACCTGCTGCTGCTGCAGGCCTGCGTCGCGGTCGAGGAGCATCCGGCGCGCGACAAGAACGAGGACCTGGGACCGCTCGCCGGGGAAATTGCCCGGCTCGACTTCAAACTCAACCTGGTGATGCAGCTGCTGGCGAAGCTGGTGTCGAAGGATCGCATGCCGCCGGCCACCTCGATCCTGTTCAACAGCCTGGGGGCCTCCTGGACCTGCATCGGGCAGACGCCGCCGGTCGGCGGGCATGGACTGCTGCGAGTGCAGCTGCGCAGCTCGCTGCCGCAGCCGCTCGAGCTGCCGGCGCAGTGCATCGCGGTCGAGGGAAGCCTCGCGAAAGTGAAATTTCCCGGCCTGTCGGCCGGCGTAGCCGAGCTGATTCAGCGGCTCGCTTTCGTGCGCCACCGGCGCCATATTGCCGACGCGCGCAAAGCGCGCGCCTGAAACTCCGATATTAGGGAAAATGCGACGCGGTGCTCACGGCCGGTGTGACGGAATACCTCTTTTTTCCATAACCCGATAATTAGTCTGTTCCCGTTCGATTTGCGAGGGAACAACAACTTCATGGCTGAAAGAGCCGCTCTTGCCGGAGCTTTCGTTGACACCGAAGCACCTGAGCCGTACCAGGCAGCGGACACTGGTGCGGCGCTGCTGCCGACCGGACACTCGATGCTGATCCGCCAGGTCAATCGCCTGATCGGCCAGGTGGCCGCCTTCGACAGCAATGTACTGATACTGGGGGAATCGGGCACCGGCAAGGAAGTGGTCGCACGCGCCATTCACGAGGCTTCGCCGCGCCGCCAGCGACCGTTCGTACCGATCAACTGCGGTGCCATTCCGGCGGAGTTGCTCGAGAGCGAGCTGTTTGGGCACGAGAAGGGCGCCTTTACCGGCGCACTCGCCACGCGCAAGGGCCGCTTTGAGATTGCCGAGAGCGGCACGATATTCCTGGACGAAATCGGCGACATGAATCCCACCATGCAAGTGAAGCTGCTGCGGGTGCTGCAGGAGCGCGTGTTCGAACGCGTCGGCAGCTGCGTATCGCAGCGCTGCGATGTGCGCATCATCGCCGCGACCCACCACAATCTCGAACAGTCGATCATCACGGGCACGTTCCGCGCCGACCTGTACTACCGGCTCAACGTGGTGCCGATCGATATGCCGCCGCTGCGCGAGCGCGGCGAGGATCTGCCGCTGTTAATCGCCGACCTGGCGCAGCGCATCGGCCATGCCGGCCGGCCGCAGGTGAAATTCGCCAGCGCCACGGTCGAGGCACTCAAGGCATACCGCTGGCCCGGTAACGTGCGCGAGCTCGGCAATCTGATCGAACGCATGTCGATACAGTGCGGCGCGCGCGCGGTGACGATCGGCGATCTGCCGGCACGTTACCGGCCGGCTGACTGGAACGCGTCCGGCGGGCAGGCGCACGACGCTGTGGCAACCGAGCAGCTGATCGCCTCGGCGCCCGCGATCAGTGTACTGGGACCAGCGCTGGCGGCGCTGGCGCGGGACGCCGCGGTAGCGGACGAGGACGAACGGTCATCGATGGACCCGCAGCTGGCGGATGCACTGCTGGACGAGTTTCCGCATGAATTCGATCTGCGCAATTATCTCGAGTCGCTCGAGCAGCGGCTGATCGAGCGCGCGATGCAGGCCGCCAACGGCACCGTCGCCCAGGCGGCGCGGCTGCTGGGCCTGCGACGCACGACGCTGGTGGAAAAACTGCGCAAGTACTCCCTGGCGGGGAGTGACACGGCGGCGTCGGAAACTTGACGTTGAGGCGGCGGCAGATGGCCGCCAGCGTGAGCCGCGTCACAAATTCCGGGCGGCACGCAAATTGCTCCTATCTTCGCCGGTACGACGAAGTTGATAGAGGCAATGACAATTTCAATGTACGTTCACGAGCCTGTGGCCTGTGCCGCGGTCTCCACCCGGTTGATGGAGCTGGCGCGCCGCGTCGCGCGCAGCGAATGCACCGTGCTGATCGCCGGAGAGTCCGGCAGCGGCAAGGAGGTGCTGGCGCGCTATATCCATCGTCATTCCAATCGCGCCAGCTCCCCGTTCGTGGCGCTCAACTGTGCGGCGATCCCCGAGAACATGCTCGAGGCGATTCTGTTTGGCTGGGAGCGCGGCGCCTTTACCGGTGCGCAGGCCGCCCACCCGGGCAAGTTCGAGCAGGCACAGGGCGGCAGCCTGCTGCTGGATGAGATCTCGGAGATGCCGCTGGCGCTGCAGGCCAAGCTGCTGCGCGTGTTGCAGGAGCGCGAGGTCGAGCGCCTGGGGGCACGCCAGACCCTGAGCCTGGATGTGCGGGTGATCGCCACCACCAATCGCCATCTTCGCGCTGATGTCGCCAGCGGGCGCTTCCGCGAGGATCTGTATTACCGCCTGAATGTATTTCCGCTGACGCCGCTGCCGCTGCGCGCGCGACGCGACGATGTGCTGCCGCTCGCCATGCGGCTTCTGGCTTCGCACTGCAAGCCTGGCGCCCGCATACCGGCGCTGCTGCCGGACGCAGCCCAGCTGCTGTTGACCTATGACTGGCCTGGCAACGTGCGCGAACTGGAGAATGTCATGCAGCGCGCGCTGGTACTGTGCGAGAGCGATCTGATCCGAGCCGCACATATCGTGTTCGAATCCGCGGCCGCGGAGTTTCGCAGCGCCGCTGCCGCTGTCGCCAGCGCCCCGATCGCCGGCGCCGCGGCAAATATCACCTCGCTCGCCGCACCCATGGCCGACGCTGCCAGCACCGCGCCCGGCGCCGCCGGCCGGGCGCTGGCGGATTCGCTGGCGCTGGCCGAGCGCCAGATCATCCTGCGCGCGCTGCGCACGCATGCCAGCCGGGAGCGCGCGGCCGAGCAGCTCGGCATCAGCGCGCGCACGTTGCGCTACAAACTGGCACGGCTGCGCGCCGCCGGAGTCGATCTGGCGGATGAGATCCAGATGGCCGGGAGCGCAGCATGAGCAACATGGCAATCGATCAGGTCCTGGCGCAAATCCGTTCGATGTCGACGCAGGCGGGAGCGGGCATCAAGCCGGTTGCCGCGGCCGGACTCGACGCACCGGGCAGCGCCGGCGCCGTAAAGGGGCCGGCATTCGGCGACTTGCTGAAGCAGGGCATCGAATCGGTCAATCAGAGCCAGCAGAGCGCCAGCGCACTGGCTGACGCTTGGGAGCGCGGCGCGTCCGGCGTCGACCTGGCACGCGTGATGATCGAGAGCCAGAAGGCCTCAGTCTCGTTTCGCGCCCTGACCGAAGTACGCAACCGCCTGGTCACCGTGTACCAGGACATCATGAACATGTCGATCTGACTGGGTGATGGAAACTGTTTATGGCGAATGATCAGAGCGTGACTCTCTCCGGCCGCGTCGGCCTGAACGTCCGGCCGCTGCTGTTGCTGCTCGGTATCGCCGCGGCGGTGGCCGTCGGCGTTACTGTGGTGCTGTGGTGGCGCGGACCGAACTGGAGCCTGCTGTACGGCAACCTGTCCGACTCGGACGCCAACAGCGTGGTGCAGGCACTGCAGACCGCTGCCATCGAGTACAAGCTCGACAGCAACAGCGGTGCCATCATGGTGCCGGCCGAGCGAGTACACGAGGCGCGACTGCAGCTCGCGGGACAGGGACTGCCGCAGGGCAAGACTGCGAGCCTCGACCTGATGAGCAAGGATCCGGGCTTTGGTGTCAGCCAGTTCATGGAGAATGCCCGCTACCAGTACGCGCTCGAAGGTGAGCTTGCACGCACCATTTCATCGCTGCAGGCGGTGGAGGCGGCGCGCATTCATCTTGCGCTGCCGCAGCAGTCAGCCTTCGTGCGCGACCGGAGGCCCGCCAGCGCCTCGGTGCTGCTGCAGCTGCGCGCCGGGCACCGACTGCAGCCCGAACAGGTCTCGGCCATCGTGCATCTGGTTGCCTCCAGCATCCCGGAGCTCGACTCCGACAATGTGACCGTGGTCGACCAGCAGGGCAGGTTGCTGTCGTCGCCGAGGAATTCCGAGGCTGCGATCGCCGCCGAGCAGTTCGAGGCTGCGCATCGCATCGAGGATAACTACGTCGACCACATCGAGAAGCTGATTTCGCCGCTGGTGGGCGACGGCCGCGTGCATGCGCAGGTCACGGTCGACTTGGATGCCGGCGCCACCGAAGAGGCGCACGAACAGTACAAGCCCGATGGCGCCGTCGTGCGCAGCGAGCAGAGCGCGGAGGAAATCTCGCATTCGGGCAGCACTGGCAGCGGCGGTATTCCGGGCGCGCTCACCAATCAGCCGCCGGCTGGCGGCGCCGTCAGCGCGACCAGCAATCCCAAGCCGGCCTCGGCGCCGGTGGGCGCTGCTGGCGCTGCTGGCGCCGGTAGCGCTGCCGCTGCCGCTGCAGCCACTGCCGCAGCCAATGCCGCTGCTTCCGCCTCGGCCACGCCGGAGAACACTTCCAAGCAAAGCACGCGCAACTACGAAATCGATCGCACCGTGAGCTACTCGCGCCAGCCCGCCGGCCGCGTCAAGCGCGTGACCGTCGCGGTGCTGGTGGACAACATGCGCCAGGTCGGCGCCGACGGTAAAACCGTCGAGCGGCCGCTCACCAAGGCGGAGCTGGACGACATTACGCGCCTGGTCAAGGATGCAGTCGGGTTCGAGGACGCGCGCGGCGACAGTGTCAACGTGGTCAACCAGCCGTTCCTGCCACTGGTGGCCGAAACCTTGAAGCCCGACGTGATTCCGCTCTGGCAGCGACCATGGCTGCGCGATGTATTGCGGCTGGTGCTGGGTGCGCTGGTGCTGGTGGCGCTGGCGCTCGGCGTGCTGCGGCCGCTGATCAAGAACCTGTCCACCCACGCTCTGGCGCCGCCGCCGCAACTGCTGCCCGCCGGCAGCCGCGCCGAGGACCAACGCCCGGTGGTGAGCGCAGCCTCCGGACAATCGCTGGCGTATGAACAGCAGCTGCTGCAGGCGCGCGGACTGGTGAACCAGGATCCCAAGCGAGTGGCGCAGGTCGTGAAGACCTGGGTAAGTGAATAATGAGCGAGGCGCAACTGTCGCGCTCCGGTGTCGACCGCGCCGCGATCCTGCTGCTCGCCCTTGGCGAGCAGGACGCCGCGCAAGTGCTGAAGCATCTCGGCGCCAAGGATGTGCAGCGCGTCGGCGCCGCGATGGCGCAGCTTTCATCGGTGACACGTGAGGAAGTGGCAACGGTACTGACGACGTTTTCCAGCAATGTCGAGCAGCAAACCTCCTTCGGTGTCGGCACCGATGAGTACATCCGCAAGGTTCTCAACGAGGCGCTGGGCGCCGATAAGGCCAGCAGCGTCATCGACCGCATCCTTCGCGGCCGCAGCGGCCGCGGCCTGGAGGCGTTGAAATGGATGGAAGCGAAGGCGGTCAGCGAGATGCTGCGCTTCGAACATCCGCAGATCATCTCCATCGTGCTGTCGTACCTGGATGCCGATCAGGCGGCCGAGGTGCTGACGCAGCTGCCGGAAGCCATGCGCGCCGATATCCTGATGCGTGTGGCGACCCTCGATGGCGTGCACCCATCGGCGCTGAACGAGCTCGACGAGGTGCTGGAGAAACAGTTCTCGGGCAACGGCACCGGCCAGAAGGCGGGCGGCTTCGGCGGACCCAAGGCGGCGGCCGCGATACTCAACCTGATCGGCACCACGCATGAAGGCTCGATCATGGCGCAGATCGCCAAGGTCGATGAACGGCTGAGCCAGAAGCTGCAGGACCTGATGTTCGTGTTCGAGGATCTTGCCGAGGTCGACGATCGCGGCATGCAGGAGCTGCTGCGAGAAGTGCCCGGAGACAAGCTGATCATCGCGCTCAAGGCGGCGGACGAGTCGCTGAAGCAGAAGATCTTCAAGAACATGTCGGAACGGGCCGGACAGATGATGAAGGACGACCTCGAAGCCAAGGGCCCGGTGCGGCTGTCGGAAGTCGAGGCCGCGCAGAAGGAGATCCTGCTGACTGCGAAGCGCATGTGCGACGAAGGCAAGCTGGCGCTGGGCGGCAAGGGCGGAGAGGAGTATGTCTGACGCCGCCAGTGCCGCCGTGTGGGAGCTGCCGCCGATCGACGGCCCGGTGCTCGCGCGCCGCCGGCGCAGCGCCGACCTCGATGCGGTGGAGCGGGAAGCCTGGGACAAGGGCTATGCGGAAGGGCACGCGGCCGGCCTTGCGGCCGCCGCCCAGGAGCAGCAGGCGGCGCAGGCCGAGATCGATCAGCGCGTGCAGCACCTGGGCTCGATACTGGAGTTCATGGCCAAGCCGATGGCGCAGGTCGACGAGCAGGTGCAGCGGCAGCTGGCGCTGCTGGCCGGCGCAATCGCGCGCCAGGTGGTACGGCGTGAGATCAGGCTGCAGCCCGACGATATCATCGGACTGATACGCGACACCGTATCGCTGCTGCCGGTGACGGCGCGAGAAGTGCGCGTGCACCTAAACCCCGAAGACGCCAGGCTCGTGCGCTCGCGGCTGGCCGAAGTCGCCAGTGAGCGCGCCTGGAGCATCACCGAGGATCCGCTGCTGCCGCGCGGTGGTTGCCGCGTGAGCAGTGAGAACTCGACCATCGACGCACAGGTCGAACACCGGCTGGGCGCCGCGATCGCCGCGGTGCTGGGTGACGAGCGCGGCGCACCTTGCGCGGACCCGGGCCGATGAATTCGATGTACGCGCCGGCCTCGAAGCGCTGGGCGCAGGCGCTGGCGCGCTACCAGCAGCGGCTGGAGCAGGTAGCGCCGCCGGTGGTGGCGGGCTGCCTGACGCGCATGGTCGGATTGACGCTCGAAGCTTCCGGCTGCCAGGCCGCGGTTGGCGATCGCTGCGAAATCGTCAGCGCCGACGACTCGCACATCGAGGCCGAAGTGGTCGGCTTCGCCGGCGAGCGGCTATACCTGATGCCGACTGGCGACATCCACGGGCTGAAGCCCAACGCGCGCGTGGTGCCGCGGCCGCATGCCGGCACGGTGCGCGTCGGCCACAAGCTGCTGGGTCGCATCGTCGATGGCGCCTGCAGGCCGCTGGATGGCCTGGGACCGATCGAGGCGGAAGCCAGTGTGCGGTTGACCGGAACTCCTATCAATCCGCTGCTGCGCCAGCCGATCACGCAGCCGCTCGACGTTGGCGTGCGCGCCATCAATGGCCTGCTGACGGTAGGCCGCGGCCAGCGCGTCGGGCTGTTTTCCGGCAGCGGTGTCGGCAAGAGCGTGCTGCTCGGCATGATGGCGCGCTACACCGCGGCTGACGTCATCGTGGTCGGCCTAATCGGCGAGCGCGGCCGCGAGGTGAAGGAATTCATAGAGCGCATTCTCGGCCGCGAGGGCCTGGCGCGCTCGGTGGTGGTAGCAACGCCGGCCGACTATCCGCCGCTGATGCGCCTGCACGGCGCGTGGCTGGCGACCGCGATCGCGGAGTTCTTTCGCGACCGCGGCAAGAATGTACTGCTGATCATGGACTCGCTGACGCGATTCGCGCAGGCGCAGCGCGAGATCGCGCTGGCGATCGGCGAGGCGCCGGCGACCAAGGGCTACCCGCCGTCGGTGTTCGCCCGCCTGCCGCAACTGGTGGAGCGCGCCGGCAACGGCGTTGCCGGCGAGGGTTCAATCACGGCGTTCTATACCGTGCTCGCCGAGGGCGACGATCACAACGATCCGATCGTCGACGCCGCGCGCGCGGTGCTTGACGGGCACATCGTGCTGGCGCGCCGCATTGCCGATGGCGGCCGTTACCCGGCGATCGATGTCGAGGCGTCGGTGAGCCGCGTCATGCACGACATCGTGCCCGAGGCGCAGTTCGAACTGGCGCGCCGCTTCCGCCAGATCACGGCGCTGTATGAGCACAACCGCGACCTGATAACCATCGGTGCCTATCAGCGCGGCAGCGATCCGCGCATCGATGGGGCTATCGCCCGCTGGCCGCAGATTGAGAGCTACCTGCGCCAGGACATGCGGGAGCGCGTAAGCCTGCCTGGCAGCACATCGCAGCTGGCGGCGACCATGGCCGAGGCGCACGACGCAGCAAAAAGCAAGTGAGGAGCACCGTGAAGCGATCGAAACGACTGGAGGCGGTGGGCGCATTGGCAGACGAAACCGAGCGCGAGTGCGCGACCCAGGCTGCGGCACTACAGGGTCGCCTAGCCGATGCCGAACGCCGCTGCGTGGAGCTGCAGCGCTACCTCGGAGAGTATCAACAGATGTTTCAGCGGCGCGCGAGCGCCGGGATGGGGGTCACCGGCATGCGCGACTACCAGACTTTCATCGCGCGACTGGGCGACGCGGTGCGGCAGCAGCAAGGGGTGATCGAGCAGCTGCGGGCGGATTGCGAGCGCGCTCGGGCGCAATGGCTTGCGGCTGCCGCGCGCAAGAGCGCGATGCGCAAGGTGATCGCCAACGTGCGCTCCGAGGACCAGAAGCTCGAAGACCGTCGTAATCAGAAAGAGTTCGATGAACAGGCCCAGCGACTGGGCGGTGGCCGGTGATGTCGGCCCGGGTATCGAGCGTACCGTCCGCCAGTGCCAGTGCCAGCTCCGCCGTGGGCGGCGCGAGGGCGGCGCCGGCAACCGGCGCGTCCGCAGATGGCGCGGCAGGATGCGAGGGCGCCGGCGCCGGTGCTGGTGCTGGTTCTGGTGCCGGGGCCGGGGCCGGGGCCAGCTTCTCCTCGGTGATCGCTCACGCCGCACACGGCCAGGATGCTGGGCTGGGCGCGAACGATGGCGCTGGCGACAACACCGGCGGCGCCAAAGCGAGCGGCAGCAACGATGCTACCGATGCCGGTTGCGCCAGCGCCGCGCAGGCAGCTGCCAGTGTCACAGCGCCCGACGTCGCGCCGGCAACAAGCCAGAGCCTGACGCAATCGCAGCCTTCCGCAGCGGCGCAGGGCGGCAATGCGCGTGCTGGCCGGCCCACTGCCAGGCCCGGCGGCGGCGCGCGTGCCGCAGGCAAGGATTCAGCGTCCGCCGTCACTACCGACCCGGTGGCGCTGGCGATGCTGCTGGCCGCCAGTGGCATGCAGATGAGCGCTGCCGCGGATGCCAATGGCGCTACGGACGCTGCCGGCAGCGCGCCGGCGAGCGTGAGTGGCGCTCCTGGGTCCGCGATTGCAGCGACCGGTGACGCGACCGGATCTGCCGACGCAGCGCCGTCTTCGCAGTCGGCGCAATCGCAGCAACCTGGGCAATCGCAACTGCTGCAACCGCAGCCACCGGCGCCGATGGCGCGCGACATTGCAGCACAGCTGCCCGATGCGCGCACTGCAGCCGATAGCATCGGTGGCGCCTTGTCCGATCCCGCAGCACTGGCCGCAAAGAGCGCTGCCGGCGCTGGCCAGAGCGATGCGGTGCAGATCGGCAGCGCAACCGCGGGGCTGCCGGAACTGGTGCGCAGTTTCACCATTACCGGCCCTCAAGGCGCGGTGGTCGAAACAACCATACCGGTGCCGGTCAGCAGTGCCGGCTGGCCGCACGCACTGGCCGCGCAGGTGCACTGGTTCGTCAACAACGACGTGCAGAGCGCCACGCTGCGCCTGTCGCCCGAACATCTGGGGCCGGTGGAGGTGCAAATTGACGTGCAGAAATCACAGGTCAACGTGAATTTCAGCGCCGCGAGTGCCGAGACGCGCACCGCGCTGGAGCAGACTGTGCCGCGATTGCGCGAGATATTCGCCAGCGGCGGCCTGACGCTGGGCCATACCAATGTGCAGGCCGACCCGCGACCTGGTTCACAACCTACGGCGCTGCCGGTTCGAACCGCTCTCGCCCATGCGCAAACTGTCGAGCCGGTCGCAGTCGCGGCGACCCAGATGCTCGGCCTGGTCGACGAGTACGCCTGAATGTGCGCCAGGGCAACGACAGTTTTCCGTCGCTATCGGCATCGTCGCGCTGGCACAACGCTTGCTCTGGTAGTGGGCACGCCGCATCAACCGTCAGCAAACTAGCGAGCATCACCGAACATGGCTTCTGAACCCGCGAAGAAAGAGGCTGCACCGAATGTGCAGCCGATCAAGCCCAGGAAAAAAGGCAGGCTCCTCTGGATTGTCGTCGCGACGATCGTGGTGCTCGGGGGGGTTGGTGCCTGGCTCGCCCTGAAGCCGGGTGCCGCAGCCGACGGCGCGGCCGCAGCCGGCAAACCGGCGCCAGCGCATGCGGCACCGATCTACTACAAGTTCGACCCTGCGTTCGTGGTCAACTTTGGCGGCGAAGGCAGTGCGCGCTACCTGCAGGTCACGGTCGAGGCGATGTCGCGTGACATGACGGCGGTGGAGAATCTGAAGAACACCGAACCGGCAATCCGCAATGACCTGGTGATGCTGTTCTCGGCCCAGGACAACGCCACGCCTATGAGCGTCGAGGGCAAGGAGAAGCTGCGCGCAGCGACGCTCGCCAGTATCCGCAAGGTGCTCGACAGCGAGCGCGGCAACGGCAATCTGATCGAAGCGGTCTATTTCACCAGCTTCGTGATTCAATGAATATGAGCGGCGAGGTGCTCAATCAGGATGAGATCGATGCGCTGCTCAAGGGCGTTGATGATGGCGCGGTGCCGACGGCGCCGCCGCCGGAGCTGGCTGGGGAAGTTCGGCCGTTCGACATCGCGACCCAGGTGCGGCTGGTGCGCGGTCGCATGCCGACGCTGGAGATGATCAACGACCGCTTTGCGCGCCAGTTTCGCATCGGCTTGTTCAACATGCTCCGTCGCACGGCCGAGATCAGCGTCGCGCCGGTCAAGGTGCAGAAGTTCAGCGAATACACGCAGCAGCTGCACCTGCCATCGAGCCTCAACCTGATCCGTCTCAATCCGCTGCGCGGCACCGCGCTGCTGGTGCTCGATGCCACGCTGGTGTTCGCCGTCGTCGACAATTTCTTCGGCGGCAACGGGCGTTACGCCAAGATCGAGGGCCGCGAATTCACCATGACCGAGCTGCGCATCATACAGATGGTGCTGCGCCAGGTATTTGCCGACCTGACGGAGGCCTGGAGCATAGTCGCCAACATCAACCTCGAGTTCCTGAATTCCGAGATCAATCCGCATTTCGCCAATATCGTGAGTCCGTCCGAGATCGTGGTCGTGACGTCCTTCAAGATCGAACTGGAAGGCGGCGGCGGCGAGCTGCACATGACCATGCCGTACGCGATGATCGAACCGATCCGCGACCAGCTCGATTCCGGAGTGCAGAGCGATCGCATGGATCGCGACGACAGCTGGACGCAGTCGCTGCGCGAGGAAATCGAGGAAGCCGAAGTCGATGTGGTACCGGTATTGGGAAAGAGCTCGCTGTCGCTCGGACGGCTGGTGGACCTGAAGCCGGGCGACGTCATTCCCTGCGATTTTGACGGCAATGTGACGCTGTACGCGGAAGGGGTCCCGGTGCTGCGCGGCAGCTATGGCGCCTCACGCGGCCAGCAGGCCGTCAAGGTCACCCATCGGATCTCGCGGCACAAGCCGCCGGTGTTAAGTAATGTCGTTATAGGTGGAAAGCTATGAGTACCGTGACAGCGGCTACGGCCGAAGCACAGCCGGCGCCATTGGGAAATCTGAAGCCGGATGCCCCGGAAGCCGGCGCAAACCGTGAGCTGAATCTCGATGTGGTGCTGGATATTCCGGTCACACTATCGATGGAAGTGGGGCGCAGCCGGATCAGCATTCGCAACCTGCTACAGCTCAACCAGGGCTCGGTGGTCGAACTGGAGCGCGCCACCGGCGAGCCGCTGGACATTTTCGTCAACGGCACCCTGATCGCCCATGGCGAGGTGGTGGTAGTGAACGACAAGTTCGGCATCCGCCTGACCGACGTCATCAGCCCGGCGGAGCGGATTCGTCAGTTGAAATAGTCCGGCTCAAGAAAATCGCTAGGGTGCCGATAGAACTCGCGATAGCAGATTTCTGGAGAGATCCAACGTGTCAGCGACCAGATCGCAGCCGGCGCTGCCGGAATCCGCCGGGTCGCCATTCCGGTTTCTGAGCGATCTCGCCCGGGAACTGTCCGCCGGACGGGTCGACCTGCCCTCATTTCCGGATGCCGTCGCCCGCGTGCAGAACGTGCTGAGCGACGACAGCATCAGCAGCGAGCGTATAGCGCGCGTCGTCAGCTCCGACGCCGGCCTGGCCGCGCGCATCCTGACCATGGCCAATTCGACGCTGCTCCACCGCGGCGGCGCCCCGGTCACGGACCTGAAGGTCGCGATCACCCGCATCGGTCACGACAGTATCCGCGCCGCAGCGCTGGCTTATGCCACCGCGCAAGTGCGGCAGGCTGCCGATCTGGCGCCTATCCGCGCCGATCTGGAAAGATTCTGGCAGGAAGGCGTTCGGGTCGCCGGCCTGGCACATGCGATGGCGAAGGAAACCCGGCTGATGCGCCCCGACGAGGCGCTGCTGGCCGGGCTGCTGCATAACATCGGTAAGGTTTACATCATCGCGCGCACGCCCAGGGACTCCGGCAGTGTTCACATCGATGAGGCGGTATTGCGCGACTGGCACCCTGGAATCGGCCAGGCGTTGATCGAGAACTGGAAGCTGCCGGAAGATATCGCGACCGCAGTGGGCGGCCAGCTCGAGAGCGAGCGCTCGCACGGCGGAACCGCGGACCTGCAGGACCTGCTGATCGTCGCGGTGAATCTGGCAGCGCAGATGGCCAGCAACGTCGCCGATGATGCTGCAGCGCGGATGCCGGCTGCGAGCGCGATGGGGCTCACCGACTCGGCGATCGTGCGCATCATGCTCGAGTCGCAGACCGAACTGGAGACGCTGCAGGCCGCGCTCGGCTAGCAGCAGAGCTTCAACCGCGCGCCGGCGCGTGCGCCGGGCCGAATACCGTGCGTCCGCCATAGCGATGCGATCGCCCACGTTCCTCAGTGATCAGCGCATCGAAGCCCGGACCGCCATCCGCCACCCGTTCCAACCAGCGCGCCTGCGCGTCGAGGCGGCCTATCGCCGTGAGCCGGTCGTCATTGCCGATCCTGGCCGCGGCCACGGCCTGCTTGAGCACGCGGATGGTCTGATCGTAGATCTTGAGCGGCACCGGAAACGGATGTCCGTCCTTGCCGCCATGCGCCATCGAGAATCGGGCCGGATCGGAGAAACGCGACGGCGCGCCGTGAACCACTTCGGCCACCAGCGCCAGGGCTGCGACGCTGCGCGCACCGATGCCCGGCGTCAGCAGCAGCTCGCTGAAATCGCGCGGTCCGCGGTCGGCCGCAGCTGCAAGCGCTGCGTGCAGGCGTCGCAGCACCACATCCGATGCGCGTACGTCGTGATGAGCGGGCAGCTGCAAACGCGGCAATACCGGCGCGGGCTGGGTCTGCGCGTCGGGTTGCGCATCGAGCTGCGGAAACAGGCTGAGGGCCGGATCGGTGTGGTCACGCAGGCGTCGCAGCGTGGCGATGGTGCGATCTGGTCCGCCGCGCGCGCATCGGCGAGATTGACGATCACGCCCTGGTGGCGCCCGTCAATGGCGCTGTGCGGCGAATCAAGAAAACTGTCCAGATGCTCCGACAGCCAGTGGTAGCGTCGTGCTTCGCGCCGATCCGTGTTCATTCCCTGCTGCACCACGCACCAGCGGCCCGTAGGGGTGGCAATAAATGCGTGCAGGTACAGATCAAATCCATCCTGCAGCGCCGCCCCGTCCACCTTGGCGACCAGCCGGCTGGCATGCGTCAGGGCGGCAGCATCAACTCCGGTCTCGTCGCCGAGCCGGGTCAGCTGCGACGGCGTCTCGCGGCCGCGCAGGCCCTTGCCGCCGCAGACGTAGATACCGAGTTCGTGCCGGATCGGTGCCAATCCGCGTTGCAGCGCGCCGATCACACTGGTGGTGATGCCCGAGGAATGCCAGTCCATGCCCATCACCGCGCCGAGCGACTGGAACCAGAGCGGATGCGCCAGGCGGCGCAACAGTTCGTCGCGCCCATAGTGGTGGACGATCGCCTCGGCCATCACGCGGCCGAGCGCCGCCATGCGCGTGGCCAGCCATGACGGGACGTGCCCGCCATGCAGCGGCAGATTGGCGCTTCCGGTGCGTCTGGTCATGCCGGCATTGTGCGCAACAGGCGGGAACTGCACCAGCTGATCAAGGCCGATTCCCCGCCGCCCTATCCGAGTTGCTGGACTGCGATCAGCGCTGCGTTAAAAAAAAGCCCCGAACGGCCCGCTGCCGTCGGGGCTGTGGATCAACCGGCTTTCCGCGCTCAGCTGGCCGGCGCCATGCCGGTGTAGTAGATGATCACGTACGCCTGCAACGTGCCGTCGGCCTGCGCGATACCGAACACCTTGACCGGCGTTCCGGCCACAAGGTTACTGGTGAGAGTTGCCAGTCCACTCGCAGTGGTGATGTCCACCGAGCTTACCGTCAGGATATTGCCGCTGCGATCGAGCTGGTAGACCAGTGCCGCCGAGCCGCTGGTGCTATTGAATGCCACGCTCACCGGCTGGGTTCCATTGGCGACCCCGATGGTGAAGGCGTTGGCGGCAACCCCGGTGGTAACCGTAGCCAGCGGCACCGGTACCGGCAGCAGCACCGTCCATGGTGCACTCCATCCGCTCGGATTAGCCGGATCGCCCCAGCTGGCCGCGCTCAGGCCGACAGCGTTGATCGGCTGCGCTGTGCCGCCGAAGCTGACCGAGCCGTTGGTGGCGGCGATGAAGTCGGTGATCGCCGCACTGCCATCCGTCAGCAGCGTCGGAAAGGCGAAATTCCAGTACTTGAAGCCGAGGATCGGGTTGCCGCTGGAATTGTTGCCGTTGGCGCTGCTGGCCGAGATGTAGTCGAGCGCGATCAGGTAGTCGTCGGCCAAGTGCGGATAGTTGTGCGTATAGGTGAATGAAGTCGCATTGGCCAGCGAAATGCCACCCGAGTAGTCGGCGGTTTCGATGTCAATGCTCTGCGCCACCATCGGCGTGGCAAGCGGATCCACTACGCTGGCGTGCACCTTGAAGCCGCGCACCAGATTGCCGGCATCGAGGAACGCCGTGCCGGTGCCGATCGGCGTCGCATCGGCAATCGCGGACCAGGGCTGGCGCAGGTAGAACTGCGTGTTGCCGTTGATCTGCATGTCCACCGGCACACCCAGCTCGTTGGTGACCGTGATGGTCTGGGTGCTGGTGTTGGCGTGCAGTACATGACCCTCGGGGCTCAGCCAGACGCTGGCGAAACTGCTGCTGGCCCAGATCCGCGTTGCCACCAGCGATCCGTCCTGCTGGTAGCGCGCCGCGATCCGTACGTACTTGCCCACAAGGCTGGTCTCGCTCGAGAAGCTGGTGATGGTGCTGCTGGTCTTTGCGTCAACGTCATAGAACAACGTGCCATTGGTGCTGTCGACCAGGATCGTCAGCTGCTGGCTGCTGGCCACCGCCGTCTCCGGCGACGCCGGCGGCAGCAGCGGATAGTCCTTGGTAACCGTGACGGACGAGCCATCGCTGGCCACGCTCATCACATTGCCATACATGTGGCGCAGCACCAGCCGCGTAATGTCGGCGATCGGATGACGACGCACCGGCCCGTTGAAATTGACCGCCCACAGCGTCGTGCCCGCGCCCGGGGGCTGGTGGCCGACGATGAAGGCCGGATGCGACAAGTCGAATTCCAGGTCGAGTGCCGGATTAGGCGCGCTGCCGTCCGTCACGACCAGCGGCGCATCGAAGCTGATGGCGATCGGCAACGTGAGATTGGATCCGCTGCCCTGCGTGTGCTGGATCTGGATGTCCGCCGAAGCAATGCTCGAGCCTGGCGCGCCGGCAAAGCCCGCTTCCGGATCCGCAGCCACGGTCAGCAGGATATCCCCCGGATTGCCACCGACGGTAATCACGGCGCCGCTGTAGCTGCCAACGGGCACTGCGACATTGCCCAGGATCTCGCCCAGATTGTCGAGCTGCTCGAGATTCACGTACGGTGCATCCGATGCGGCGGTGAACACCGTCACGTTGGCGCCTCCGCCCTGCGGCACCAGTGCGATGCTCAACACCTTGACACCCACCAGTGCCCAGTCATCCGACGAGGCATCGCTCATGATCACTGGAACATTGCCGCTCTGCATCGTTGAGCCGGAAGAATTTCCCGTCGACGACATATCCGAGTTGCTGCCGCCGCCGCAGGCGGCGAGGGCCGCAGCTGCCGCCACGCACATGGCGTATCTGAGCATCGTGATTTTCATGACCCATCCTCCGTGTTTTGCATAACATCACCAGCTGCCGCATGCGGCTGGATGTCTCGTGGGCAGGACAGCGCTCGATCGATCATTCGGTTGACGTGGCTGTGAAGATGACAGCCGCGGCGGCCCATGGTGTCGGCAGCAGGCGACAGCGCGCGGCCATCAGCGCGCGGCCGGGCACGGCGCCAATTATCCGGCAGTGGTACGCAATGTGATCTGCATCACAAAGGGCGATTCATCGCAAATCAAATCCGCAGAATGACTTAGCGGCATCGCGCACTGCGTGGCATGCGTGTTGCTCCTGTTCGCGCGGATCGTCTTATTCGTACGGAGCCACCCGCTATTGAACGCCATTGCCCGAAGCTGCGCTGCGCACCGCGCCCCGACCTCACCGGGATGGCTGCCGGCGCTCGGCGGCTTGATGACGCTGAGCGCGGCGTGCCGCACGCTGTATGCTGCGTCGGCCACGCAGTTTGCCGCACCGGTGCAGCAGAGCGCGACAGGCTCGGCCGGCGGGCTGCTGCGCGTCATCCTGGCGCTGATCGTGGTGCTGGCCGCGGTGCTCGCAGCCGCCTGGCTGGCGCGGCGCATGCGCGCTTTCAGCGGCGGCGGCGCGAGCGCCAGCCTGGAAATGCTGGCGCAGTTACCCCTCGGTGCCCGCGAGCGCGCAGTGCTGGTGCGAGTCGGCGACTGCCGGGTACTGATCGGCGTGGCACCGGGCAACGTTCGCACGCTGCACGTACTGGGTCCGGCGGCTCTGCCGCTGGCTGAGGCCGCGGCATCGGCTGACACCGCGGCGCCAGCAAGCGATCCGGCCGCACGGCCGACATTCAAGGCATTGCTGCTGCGGAGTCTGGGCAAATGAGCGCGCGGCTGCGGGCGCTGACGCTGGCAGTGTTGCTGCTGCTGCTTGTGCCGTCGATCGTCCAGGCGGCGCCGGCGGCAACGCCGGCCAGTGCCGCGGTAGCGGTGCCGGGCATTCCGGCATTTACCGTGCATAACAGCGGTGGCGGGCAGAACTATACGCTGACCATTCAGCTGCTGGCGCTGATGACGGCGATCACGCTGCTGCCGGCGGCGCTGCTGATGATGACCGCGTTTACACGCATCATCATCGTGCTGTCGATCCTGCGCCAGGCGATCGGTGCCGGACAGTCGCCGCCCAACCAGGTGCTGGTAGGCCTGGCGCTGTTCCTGACGCTGTTCGTGATGTCGCCGGTAATCGACAAGGTTCGCACCGATGCGGTGGCGCCCTACATGGCGGGATCCATCGATAGCAGCACCGCGCTCGGCCGCGGGGTCGCGCCGCTGAAGACTTTCATGCTGGAGCAGACGCGCGAGTCCGACATCGCCGCGTTCGTGCGCATGTCCGGCGGCAAGGGATTTTCAACGCCACAGGAAGTGCCGCTGACCATCCTCGCTCCTGCCTTCGTGACCAGCGAATTGAAGACTGCGTTCCAGATCGGCTTCCTGCTGTTCATCCCGTTCGTGATCATCGATCTCGTGGTCGCCAGCGTGCTGATGTCGATGGGCATGATGATGCTGTCGCCCGTGCTGATCTCACTGCCGTTCAAGCTGATGCTGTTCGTGCTGGTGGACGGCTGGACACTGGTCATGGGATCGCTGGCATCGAGTTTTTTTCACTAACCGGCCGCCCTGGCAAGAGATCACCGCATGACGCCCGAAACCGTAATGACCATCGCCCAGCGTGCACTCGAGATGACCGTGATGCTTGCCGCGCCGCTGCTGCTGGTGGCGCTGCTGGTCGGTCTGCTGGTCGGCATCTTCCAGGCCGCGACCCAGATCAACGAGATGACGCTGTCGTTCATCCCGAAACTGATCGGCATGGCCACGGCGATGCTGGTTGCCGGACCCTGGATGCTCAAGCAGCTCGTGAACTACACGCGCATGCTGATAGAGAGCATTCCGTCGCTGATCGGCTGAGCCGCTGCAAGCCACATGCCGGTCTACGACTATTCCCAGATCGAGGGCTGGATCGGCCTGGCGTTCTGGCCGTTCCTGCGCATTGGTGCCTGCCTCATGGTCGCACCGCTGTTCGGCGCCAGCTATGTTCCGCCGCGCGTGCGCATCGTGCTTGCCGGTGCGCTGACGCTGGTCGCGTTGCCGATGATTCCACGGGTCGATGGCCTGACGCTGCTGTCCGCCGACGGGGTCATCACCACCGTGCAGCAGATGATCGTTGGTGTGGCCATGGGATTTGCGCTGCAGCTGATGTTCGATGCGCTCAATCTGGGCGGCCAGCTGCTCGCCAACGGCATGGGCCTGGGACTGGCCTTCAACATCGATCCGCTGCGCGGGGTCGAGACGCCGGCCCTGGGGCAACTGTATGTGGTGCTGGGCACGCTGACCTTCATCGCGCTGGACGGGCACGTGGCGCTGATTGAAACACTGGTCGCAAGTTTTCACGGCTTGCCGGTCGGGCCGGCCGGATTCTCGCCGCAGGCGTTGCAGTCGCTGGCGGATTGGGGCAACCAGATGTTCCTGGGCGCAGTGCGCATCGCTCTGCCGGGCATGACGGCACTGCTGGTGATCAACCTGGCCTTCGGCGTCACCAGCCGCGCCGCTCCCAGCCTCAACCTGTTTGCGGTCGGCCTGCCGGTGACACTGGTATTTGGACTGGTGGTGATCTGGCTTGGGCTTCCAAGCATGCAGACCGGCTGGCTGGAGCTGCTGAACTCGGCATTCGGCTTCCTGCACGCGCTCGGCGGCGTCGGCTAGGAGCAGCGCCATGGCCGAGCACGATGATCGCGAGCGAACAGAGAGCCCGACACAAAAACGGCTGGATGAGGCACGCAAGAAAGGCCAGGTGCCGCGCTCGCGCGACCTGGGCGCCGCGGCGGTGGTGCTGACCGGCGGGCTGGGACTGTATGGCGTCGGCTCGCTGACCGGCGGCCGCCTGCTGTCGCTGATGCACGATGGTCTGGCCTTCAGCCGCGGCGATGCGCTCGACAACGCTCGCATGCTGCTGCAGTTCGAGCATGCCGCGCTGCGCGGACTGCTGGCAGCGGCGCCGCTGCTGGGGCTGCTGCTGGCCGCCGCGGTGCTGGCACCGCTGGCGATCGGCGGTTGGACTTTCAGCAGCGAGGTGCTGACACCGGATTTTGGCCGGCTCAGCCCGAGTTCCGGCCTGGCGCGCATGTTCTCATCGCGCGGCTGGATCGAACTCGGCAAGTCGCTGACGCGCTTCATCGTGGTGGCGCTGGTAGCGGTGGCACTGCTATGGAAGCAGTTTCACAGCTTCTCTAGCCTGGGCTCCGAGCCGGCCGGGGCCGCGATCGGCCATGCGCTGTCGCTGGTGGGCACGGCGTTGATCGCACTCGGCGGCGCGCTGGCGGCCATCGCACTGGTCGACGCGCCGCTTGCCATCTGGCAGCACCACAAGGCGCTGCGCATGAGCCGCGAGGAGATTCGCGAGGAGCACAAGGACACGGAGGGCAGCCCGGAGCTCAAGTCGCGCGTGCGCCGGGTGCAACAGGCGATCGCCCGCAAACGCATGATGCAGGACGTCCCGAAAGCCGACGTGGTCATCACCAACCCGACCCACTACGCGGTCGCATTGCGCTACGACGATCAGCGCATGCGCGCGCCGGTGCTGGTGGCCAAGGGCCGTGACCTGATCGCACAGCGCATCCGCGAGATCGCGATCGAGCACAAGGTGGCGCTGGTCGAAGCGCCGCCGCTGGCGCGCGCACTGCACGCCGGCTGCGAACTCGGCGACGAGATTCCGGCGCGACTGTACTCGGCGGTGGCGAGAATCCTGGTGTACGTCTACCAGCTGCGCACCGCGCGCCAGCGCGGCGGGCCGACACCTGCGCAACCGAGCATCGAACTGCCGGATCAGTGAAGTGGCGGCGCATTGTGTGACACAGGTCGCATTCGTCGCGTGATCGGGGCGCCGGAATTCTGTCGCCGCGGGACGGCACAAGAATTGCTCCTCTCGAGGGAACATGGCTGAAACTGCAATCAAAAATGCCGCGCCGGCAGCGGCGTGGACCGCGGTGCTTAAGGTGCTGCAGCGGGGCGTTGGCGCGCCGTTGCTGCTGCTGGCGGTGCTGGCGATGGTGGTATTGCCGTTGCCGCCGCTGGCGCTGGACGTTTTGTTCACGTTCAACATCGCGCTCTCGGTGCTGGTGGTCATGGCGGTGGTGAATATCGCCCGGCCGCTGGATTTTGGAATATTCCCGACGGTATTGCTGCTCGCGACCCTGCTGCGCCTGGCGCTCAACGTTGCCTCGACGCGCGTGGTGCTGCTGCACGGCCATGAGGGCACCGCCGCCGCGGGCCACGTGATCGAGGCCTTCGGCCAGTTCGTGGTCGGCGGCAACTATGCGGTCGGCATCGTGGTGTTCTCGATCCTGACGATCATCAACTTTGTCGTCGTCACCAAGGGTGCGGGCCGCATCTCCGAGGTCAGTGCGCGCTTTACTCTCGACTCGATGCCAGGCAAGCAGATGGCAATCGATGCCGATCTGAATGCCGGGTTGATCAACCAGGATGAGGCGCGGGTGCGGCGTGCGGAAGTGCGCGCCGAAGCGGACTTCTACGGTTCCATGGACGGCGCCAGCAAATTCGTGCGCGGCGATGCGACCGCCGGTATTCTGATCCTGATCATCAACGTGGTCGGCGGCCTGGCGATCGGCGTTCTGAGCCACGGGCTCGGATTCGGCGAGGCGGCCCGCGTCTACACGCTGCTGACCATCGGTGACGGCCTGGTGGCGCAGATCCCGGCACTGCTGCTGTCGACCGGCGTTGCCATCATCGTGACCCGCATGTCGCGCGCCCAGGACATGGGCAGCGAGCTGACCCGGCAGTTGTTTCGCCAGCCGCGCGGACTGGCGGTGGCCGGCAGCCTGCTTGGCGTCATGGGGCTGATCCCCGGCATGCCGAACGTCGCATTCCTGATGTTCGGCGGCCTGTGCGGCGCCGGTGCCTGGTACCTGAAGCGCCGGGCGGCTCGCGCTGCCAGTGCCGATAGCGCCGCGCAGGTGGCGCGGCCCGCCGCGGTCGATGCCGAACAGCGCGAACTGTCCTGGGACGATGTACAGCCGGTGGACCTGATAGGACTGGAGGTCGGCTTCCGGCTGGTGCCGATGGTGGACAAGTCGCAGGGCGGCCAGCTGCTGGCGCGCATCCGCGGCGTGCGCCGCAAACTGTCGCAGGAGCTTGGATTCCTGGTGCAGTCGGTACATATCCGCGACAACCTCGAGCTGGCGCCCAACGCCTACCGCATCAGTCTCGCCGGAGTGGCGATCGCCGATGGCATCGTCTATCCGGATCGCGAACTGGCGATCAATCCGGGCCGCGTTTTTGGCAAGCCGGCGGGCATCGAGACCCGCGATCCGGCGTTTGGAATGGAAGCCGTCTGGATCGAGCCCGGCAAGCGCGAGCATGCGCAGACTCTCGGTTACACCGTGGTGGATGCCAGCACCGTGGTCGCGACCCACCTGAGCAACGTCATCCAGACGCATGCGCACGAACTGCTGGGCCACGAAGAGGTGCAGCAGCTGCTCAACGGGCTGGCAAAGAGCGCGCCGCGGCTGGTCGAGGACCTGGTACCGAAGACACTGCCGCTGGGCGTGGTGGTGCGGGTACTGCAGGGGCTGCTGGCCGAACGCATCCCGATCCGCAATCTGCGCGCCATCGTCGAGGTGCTGGCCGAACATGCCGGGCGCACCCAGGACCCGGCAATCCTGCAGGCCCAGGTGCGCATCGCGCTGGGCCGGCAGATCGTGCAGGACATCGTCGGCAGCGGCGCCGAACTGCCGGTCATCACCCTGGAGCCGGAACTCGAGCAGCTGCTGCAGACCTCGCTGCAGGGCCAGGGCGCAGGCAACGCCGCGATCGAGCCGGGACTGGCGGAGCGATTGCAGTCGCGGCTGGCCGAGTCCGCCGTCAGGCAGGAAACCTCGGGCGAAGCTGCGGTGTTGATGGTGGCGCCACAACTGCGCACCACGCTGGCGCGATTCACCCGTGCGACCGTGCCCGGCCTGCACGTGCTCGCCTGGAATGAGATTCCCGACAACCGACGAGTACGCCTGGTGGCGGCGGTCGGTCGTTAAGTTACGGAGATGCAGCGTAGATGAAGATCAAACGATACCTGGCGACCGACATGCGCAATGCGCTGCGAGCCATCCGCGAAGAGCAGGGATCCGATGCGGTCATCCTGAGCAGCCGCGCCACCTCCCAGGGGGTCGAAGTCTGCGCCGCGGTGGACCTGGAATTGGCCTCGGGCCAGGGAATGCTCGCCGAGACCGCGGAACTCAAGCAGCTCGAAAGCGCGGTAATGCAGGATCTGCAGCGCGAGGACGCGTACTCGGGCATGAACCGCGCGCTGCCGGCGAGCGGTAACGGTCCGTCGGCCGTGGCGCGGCCGCTGGACCAGGACGGGCTGCTGGCCGATTTATTTGCCGCTGCGGAGCCGGCCGGCCCGAATCGCTCGGTGGGCGAGGAGCTGCGCAGCCTGCGCGCGCTGCTCGAGCAGCAGCTCGCGGCACTAGCCTGGAATGATTTCACGCGGCGCGAGCCGCTGAAGGCACGGGCGTTGGCGGAGCTGGCCAATCTCGGCCTGGATCGTGCACTGGCATTGCAGATCGTAGGCGATCTGCCGGCCGGTATCGGCAGTGAACAACTGCAGCGCGCGCCATACGCGATGCTGGCGCGGCGCATCCCGGTGTGCGCATCGCCGCTGGAGCGCACTGGTGCACTGCTGCTGCTGGGGCCGCCCGGCGGCGGCAAGACCACGACACTGTCGAAGATTGCCGCGCGCTATGTGCTCGAGCAGGACCCGGCCAACCTGCTGCTGATCTCCGCCGACGACGAGCGCATCGGATCGCATGAACAACTGCGCAGTCTCGGACGGCTGCTGGGCGTGCGGGTCGAAACCGTGGTCGGCGCGACGGCGCTGGCGGCGCGCATCGAAGCGCTGCCCGGCCGCACGATTCTTATTGATACCCCGGGAGCGGTGAGCCGCGACCTGGCCGCCGCGGCGCGCTATCGCGCGCTGCGCGATCGCTGCAAGGCGCTGCAGGCGATGCTGGTGCTACCCGCGAGCGCGCAGAGCGGTGTGGTCGACGATGCGGTCGACAACTTCGGCATCGGTGTATCGACCTGCTGTGCGCTGACCCGGATCGATGAGGCGGTCAGCCTTGGCGGTGTGCTCTCGGCGCTGGCCCGTTCGCTGCTGCCGGTCGCCTATTGCTGCGACGGCGCGCGCATTCCCGAGGACCTGAAGCCGGCGCGCGCGCACCAGCTGGTTGCCCGCGCCATCGAACTGTCGCGCCAGGCGCAGGCCTGCGCTGACGATGATCTGCTCGCCCGCCGCTATGGACGCAACGTAAATGCCGCAGCCTGAAGCGTACGCCCGCGATTTTGCGCCGCCGCCGGTGCAGGTCATCGCAGTGACCGGTGGCAAGGGCGGCACCGGCAAGACCGCGGTGTCGGTGAATCTTGCGACCGCGTTCGCCAGGGCCGGTCGCGCGACCATGCTGCTCGATGGCGATCTTGGGCTGGCCAACGTCGATGTGCTGCTCGGTTTGACGCCGCGCTGCACACTCGAACACGTGCTGTCCGGCGAGCGGCAGCTCGAAGAGGTGATTCTCAAGACCAGTTCCGGAGTGCGCGTGGTGCCGGCATCCTCGGGCGTGGCGCGGATGGCGGCCCTGAAGGCGACCGAGCAGGCCGCCATCGTGCGCGCCTTCAGCACCTTGCCCGGATCGCTCGACGTACTGATCGTCGATACTGCCGCCGGTATCAGCGACTCGGTGCTGCAATTCTGCCAGTCGGCGCAGCAGGTCCTGGTGGTGCTGCGCGACGAGCCAACCTCGCTGACCGACACCTATGCGCTGATCAAGATCCTGAGCCGCAGCCACGGTATGCGCCAGTTTCGCGTGCTCGCCAACATGACGCGCCACGCCGGCCAGGGCGACAGCGTGTTCCGCCGCCTGCAGCGAGTGACCGATCGCTACCTGGAAGTAACGCTCGACTTCGTCGGCGAGATTCCGGAGGACGCGGCGATGCGCATGTCGGTGCAGGCGCAGCGGCCGCTGCTGGAGGCCTATCCATCCAGTCCGGCGGCGCGTGCCTTCGATCGGCTGGCGCGGGTCGCCAGGCGCTGGCCGATGCCCGACGGACCGAGCGGCCGGATGGAGTTCTTCCTGGAACGCATGCTGCGGCGCCCGGCGCCGAAGCTGAAGGTTCTCAAATGAATACCGGCGCGCGCGCCTATGCCAGCACGCAGCCGGTGCCCGACATGGATGCGCTGGTGCGCAAGCACGCCGACCTGGTGAAGCGCATCGCCTATCACCTCGCCGGCAGGCTGCCGCCGCAGGTGGAGGTCGAGGACCTGATGCAGGCCGGCATGATGGGGCTGCTCGAGGCGGCGCAGAATTATGCCACCGGCCGTGGCGCGAGTTTCGAGACCTATGCCGGCATACGCATCCGCGGGGCGATGCTCGATGCGCTGCGCAAGCTCGACTGGGCGCCGCGCTCGGTGCATCGCAAGGGGCGCGCGGCGGCACAGGCGCTGCGCGAAGTCGAGGCCCTGCGCGGCTCGGAGGCCAATGAAGCGGATGTCGCCGCCCACATGGGCGTGTCGCTGACCGAATACCAGCGCATCGTGCGGGACACGCTCGGCTGCCAGCTGCTGCGCCTGAACGATACCGACGGCGAGGAATCCGCACTCGACCGGTTGCCGGACGGGGCGCCCGATCCGGAGGCCAATGCGCTCGATGAATCGCTGCGCCAGGCGATCATCGAGGCCATCCAGGCGCTGCCCGAGCGCGAGCGACTGGTGCTGTCGTTGTACTACGAGCAGGAGCTGAACCTGAAGGAAATCGGCGCCGTGCTCAAGGTCACGGAATCGCGCGTCTGCCAGCTGCACGGGCAGGCGCTGCTGCGCCTAAAGTCGCAGCTCACCGAGTGGCACAACTAGGGGCGCAACGGTGGACGTACTCAGTATCACTGGCCTCGCGCTCGCCGCCGTCGCGATCATCCTCGGCGCCATACTCAAGGGCGCCGGCATTCATGCGCTGGTGTCGGCGGCAGCCTTCATGATCGTGGTGGTCGGCACCGTGGCCGCGATCTGCGTGCAGACACCAATGCAGGTGATGAAACGCGCGCTGGCAATACTGCCATGGATACTGCGGCCGCCGTCGCATGACCCGATGCGCCTGATCGGCAAGCTGATCGACTGGAGCAATATCTCACGCCGCCAGGGACTGCTCGGGCTCGAGCGGCTGCTACAGTTTGAGCCCGACCCATTTCTCTACAAGGGCCTGCAACTGGTGGTCGATGGCAGCGAACCGGACGTCATCCGCAGCACGCTCGAGTTCGACCTGCACGCGCGCGAGGCGGCCGACATCCGCGCCGCCAAGGTGTTCGAGGGCATGGGCGTGTACTCGCCGACGCTGGGCATCATCGGTGCGGTGCTGGGACTGATGGCGGTGATGCAGAATCTGGACGATCCGTCCAAGCTCGGCCACGGCATCGCGGCGGCATTCACCGCCACCGTGTACGGCATCGGCATGGCGAACCTGTTCTTCCTGCCGGTTGCCAACAAGCTCAAGGTCGCCGTGCATACACGCAGTCACCTGTGCGAGATGCAGGTCGAGGGCCTGATCGCGATCGCGCAGGGCGAGAATCCGCGCATCATTGAGGGCAAGCTGCTCGGATTCCTGCACTAAAGCAAATGAGCCGCGAGCCAATACACATGCCACGACGCCGCCGACACGATGACCACGATAACCACGAGGCCTGGGCGATTCCATACGGCGATCTGGTGACGCTGCTGCTGGCATTCTTCGTCGTCATGTACGCGATGTCGTCGGTCAACGAAGGCAAGTACCGAGTGCTGTCGGACTCGCTCACCGAGGCATTTCACGGCACGCCGCGTTCACCGCAGCCGATCGAAGCTGGCGGCACACGCCTGCAACCGATCGAGCAGCTGCCGCTGACACAAGTGCACCGGATGATCAGCTCCAGCATGCCGGTGCGACACATCGTGCCGGCACCCGAGGCGCCGCTGCAATCGCGCCGCTCGCAGGTCGCCGCCGCGCCTGCCGACTTGCCGGCGCACGATGTTGCCGCCTCGTTCGTCGAGCCCGGCATCGCTGCACCCGGCAGCGACCTCGATCAGGTAGCGCAGGACGTGAGCGCCGCGCTGTCATCGCTGATAGCCGCAGGCCACGTGCGCGTGCGCCGCACCGATTCCTGGGTCGCGGTCGACATCAGCACCGACATCCTGTTCGGCAGCGGCGTCGCGCGGCTGTCGGTGCCGGCCGTGGAAGCGCTGCAGCGGCTGGCCGATACGCTGAAGAGTTTTCCCAATGCGGTGCGGGTCGAGGGGCACACCGACGATCGTCGCATCAACACCACCGCCTTTCCATCCAATTGGGAGCTGTCGGCGGCGCGTGCCGCCAGTGTGGTGCACCTGTTCATGGATCGCGGCATAGCTGCCCAGCGCCTGGCGGTGGTCGGCTACGGCGAGTTCCGGCCGACTATGCCTAATTCCAGCGTGACCGGGCGCAATGCCAACCGGCGCGTCGAGGTGCTGATCTTCAATCGTGACGGTACGGCCGATGGCCCGCGCTGACTACGCGGCCCCGCGGCCACCAAGTGAAGAGGTGAATAGTGATGTTGCTACATGATGTGTCGCAGACGGCACTGGCCGCCGCAGTGCTGATGCTCGGGTTGGTCATGCTGCTCGAGCTGCGTTCGTTCAACCGGGTGCGCCGCTCGGTCGATATCAACCTTGGGCGCGTATTCGAGCAGCTGGAAATGCTGCGCGCGGAATCTCGCAAGATGCTCGAGGCCCAGGAGCAGGCGCAGGCTGCCGCGGCCAGGGCGGCGCCAGTGGTCGCAGCCGCAGAAGTCCCAGCCGGCGACCGGCAGACGATCGAGCGGCCGCTGGTCGAGCCGACGGCACTGGACTTCGTCGTCGCGCCGCCGTTCGATAATGACGCCTACCTGAGCGCAAGTACGCTGGCGGCTCGTGGGCTGACACCGGAAGAGATTGCCGCGCGCTGCGGCCTGCCGGCCGGTGAAGCGCGCCTGCTGGCATCACTGGCCTCGGCGCGCGGGCGGCGTGAGGCGACGCGCGGCGCGGCGGCCGATGCAGAGGCGATCGAGCCTGGCGGCGGCGCGCGCAGCGCCGCGGCATCGGTAAGGGGCTAAAAGGGGCTGAAGGTCTGGCCGGCGCAGGGCTGCGCCGGCGCTGTGGTTCTGCGCCGGTGCGCCTAGTCGTCCATCAGGAAGCTGCGCAGCTGCTCGCTGCGGCTCGGATGGCGCAGTTTGCGCAGCGCCTTGGCCTCGATCTGGCGGATGCGCTCGCGCGTGACATCGAACTGCTTGCCGACTTCCTCCAGTGTGTGATCGGTATTCATGTCGATACCGAAGCGCATGCGCAGCACCTTGGCCTCGCGCGGCGTGAGCTGGGCCAGCACCGAATGCGTGGTCTCGCGCAGCGACTCCATGGTGGCCTGATCGATCGGCGAGGCCACTGACTGGTCTTCGATGAAATCGCCGAGGTGCGAATCCTCGTCATCGCCGATCGGCGTCTCCATCGAGATCGGCTCCTTGGCGATCTTGAGCACCTTGCGCACCTTGTCTTCCGGCATCTCCATGCGCACCGCCAGTTCTTCCGGCGTCGGCTCGCGTCCCATCTCCTGCAGCATCTGCCGCGAAATGCGGTTCAGCTTGTTGATGGTTTCGATCATGTGTACCGGGATGCGAATGGTGCGCGCCTGGTCGGCGATCGATCGGGTGATCGCCTGGCGGATCCACCAGGTGGCGTAGGTTGAGAACTTGTACCCGCGGCGGTATTCGAACTTGTCCACCGCCTTCATCAGGCCGATGTTGCCTTCCTGGATCAGGTCCAGGAACTGCAGGCCGCGGTTGGTGTACTTCTTGGCGATCGAAATCACCAGCCGCAGGTTCGCCTCGACCATTTCCTTCTTCGCGCGGCGCGCCTTGGCTTCGCCGATCGAGACTTCGCGGTTGATATCCTTGATGTCGTTGATCGACAGGTGATGCCGCGTCTCGACTTCCATCAGCTTCTTCTGCCGCCGCTCGATCTCATCCTTCAGCCTCGCCAGCGGGGCAGAATATTTCTTGCCGGCCTTCATGTGCTTCGCGAGCCAGCGTGCGCTGGTCTCGTTCTTCGGGAAGGTGGCGATGAAGTCCTTGCGCGGCATGCCGGAGTCGCGCACCGCGATGATCATGATCTCCTTCTCTATCTGCCGGATCTCATTGATGTGCGTGCGCAGCTGGTCGGTCAGTGCATCGAACATGCGCGGCGAGAGCTTGAGCTCCATGAACTCGAGCGCCATTTTCTTGCGCAGCTTCTGGGTCTTTGGGTCGTCGGCGCCGAGCTTGGCGATCGAAGCCAGCACCTGCTGGTGCAGCTTCTGGATCGAGCCCATGCGGCGGGCAACCTCGAGCGGATCCGGGCCGGTATCGATCGCCTCCTCTTCGGTGTCGTCGGCGTCCTCGGCCTCATCGTCCTTTTCTTCGGCGACGGTATCGAGTTCGATCTTGGTCGGATTTTGCGGCTGGGCGATCACGTCCGGCGCATTGGGGTCGATGAAGCCGACCACCAGGTCGATCAGGCGTGCCTGGCCGGCCTTGACCAGGTCATAGGTCTTGACCAGGCGCTCGTGCGTCGCTGGATATTTGGCGAGCGCGGTGCGCACCGCATCCAGGCCTTCCTCGATCCGCTTTGCAATCCGGATCTCGCCCTCGCGCGTCAGCAGCTCGACCGTTCCCATCTCGCGCATATACATGCGCACCGGATCGGTAGTGCGGCCAAGCTCGGCATCGAGCGCCGCCAGCGCAGCGGCGGCCTCTTCAATGGCCTCGTCATCGGCCGGAGAGCTGGGCTCACTCGCCAGCAGCGACTCGCTATCCGGTGCCTTTTCGTACACCGGAATACCCATGTCATTGATGGTATTGACGATGCCTTCGATCTGCTCCGGATCGACAATTTCAGCCGGCAGGTGATCATTGACCTGCGCATAGGTGAGGTAGCCCTGCTCCTTGCCGCGTGCAATCAGCAGTTTGAGCTGCGACTGGCGGTCCTCTGGCAGGCCGTTGCCGCGGCGCGGCTGCTCGGCTGCGCCGCCGGCGTGCGAATTCGACTTGTGCGATGCAGCAGCCTTTCCCTGGGCGGCCGTCAGCTTCGTGGCCAGCGCACCTTTCTTATGGCTATGAGTCTCCTTATGGCCGTGAGGCTCGGGTGCCTTGGCGGCGACTGCCACGGAGCGGCGCGCAGGGGCGCTTTTGCGATGCGTCGGACTGGCGACAGCGGCAACAGTGCCGCGCGCAGCGGGCTTACGGGGGGACGGGGCTGGCTTCGGCGGCGGCTTGCGTGTCATAGCGTCTCTAGGGATGTTTCCAAGACTCGAGTTGCAGACAAAACAACCCGATCCGTCGCTGGAGGACGAAGGGCTGTGGTCATGGGGTCGTTCATGGAAAAGTTGAATATGATAACCAGAATTGATACGCGGGTGCCAGTATTCAAGCCCAGGACCGTGGTAACGGCAGTAAAAGCCAGGACTTGAACGCAATGACCGGCTGCGCCCGGCGGTTCAATTGGCCTTTGCGGGGCGTCAGGGGCCGCCAACCCTGGTTTGGGCAATGCTGAGCGCCTGAAGTTCAAGTTTCTCGGACTCGTCCAGCGGCTGCGCACGCGCCTTTTCGATCAGCACTTCCAGGCGCCGCCGCAGCTCCGAATCGATCAGCCGGGCCACGGCCTGGCGCAGTTCCTGGCTGGCGGCGGCCTGGTCAGGTACCAGCGGTTCACTCGAGGCCAGCTCGGACAAACGTCGATATTCGGGCCGTTCGCGCCAGCGCTCCAGAGTCAGCGCCATGCTGGCGGCAGGACTGGCCTGCAGCTGCTCGAGCAGCGCAATCAACACTGCGACGCCGGGCTGATCCATGCGCGCGAGCCCGCTGCGTTGCTGCTCGCTGACCGCGCTGGCTGCTGCCGGAAAGTGCAGCAGCAGCGTGATCGCCTGCGTGACCAGGCTGCCGCGGCCGACCGGGCGCAGCGCCGCTCGCGCACTGCGCGCGGCCGGCGCCGCGCGCGGCGCGCCGGCACCCGCGGTTTCCGGCGCCACCAGCCACTGCTGCAGGCGCTCGACCGGAAGGCCAATTGCCGCCGCGACGCGATCGAGCACCAGTTCGCGATAGACCCCGGGCGCAATCTTCTCCAGCAGCGGCCTTGCCAGCGCGACGAAATGGGCCTTGCCGTCCGCGTGGCTGACGTCGGCCTGCTCGCCCAGCTGCGCCACCAGGTACTCGGACAGCGGCAGCGCCGAGTCCAGTCGCGCAGCGAACCGCTCGCCGCCCTCGCGGCCGACCAACGAATCCGGATCCTCGCCATCGGGCAGAAACAGGAACCGCAGCTCGCGGCCTTCGCGAGCTTCCGGCAGCGCCTGCTGCAGCGCGCGCCACGCGGCGGCGCGGCCGGCACGATCGCCATCGAAGCAGAACACTACTTCGCTCACCAGGCGAAACGCCCGGCGCAGGTGTTCCGGAGTAGTCGCGGTGCCAAGGGTTGCGACTGCATCGGTGACTCCGGCCTGATGCAGCCGCACCACGTCCATATAACCCTCGACCACCAGCAGCCGCCGCAGCGCACGGCGCGCGAGCCGCGTCTCGTACAGGCCGTAGAGCTCCTTGCCCTTGTGAAACAATGCGGTTTCGGGGGAATTCAGGTACTTCGGTTCACCACTGCCGAGTACCCGGCCGCCAAAGCCGATCACACGGCCACGCGTGTCCCGGATCGGAAACATCAGCCGGTCGCGGAACCGGTCGTAATACCTGTCGCTGCCGCTCGCGGTGCTGGCGCCGCTGCCGCTGATGGCGCCGCCGGGACGTTCACGTTCTATGATCAGCCCGCTCGCGTGCAATGCTGCCTGATCGCGCTCGTTGGCGCCGAACCGGCGCACTACGTCGTTCCACGAATCAGCGGCATAGCCGATGCCAAAGCGTTCGAGAGTTTCAGCCGTCAGGGCGCGCTGTGCGGTATAGCTGCCGGCGCGTTCGCTACGATGCAGCGCCGAGCAATAGAAATCTGCCACTTTGGCCAGCAGCTCGTACAACGGCGCCGTGTCGGCGGTGCCAGCGCCGGCGGAACTGCCGCTGCTACCGCCGCCACCGGTGGATGAACCGGGCGCGGCACCGGCCTCATGCGGCACGCTCAGTCCGAGCCGGCCGGCGAGATCCTCTACCGCTTCGGGAAACGGCAACCGGTCGAACTCCATCAGGAATCCCAGCGCGGTGCCATGCACTCCGCAACCGAAGCAGTGGTAGAACTGCTTGTCCGGACTGACCCAGAACGACGGCGTCTTCTCGTCGTGAAACGGGCAGCAAGCCTTGTATTCACGCCCGGCGCGCTTCAGCGGCACGCGGCTGCCGATAATCTCCACGATATCGGCACGGGCGATCAGCTCGTCGATGAATGCTTGCGGAATCCGACCGGCCATGCTGGCCGTTAGTCTAGGACAACTTTCAGGACAGGCGGGCTTTGATGCGTGCGCCGACCGTGGACATATCGACCCGGCCCTGGGCTTTCGATTTGATCAGCGCCATGACCTTGCCCATGTCCTTGATCGATGCGGCGCCGGTCTCGCTGATGGCCTGGCTGATCAGTGTGTCGAGTTCGGCGGCGCCGAGTTGCGCTGGCAGGTAGGCGTTGATGATGTCGAGTTCGGCGTTTTCCTTCGCCACCAGGTCGGCGCGCCCGCCAGCCTGAAACTGCGCGATCGATTCGCGCCGCTGCTTACCCATTTTTTCCAGCACGCCGAGCAGCTGTGCATCATCGAGCGTGATGCGCTCATCCACTTCGCGCTGCTTGACGGCCGCCATGATCAGCCGGATGCAGCCGAGGCGATCCTTGTCGCCCGAGCGCATCGCAGTCTTCATGTCTTCCTGGATGCGGTGCTTGAGGCTCATCGCCGACGCTAGGAGCCGCGCGCGGGAGGTGCAAAGTCGCGCGATACACGCTTCATATGGCGCTTGACCGCGGCTGCCTTCTTGCGCTTTCGTTCCTGGGTAGGCTTTTCGTAGAATTCGCGCCGTCGCAGCTCGGCGAGAACGCCTGCTTTCTCACAGGCCCGCTTGAAACGCCGCAGGGCGGCGTCAAAATACTCGTTCTCGCGTACTCGAACACTCGGCATC
>Ga0182030_10002015_pt1 | contig 42849 bp, 42 predicted proteins | sample 812S3MmetaG_FD_121299 | JGI IMG/M metagenome (GOLD analysis project Ga0182030, IMG submission 121299) | Permafrost microbial communities from Stordalen Mire, Sweden - 812S3M metaG (Illumina Assembly) | ecosystem: Environmental > Terrestrial > Soil > Wetlands > Permafrost | place: Sweden... | reverse complement strand
GTCTTCCTAGCTGGCGATGCTTGCCATACTCATAGCTCCGGAGCGGCTCAGGGAATGAATACTTGTTTGTCCCCCCCCCCCCCCCCTTTTTTTTTTGCATGGTACTCAGGGAGCCGAGCTCTTAAGACATGTCTTGAGAGCTAGTCGGCTCTTCTACTCCAGAAACATCAGTCAAAACTCATACTAATTCAATGATCAGGGATCCACGATTCTGTGAATCTTGGATGGAAGCTTTCTATGGTACTCAACAAGCTGGTGTCTCCGTCACTTCTTTACACATATGAAAACGAGCGCTTGCCGAATGTTCAGAAACTCATCAACTATGACAAAGATATCTCGAGATTGATGACAATGCAGCTCCCTGAAGGATGGAAGGGAGATCCGACTGCGGATCCAAACGAACTCCTGGGTGTGGTGATGGAAGAGGCATCAACTTTCACTTCTGGATTGAGCATTGCGTTCGATATTAATAGCATCAATGTCAAAGGCTCATTCAAATCGATCTCTGATCCAGCTCCGGTCAGCCCTGGAGAACGAGGTCCCGACGTCCAATTACAGAAACCTGGGTTCGTTTTATTTCCTTATAAATTGCTATTTGTTTCTATGGGAATTCCGGAATGAGGAGCTGTGTCAAGAGCATACACATGCAAACGGATCAAGTTCGTTTACCCTTGTGTCTCTGCTCCTGAGACAGCTCCCAACTCCCGAGCTCTCACTAAAGAAAATGACCTTTGAATATGCTAATTCGATTCCTAGGACACTGGAAGCGACCAGGCTACATAGGGAAATACCCAATGTAGCAAGATTCCACGTAATTGTATTTGCTGGAGAGCCTGAGCATACCTCAACCAATTTGAAAGCTTTTTCTACGGCTGTTGAGCTCTCACAAATATTCTCAAGAACCTCTCTACCAATTTCCTGGATCACGATACCTGCAAAAGTAGGACCATCCGCATTTGAACTCCTTGGAATAATGCCATTTGGGAAGGTATTCTACGATCAGAAACATAAAGCCCATCTTAGGTACGGGGTCGACATTCAGGAAGGAGCAACTTTTGTAATGAGGCCAGACGGTTGGGTTGGAACTGCCACAGCTTTGAAAGCCGAAGCTGTCAAAGAGTTGGAGGATTACTTTCATGGTGTATTATTAACAAGATAAAAAGGAGATAGAATGAAAACATACATTAAGCTTTAGGCTCTTTGTCTCTTTGATGATTTCGTGGAACATTTGGCCAGGGTGGCTCTCAAACCATGAAACTTTCATAATTGTCCTTGAATCCATCTTTTATGGAAAGAATCTAAGAGTACTCTAAACCACAAACCATTCGCAAATGAATTGTAACCTAGATGCTCACAATTTTATTTTGTGAGATTTAATGCCATAGTTTTGGGTACATCTGTCCCCAATACATAGATTGCCAGGGCAATTGCAGGAGATAGCATGAACGTCGTATGGGTTCAGCAACTTCGATGTTTAGAATAAGCAATAACCTAGAATGTATAGAGATGGATGTCACTCATGGCAGGTATATCATCGCCAATATGCATCGAATTTGGAAGGGGGACATATGCACGCCAAGGAGTACATCAGGTTCCAGCTTATGCAGATAGGATTTGACCACTTGAATTGAAGAGCGAAAAACAACGAGTGACCTTTGAGCAATATTTTGGTACTCGAAACTTGTAGACTCAAATCGAGGATTTCCGTCACAGTCCTGTTTCTATTCGCTGAAATATGGTAAGATTCTGAAGATGGGCCAGAGACTCGTTTTGAGAGAATCTTCATTGTGCTACCGAGAATGAAGCGATGGACTTTTAGATGCACATCTAGAGTATCCTCTGCTCTGAGGAGAGTTTCAGTAAATCCCTAGCAGAACCGCATTAGAGTATACCGCAGTGCCAGTTGGCCTCAGAAGTCAGATCGAGAGCAAATCACAGCGGAAAATGAGTCGAGGCCAGAGCGCCGGGACACGAGACGTGACACTCAGTCCGAAAAACATAAACTTTTGTGAAGAATGAATCTAATATGATCAATTTGAACTTCAATGAAAAATCAGACTTTTGCTCTTGTCTTTCCTTTCATCTCTCAACTCGCTGCCGCCGTCCCTCGATTTCACGCTAGCCATTCCCGAAATTCTGCCGTCGCTCCCCGCCCGCACACACAATGTCTGAAGAAGTCGATATAATTAAGTTCAAGCTGGAAGAAGTGAGTCGCAAACTCGCAGAGATCAACGAACAAAAAATGGCGGTCCACCCACAACTCGTATTTATTGATGGCTCCTTTGAGGATCTCGCCCAGGAGTTGGCAGATTATCTCAAGATCGGCGACGAGATCAAACCCCTCCTCAGTGAGAACAAGAAAGATGAGGCCCTCAAGCGCCTTGTCACCGCGTCGATTACTCTCAACTCTAGCCCAGAGAAGGAGTTTACTGCTGCATACAACCTCTTGATTTACTTGGTCCTTCAGTCTCCCAGCGTTAACATGTTCCTTCCTCGAATTTGCGAAAACCTCTCCAAGCCCATCACCTCCTCCCCTATCAACGGTCCTGGTCTTGCACTCAACGCTATATCTACCATTTTCAACCTCCTTCAACCTGATAATGAGGTTCGCTTCAATGTCTTCCAGGCTATCCTGCGATTAGTTAAAACCAACGGTCTATTTGAGTTGTTGCGACCACAGTTGAAGAAATTGGAACATTTCCTTACGGATTGGGAAATTGATGAGGAAGACCAGCGCAAGTTGTTCGTTCAGATCGCCGAAACTGCAGATGATGCTGGTGAAGAAGAGTATGTGATATTTATGGTTGAAAGGAAGTACGCGTTTTACTAATAACTCTACAGACAATCCTACCAATACATCCTCAAGGCTCTCCGAACTTTCGATCCAAAGGACCCCAAGGAAATCTCCTCAGCTGAAGCTCAAGATCTCTCTTTACGCGCTCTCAAGGTTACTCTCCTCTCTAACACCCATTATGATTTCCACGACCTCACCTCCCTCCCCACAATCCAAGCCCTTAGCGATTCCCACCCAATATACTCCGAACTACTTGAGATATTCTCCGAGAAGGAGTTGGAGGACTACAATGATTTCCGAGACGAAAACGAAGATTTCATCGAGAATGAGGGTTTGGATAATAGCAAGTTACATCGTAAGATGCGACTTTTGACCATGGCAAGTCTGGCAGCAAGCACCAATAGCAAGGAGCTGGAGTACAAGAAGATCGCCAAGGCTCTACAAATACCCGCTGAGGACGTTGAGATGTGGGTTATCGATGTCATTCGTGCAGGTTTGATTGAGGGCAAGCTATCACAACAAAAGCAAATGTTCCTCGTTCATCGAACTACGTATCGGGTATTTGGTGAGAAGCAGTGGCGTGAGGTGGCTACGAGATTGGATCAGTGGAAGGAGAGTTTACGGGCTGTGAAAGAGGTTATCAGTGGGGAGAGGCAGGCTGCTGAGATGCAAAAGGAGCGTGAAATGCACGAGGCTGAGAGGAAGTTGGCGGGTGCTTCGGGCATGAGTTCAGGACGCAGAGCTGGTGGTAGGGATAATATGGTGGAGATGGGGACTGATTGAAAGCTATGCGCGTACCACCATCTTCAAAGGCTTTCCCGGAAGACTATGGAAAGTGGACGTTGTTCTGCTACGAGATAGTCTCGAACCTGCTAGTGTTATGGTTCATGGCATTATGGTTAAGACGTTTTGAGGCTTACTTCGATGATTTATTATTCGCATCAGCGTTCATCAGCTCGATTCCCATTAGAGCAAAGCATGGACGGTACATAAAACCAGGGTCTGGGGCGGATGGAGTTATTATCATGAGGTTTACATTAGATTAGAGGTCTTCATAGCCGTCAATCTATCTGAATCTGCTCTTTTTGTCCACCAGTGATCTATATATTACCCACAAACCTGCTTATTACAATCTAAACAAAAGAAAAGTTTCCCTCAACTACAATAATTTACACAGCTCTAAAAGCTCTTCCCCAGCCTCTCCTCCACCTTCCCCTTCGTCTCTCTATAAACCTCCTCCGGCGTCTTCGTAGCCACAACCTTGACCACCCGTCCCTGCTTCTCGAAGTAGTCCACAACCGGCATACTCGTCTCCTCAAACACCTTAAACCTCTTCTTAATACTCTCCGCATTATCATCCGTCCTCCCACTCGTCTTCCCCCGTTCCAACAACCTCCTCTCCATCTCCTCCTCCGGACAATCAAAAAACAACACAAACTGCGAGGGGACAACCGTCTCCTCAAACTTCAACGCCTGGTCCATCTTCCTCGGAAATCCATCAATCAGGAACTTCCCCTTCCCCCCGTTCTCTTTAACCACATCCGTGATTGCGTTCTCGAGAAGCTGGACTGTGACTTCCATAGGCACGATTTTACCATCTTTTATGTAGTCCTTAATCAGTTGTCCGAATTCAGAGCCAGGCCGGTCCTGTTCGGCGCGCAGAAGGTCGCCAGCGGAGAGATGCGTGAATTTGTAGTCTCGGACGAGGTTCGCGCATTGTGTGCCCTTTCCTGCGCCTGGCCCGCCCAGGACGAAGAGTACAGTTACGTTGGAGGGAGAGAAGGTCGGTGTATCTTTCTTAGGGGCGGCGATTTGCTCATTAGTTGGCGCCATATCTAGTACCGCAAGAATTATCAGTTAAATGTTATATGTGTAGAAGTTTCTTGTATTTGGAGGTGACGATATTGGATAGCAGTCGCTTGAATCTTGGTTTCTTATAGCGGCTCTCGAATTGAAGCTCTGGTCCTGTACTCAAGAAAGGAGGATCAAAGAAATTCAGGAATGCGCAATGCATTTTATACGTACCGGCTCGAGTCTTTACCATCAGAATATAGGCTCCCGATCCTGCAAGCGTGATCGCAATAAAAGGCCAGATTTTGAAAGGGCTTTGGCCAGGTTTGGGATTTGGACCACTTTCGCCAGTCGCGTAGGTGCGTCGAGCTGGAGCTTTGGGATTTGGAGCTCTGAAAGTTCGAGATACAGGGTTGGAGACCTTTTGAAAGGGAGGGTGTTGTTGGCAGACGCGCCGTGAAAGGAATCTTGGTATGGTATGGGCCATGGCAGCGTGATTGCTTTTGTGGTGCAATGTGACGATGTGCAAGAGAGCTTTATTTCGCGGTCCCGCTGAAAATAATGGCGGCTGCCCTAATATCCTATTTTAGGTAGAGACTTAGCATCACTTTGATTGTTCCACAATTTTTTATACATCCAAGACATCAGGATTTGGATAATTCAAAATGTCCCATCCTATTGTTCTACAATTTCTGTTACAATCAAAGGATTTCTAGATCATCACTATTGTCTGAGAAATTCTGATATATTTGAAATGTCGAGGGTGTTATGTTTTTTCAATAGTATTCATATCATAACTGAAAGGTCTATCCATCACTCTCTAATGTTTTTATTACCTTGGAAAAAGCAGCTTGTACCGTTGGTGACCTCTCATGCAGTCCTCCTTCCAAAACCAACTCCCTCATCTTGTCTTTACAAGCATCTCTTCCTTCCCTAGACATTCCAAAAACACCACCTACAAGAGCCTGCACGATCATCTCTGCAGCATGACCTCGCTTTGTTCTCATGATCTCGCTTCCAGACCCACTTGGCAACTCTAGCAAAGCAAAGAATCCAAGCGCTAATTCATACCGATTGGAACCTGGAGTATGAGTCCTCTTCCTAAAACCGTCGAATAGAATCTTAGTCCTCTCATAGAGGTTTAGTCGGGTAGCAACCGTGACTTTACTTGACGGTAGAACTTTATTCATGACTTCCAAAATCTTCGGTAAATGAGTGAGGGGTGACGGGTCAAGATTCTTGACATTAACTGCTCGGAATAAGGCTGAGACACCAGCAGTGATGGTAGAAGCTTCGTTGGACTTCCCACCTGACTTGGTGTCATCAGTAGTATCCATCTTGTCCTCACTTGCAAAATCCTCAAGAGTCGGGGCTACAATATCATAGACATCTTCAAAGATATCAATATCGGTACGGGCCTCACCGAACTCTCCCAGGCTGGTGAAGGCATGAGGGCGATAACTATCGTTGTTGCGCTTAGCTTCTCGAATGGCGATCTTCTTCATCAGAGCCGCGATGCTGGGATCCTTTTCCCAAAAGGATTTGCCTGCTTTGGTAAACGTGACAAATGCATCAAGTACCTTGGCCTTTCCATCAAATGTTTTGAGGGCAAGAGCCTTTTCCAGAGCAGGCCAAATTATAGCAGCATTAGCGTCACTAATGTCTGCTCCTGACGACGAAACAGCATCAGCTACAGCTAAAGCCGCCGTGTGCTTGATCGCCCATTTTGGTGAGTCCAGACGCTCAATACAAATGGCAGTAATTTCTTTCAAATAAAGAAGTACTGCACGTGAGCCCCCCACGTTCTCTGTCCATGTCTTCTCGAATTGCTCCTTCACATGTTCGTCAAAATCATGCTTGGCGAAGAAAACAAATGGTAGGAACTCAGAAGCCATCGAATTGAAGCGGTCGGTGGCAAATTTCGATACTGCATATATGATATCTGCCGCAATTTGCCGGCGTGACTCGTCCTCGGCATTGAAATACAAGTCTTTCGAATAAGCCGCCAGACGTAGCAAAGCCTTCTCGGATCCAAGTCTTGTCATATATCCAGCAGATCTTGCGTATGCCGCGCTGACTGCATTATTGCGGTCTAGAACCACTTTTTCAACGAGCTTGAGAAATGTATCGGCATGTGGTCTAAAGACGAAAGAGTGCCTAGTCGCGAGACTGACCAGAACCCCGCTGCAGCCTACCTTCGATGGCATCCCGACAGTCGTTTTAATTACATTTTCTAGACGAGGCACAAGCTCTTTCATCGCGTCCTCATCGAGCTGATCTAGACAACGTTCAATAGATTCCATAAGAGGTGATTGTGAGACCGCAGTTGATCTTGCAGTATCAATTTTCTCTTCAGTTAGGTTGTACTGTGCTGCTCTTAGGTAGAGATAGTCCACGCCCTCTGTTTCTAAGGTGCTCAAGAGGCCGAGCAATTGCTCAACCAGACTTGGAATAAACGGCCGAAGTGCTTTGCCACCACTCTTGATAAGCTTCAGAACCGTTATGGTTGCAAAGGCCTGAACATCTTTGGCCGAGCTTTCTATTCCTTGGGGTGAAAGAAGGAATGGTAATACCTCTTTCAACATTGTTTGAGCGTGCTTTGAAGAAGTACCGGCTTCGACTTGTCTCACGAGAATGCCCGTCAAGGCCATGCTGAGAGTTAACGCAGCTTCTCGAACAGATCCCTTAATGTCATCCATGACCTTGAAAGCAACATGCCATATATCGTGGAGATGCTTTTCATATTTTTCAAATTCCCTACCCTGTACAAGGTCTGCGATAGCAGCACAGCTCGCTTGTCGTGTACGCCATTCTTTGCCTAGTATGCTCTTCAATAAGTCGGCAAGAATTTCATCGAAGTATTGGTTGATCGTTGCGCTCGAGTCTTTGACAAGAGCATTCCAAATGTCGTTCATGGAGCGCTGAACATTTGGGTTAGGGTCGAAGCGGTAGCGGTAGAGTTTCGGGTAGAGTTTTGGATCAATCTCTGACTCAGAAAGAATGTTGCTTAGGCCAAATCGACCAAAAGCGGATCGAGTAGACCAAGTCGCTGCGTTTGAAGCAAGGGACATGAATTTATAGACCAAGCTTTGATCACCGACCTCATTGGCCAGAGATATAATATCTTTGTAAGACGTGACGGACTTGCCCTCACCTATAGGCAATGCCCCAGGTTCGAACAATTCCGTCTCCTTATCAACTTTGAGTTGCGTACTAGTCCCTGTGAAAGATGCCACGAGGTCCTTAACGAGCTTCGCTTTAAGATTCTCATCACCCTGCTCATAGACTAGACTAAGGCCCCGCGATGCAGTTTCTTGAACAAGCTCATCACGCGCGGACAACAGTCCCATAAAGGCGGCCTGACACTCTCTTAGCCGTGATTGAACCTCGTTAAGATGTCCAGAATATTGTATCAAGGAGAAAAGCCAAATTCCAGATGCTTTCTTCAAAGATGGCTTCGTTGTGTTGCAGTCTTGCAAAAGCCTTTCTAGTAAGGACTCCAAAGTATAAGGTCGCTTTGGACGTCCTTTGTAAGCAACATCCACATCCAAGCTCAGGAGAAGTGCATCAGATTCCCAGCAAGCACTTGCACATGTTAAAGCTTCGCCAACAGTGAAATGGACCTCGGCTTGCTTGAGCTCGGACAGCCCTTGGAGACTGTCTATTATGCAAGTGAGGTTTCCTTCGGATTTTCCGTCTTGGTCCTCGTCAAACGCCAATGACACCCGGCCTAAAGCAGATATTGCCTTCTCGTTTCCCTTCTTTGCCTCTGCTGTCAATACTTCAATGATACCGTCCGCCTTCAACGAGGGCTGGCTCATGAGCGAAGCGGTGAGAACCCCAGATGCACTGATTTGACCAATAGCGTGGAAGACAGCCTCTTTTGTTGACACATCCTTGGCGTCAGCTAGGATTTCTAGTAACTGTGTTGCCCCTTCTTTCACAAGTGCATCTTCAATGGCGTCAAGGCGGTTATAGTACGAAGCTCTGCTGAGAATGTACCCAAGCGCAAGGATTGAGCCATGTACTTTGTTCGCATCCGTGCCTACTGCGGATGCCCAAGGCTTTATATCAATCAGAAGTGATTTTATCAAGTTTTGAACAGATTCTCTGCTAGTTGACGGATGCGCTGAGAGAATCCCGAACGCTTGAGCTGCGAGGAATCGGGTGGCAACATTGTTCGACTTAGTTCCTTGCAGTAGCTCAGCAGCTCTACTAGAGAGTCTGCCAATTGTGCTGCTGGGAGAAATGGAAGCGATTTCCACGAAGCATTTGGCACAGTCGGCAAGCCCATTACCATCGTTTCGCAGCATACCTTCAAGGGCGGCAGTAAGAAATATTTCAAGAGCCTCCTCATCAATCGTTCTTATGAAAAGCTTCATTGACTTTCGAGATTTCTTATCAGTGCGAAACAAGAGGTCTAATTGGCGTTCCCAATCTGCATCAATGGTAAGTGCGGTTTTTGATTGTTCCAAAGCTGTCATTAGTAGTATTCTCCGACAATAGTTGATCGCTGCTTCAAATGCGTTGATTCTAGGACCTGAAAAATTGCCAAAGACCGAAACGCTATCAACTTCCATGCCAGTCTTCATCGCATTTGCAACAAACGAGCTTTCGAGTAGGGATTGCCCAGTAAAGAAAGTTCGAACCATATTGCTCCAATCTGGAGCGTAACCTCAGTTGAGGCTGGGAATGAGTTGAGAACTCGAAAGTAGTAAGGATCCTAGACGATCACGAGTTAGAACAACCTAGGTTTTACAAGAAAACCAAAGAACTGGGAACTTACTAGCCCTTTCTTTCCTTCCTCGACAACATCACTGCGCTCGTCTGTACGACCACCTAATGCTAGTATATCTATCCATCTTCCGACAATATCATTGTATTCAAGGCATCTGTTTGCCCAGCGAACAGCAGCAAAGCGAGCATTTCGGATAATTTCATCGCCCTCCTGCAATGTCATATATTTGAGTAATAACGACCGCAATCCTTGTCTCAGAGTCCAATTTAGAGGTGGAGCAAATGCATTCAGCAAACTTGCTAGAGCACCTTCAATACTGACAAAAATAGTGTCCGATGACCCTTCTTCGGTCAAAGATCTAAAAAGCCAACGAACGAGGGAGAGATCTTCTTCGAGAACGATTGAAGGGGTTGTCTTTGCTAAGGAGCCAAGGGTCTCGTAAGCCAAGGCGCGCAATGAAGCGGCGTCTGATGATCTTTCATGAGGGGTCGGCCAGCCTTGGTCCTCGATGTAGCTACGCATGAATCCAACTAGTTGCGGTGCTAACTGGCCTAAATTCTCTGCAGAGCCGATTCGGGCCACCCAGTTCATGTAATTGAACAGCGCATTTCGGAACTTTACTGTTTCGAGACCCTTAGCAGGGAGATTCGTGTTGTCATCGGGTTGAATCCCCTCCTGAACTATTTTGACAATCTTTCTTGGAAAGGTAGTTGAGATTGCAGATTTGGTGAGGAGGACTAGCAATCTTGTTTGTAGTGCTGGTTTTAGAGTAAAATAAATGTCCAGGAGTTTCCCAATCATTTGCGAATCCTCCAAAGACATGGTGGATCGCTTCAATAAATCATCACCAACGCTGGAAATGCGTGTGTTGGAATCTCCAGTTGCAAATAAAGCAGGTAAGAACCGTTCTTCATCCGTAAAAGCACCACTGGCAAGGAAGGAAAGAACAACGATCTTGGTTTGTGTCAAATTCAATCCCTCGTCAGCGGTCGGGTCCCAAGCCTCTTCCTTTCCATTGAGAGTCAAAAATTCGTACTCCTTCACAGAGAGGCCGGGGCAAGTCACACCACTGGCCTTGGTGCGTATGATAGTAAGCAGAAGCAGCTTCGCAAACCAAGAAGCCACGAATTCCGCATCCTCTGCGTGGTTGTCAAGGCCGAGTTGTTGTCTCAGTTCAGCATCTTCCTTGCTACCGCGCAGCGGTATTCTGAGTTGTGGCAGAAGACGCAGAAACAGGTTGAATAAAGTAGCACAAGTAGGTTTTCCAGAATCTTGGGCCAATCCATGCAGCAGCGTGGGGAGAAGATCCATTTGCTCCTATCAAATGATTAGCTATTGCAAATCCTAACCACGATGAGCCAATATATAACGAACGGCGGAGCTCAATTTCCCAATACTTTGCTGAATAAACATCAGATCAAAATGTCGAATCATGGAAGACTCTGGATTTTCCTTATATTGCTTTAAGAGTGCCGCCACGGGAAGAACAATGTCCCTGGGGATCATGTTAGCAAGAGGTACGGCGGAGCCAATTTTGGACGCACTGATTGCCTGCAAGACGGATCTTGATATGTTGACATGTTGAGACCACCTAGATTCCCAGTGTCAGTAGTATGCCTTACACTATATTAAATATGGTAGGAATCTGGCAAAGAGATTCTCGCACCTTGTTGCGAACAGATGGGTGCTCGCTGGCAAGTTTTAGGAGCAAGGCAGGAAGATAAGGCTTTAAAATTGACTCGAGTCTATCATCTTTGGCTAGAGCTATTCTCATTTCGACCTTTCCGACAAGCTCCAACTCTCTGGCCTCGGTGGATGTGGACATTTTGATGATTGTTGAAGATGGCAAAAATAAAATTCATTGCGCTCGATGGGGAACGCAAAATGAGATTTATAGAGACATTGTATACGGAGGAAAAGCAAAATTCCTATTGTTAGCGATAACTACGAAGATCTGGTGCCTTCCATGTTTGATTGTTGATTCGCGTTCGTGCTTGCCTTGTCGTCGCGACGCTCCAAATTTGCCTCCTAAATCACGTGGACTTTGTTTGACCGGATAAGGTAAGCAAGCAGTCTTCTTCACCTCAGGCCGAACATGGCAAAAACTCGGGTCACTGAGTTCTTTTACTGGGGCGTTTCTTTCCCGAATCCAATCAGTAGATACCAATCCTCCGCCTCATGGTAAACTTTTTGTGTGCTCTGTGGTCTTGTGCCATCTGGGATTGCTTTTGTTTCGAACGGCTCTCGACCGGCTGGCTCACATATCGGATGATCAGAAGAGCACAATCAACGGCTAGAATAGCAGGCAGAGAGTCTTGGGCTCTCGGTTAATATTGTCTGAGAGACTTCCAAATACACAAATCATCTATAGACAGCAGCACTACATCAACAATAATAATGGACGCCTCCACAAGTCCACACACGTCTGAAAAGGCACCGTGAATATAAACCGAAAAGGGGAGTTGGAGTTACAGCCTAGCCTGACCTCTCGAGGAATCGAGTCACCAGTCGAGGGCTCGAACTTCGAATGATATAGCCACGACGGCGGAGGACGTTTGGAGCTTGGCCGAATGCTTAAGTAGGATCGTCTCTCTAACCGGGGCTACAAGATACCTACGAGTAGCCCAAATTATCAGCAGATTTATTAGCTAAGCGGGTGCCAGCTATTTCAAATGCGCCTCTCCTGGTGGAACTTGTCCTGGAATTCTAGAACATTAGATAACGATTGTGGGACCACCAGGCCACCAGGCCCTGGATCAATAATTCCAACAATTTCCTTTCGGTCTTCGGTCTTCAGTCTTCAGTCCCAGGGCTGCCAGGACTGGATGCCATGTCGTCACTTGTTGTAAAGTACGTGCTCTGTGATAATCGAAGAGCGGATTCAAATTATGAAAGACCCTGAGAATGGTTGCAGAACCCTTTGGAGCGTTTAGATCTGAAGCGAGCTCTATGATGACGACGGGGCGAGGTTTGGGGTTAGTCTGCCGTTTATAGAGTTTGTTGCTCCCAGCAACTCGGTCGAGACAGGTCAAGACAACCGAGGAGGATCCAAAACTTCCCAAAAACACACTGGCCAGAACGTCCCAAGCGTCATAGGTCAATCTCCGTCCAACCGAAGGCCTGGCAGGTACAGGACCGGATTGCACGAACAGATACCCTTCTTTTGGGTGTTGGAACTTGGATCGAGCCCAGCCGCTTCCCATCGAGTAGCGAGTGGGCCTAACTCCCGGGAAAGTGGATGGGCGTCCGCCATCGACGCGAACAGATTCGTAGACCAATGATTTCCCCGTCAGTGCATCGACCCACTCACCAAATTCGATGTCAGAATCTCAACCTTTCAATCGCCGCGCTGTGTCGGCTACCGCCTAGCCATCGCCCTTGGGACTTGTGGAGACTGGGAACAAGAAATCTACCTGCCTATATTGCCAATAATGAGAGCCAGCTGTTCCCTCGAAGTTGGACCTGCAGATGGAAAGCCTATCCAAGTGAAATGCATTAGCATCTCGAGAGATGCCGTCTTTAAGACTACCTGGACTTCCAATATATTTCTCAAATTGTGGAGTATCCCATATCTACCCAAAAGTAGGCTTTCACATCCCCCCCGATGAGGAGCCTAGCTAGGCAGATCTCGACAAACGTTAGACTCGCAATTTAGGACACATGTGGTAGGTCAGATCCGTTCTTCATACGATTCCTGGAGAACGCCTCTTGCATACGGTGACGTTGGGCCACCCAGCCCTAAGTTTCCAGGGATCGGGGAACTGATTCGCCTTTCTTATTAGCTTGCAGTAATCGCAACAGTTATTTTCCCTCTCACTCTCATTACCCCATTGAGTTGTGCATTTGACATCGGCAGTTACCGAACGCAGCCCCTTGAGTTGGCTCATCCCAAGTTCGGAGTTTTCATAGCTCTGTCATCTGCGGAAGCTTTCTTCCTTTGGAATATCTAAGTTCATGGGAGATTGGTATGTATGGTTAGTCTGGAGCGTTAGACGATCCTCTAGCAGCTCCCAAAAATATCATTCAGAGAACCCACCTCGTTGGAGTTCAAGCATAATTTACGAGAATCCGCATCCAGTGTTGTGGCTTTAGGGTATAAACGGGACGATTTTCGACATCTCGTTAATACCTCTAAGGGCTGCGGCATTACTCGTCGATGATTGTCAGCTATTCTGCAGATGCATGGTCAGCGTGCTGATTCGTCGAGGGGACACCATGCTCGTTTACCGGTCATAGCTCCTAGACACACAGCTCTCACATCAGAAGGTGACTCTTCAGCCTCATCGACTCAGAACAGCGCTTCGTCTGAGAGGCGTAGAAGTAGACTGCCACCTCGATCGAGAAGTGGATGCTGGTAAGCCGCTCGCTCTTCGCTGCAAAAGTGACGCTAAGAGAAAATATCAGGACATGTAGGGCTCGGAGTTTGTTTTCTGTGTGGCATAGATGAATACGGCTAATCACAATATAGAAGTGAAGTGTGATGAGCAGCGGCCGGCTTGCGGGGTAAGGTTTCCCTGATCTCGATGTCTATTTGCGGAAACTTATTGTTATATAGCAATGTTTGCGTCTCGGCCACACATGGTAGATAATCCCCACCGTCGTTGAATAAGTAACTGACCTAAGTTCCAGCGATTACAACCCACGGGTAGCTTTCAGAGATGACACGCCCAGAATCGTTGAACGAATGCAAGAAGTATCAATTACAGGAAGTTCCATCTGGGATCGTGAGTTAACCTTAAAGTAATTAGCAATGTTGACTGACCTCGCAGCCAATACATCTGAACGAGATCGTTCTCTGGATCGTTCGGTAGAAGACTCATTGCCTCCGTTTGCAGCACTGACAACAGACGAAGAACGTGAGAAAAAGGCAGAACTTCGGAATCCAGGAACTTATCATGTGGTTGTGAATCCCAGAAGTTTTGTTTCTTTATCGGAGTATGTTTCTTCAAAGCCCTTCCCTCGCCAAAGTTCACAGAAGCCTAGAGGAAGGCAACTTGGACATCGGATATACTAACTTAGAGCTAGGTATCGAGAGGGAAACGAATCGATGTCAGGCTCGGCGGAAAACTCCGTCTCCTCCAGCAGGGTTGGAAACGAAGAAAGTGTTGCCAGTTCTGGGCCGGTTGAAGGGACAAGGGACCCGAACGTTGTCATACTCAAAGTCTTTGAGGAGCCCGTTGCTAAAGTGGCCGGCAATCCAACTTCACCTGGGTTCCATCAGCTCTCCGTAGCCCCAGCCTCACAATCGCCAATGCCTTTACACCCTACCACTTCTCATCAACCAGATACATTAATGCTTGATCTTGCGCGCATTGAAAGCAGGGATGCGCTATTATTGCAACATTACCGTACAACAATATCTCCTCACATACTCACAGGGAAACGTTCTGCAGATGAGGAAGACCTGTTCGAGCTCCAAGCCAAGAATTATCCTCCGCTATTCCATGCAATTATGGCTCTTACCGCACTCAGTATGGCACATCAACATCGAGGAAACAACGCAGATGCTTTGGAGCATTATCAGAAAGTCATCCCAGCCCTGAAAGCCGCTGTACAAAGTTCTCAAGACTCCTATTCTGATGGAGCACTTTTCACGCATTTCCTTCTCTTGTTGTATGAGGTATGAATCTTTGTTCTTTCGTACTTGTCCACCAACATGTTGGGGCGGCCTAGTACGCTTCTAAAGATAGTAGCAAATTCTTAATACTACGCTTCTACTTTTGACTCTTCGGGGGCTGTTCTGACACCTTTTCAAGATTGCATCCGCAGGGAATGGGGAATCGAATATGTGGCAACATCATGGAGATCAGCTTCTAAGGATCATTACTCTTCGGCGTCAAGCACATGGTCCAGAACCATATGATTTCATCGTCTGGAGTGTTTGCTGTATCGATATATATGCACTATTAAGCGTTAGTGGACAGGCAACTTTTGTCGAGGTGTTGCTAAAGCAAAACATGCTCCCTTCGCCCGAGAGATGCTTGAGTCCTGTTTTTCAAGGTCAGGGTCCGATTATATATCCCGAGGAGCAACGTTTCTTCCCTGCGTTGCTAAAATTACATCAGGAAGTGCTCTTGCTTGCATTGAGGGTAGGGCAAGAAGCTCGCGATTTGAGAGTAGAGTCTACGCAGAGGCAGTATGGACCTAAAGACATTATGATCCCTGAGTCAGCCTTTCTCATCAACAGGCGAGCTCGAACCCGCAACGTACATAATCTGTTAGAGTATTCACGCCTTGCTTGGAGAACGCAATTTCCAGACTATTGGACTTGGCTTAGGTCTCCTGGATCACTGCCTAGCAGGGTTTTCTCCTGGGTAAACCATGTACGAGTTTCCTTTCAAAATCTTGCGAGCTGTACTGATAATGGAAGTCGTACCTTTTATTCCGAGCCTGCGTGATATACAGTCATACTAGCATGTTTCCTAATCAATTACAGAGTCAAGAACCAGGCTTTGAAGCCAACGTCGGCTCTTGTGCGACCGAGATCTTGCAGGCAGCGCACACGATAATATCGCAAGAGCGATATGAACTTCGCTTTATCGTCTTTCCCCTCTTCATGGCCGGTTTTGCGACGAACGACCCAAACGAAAAAGATCTTGCTTTGAATATGATCAAGATCATCGAGCGGCATAGTTTTGGTGGCAGCACCGAAGGTGTGAGGCGATTATTAGAAACGGTGTACGACAAGCAGCACACTGCAATTTCAAGAGCTGGAACCGCATCGTCTGTTGACTTGATAGAAGAAATGGAATCGAGCGGACAACGGTTGATAGTATATGGGTTATAAAAACATGGTAACAATTTTGGTAATGGTTTAATATAAACGCATGATTTGGTAGAAAACCCATATAGGGTAATTAGAAGCATAGAGATACAATGGCAATCATTAGACATCAATGACGAATAACTAAAAAAAAAAAAAAAATACCGTTGAGATGTTGTACAGATTTTGGAAAACACCAGCCCGTAAAATAATTGCTCTCCAACTAAGAACATCGCATTTTGATGCTCAGCCTCGTCGATTATTCAGCCTCAGCCTTACTAGTACTAGTATCCTTCCCCTCTATCCTGAAGTGTGATTGGCTCAATCTTATCGTTGAAGGCCTCGGGGTACGGTTACCTTGCAAATAAATCACTTTTCTATGAAACAATACACAACTACTCAGAATGCCGTGAAAGCAAAGAAACTCTATTTCTGGTCTCTTTGAAATCAAAGACTGAATCCCCTCGTTTAATGGCCATTCGCGACTAACCAACGCACAATTTACGATCACGCATCCGCGACTTTCCATTTCTACGTCACGCCTTCAACCTGCGAGCCGTTTCCTTCTCAACAACCAGACCTTGACACAACCGCAGAACAACCACCTAGTACTCACGAAGTTCTCACCAGCTTGCCAACTATGGAGGAAGCTGTCGATACATTTACTACTTTCACCGGCGCAAGCCCAGATGTCGCTCGACGTTATCTGGGCATGACCGAAAACAATGCCGAACAGGCTATACAACTCTTTTTTGACTCTCCTGATCTTGCATCGGGCGTAGGAGAGCAGACTGGACCACCCCCAGTACCTCACTCTTCTCGGCCTGCACCGCCTGCCGCAAGCGTTGGTCGCGAAGATGCCCAAGGCGTGGTGCATCTAGAATCTGATGACGAGCTGATGGACGTCGACGATAATGATGAAGAAGGGGCGAGTTTTCGAGCAGCTGCTGTTGGTCGTGCCGCAGATTATGAGGATGATGAGGCTATCGCGAGAAGAATGCAGGAGGAATTATACACTGGTGGCGATGCAAGTGGGGGGTTTGATGCTGAAGGAGTCAGAGCGCCTATAGCACGTACGACTGAGACCTTGGTTGGAGGAGCGGATAGTGACTGGAGTCCTCAAGATGTGAACGCAGCGGTTCTGCAGCAAATGCGTGCTAGGCAACAGGCAAGAGCATCAGGTACCTTTCCATCAAGTGCTTTCGGACGATGCTAACTCTGTTGCAGGACGACCTGGCGTCTTTAATCAACGAGCTGTTCCTTCCATTTGGGATGAATCTGCTGACCCGGAATCACAGCGTCAAGGCCTTGCGGCAGCTACTGGAGGAGCATCGGAACAGTCGACAAAAGCGGCGCGTCTGGCACAACTATTCAGGCCCCCTTTCGAACTAATGAACCAAATACCTTGGGACCGCGCTCGGGAAAAGGGCAAAGAAGAGTTCAAATGGATCCTAGTCAACGTTCAAGATCCATCTATCTTTGATTGCCAACAGCTCAACAGGGACATTTGGAAGCATGAGGGCATTAGGGAGCTTGTCAAGGAGAACTTTGTTTTCATGCAATACTCCAAGGATGATCCGAGGGGCAATCAATATATACAGTACTACTTTCCGAACAAGGACAGCGATGCGGCTTATCCCCATATCGCCATCGTCGACCCCCGTACCGGAGAGCAGGTCAAAGTGTGGTCTGGACCACCAGCACCAATCGCTGGGGAGTTTCTCATGCAGTTAGTTGAGTTCCTTGATCGCTATAGCCTCGATCTTTCGAAAAAGAATCCTGTAGCGAGAAGAAAGCCAGAAAAGCCCAAATCTTTGGACGTGGACCGACTTACGGAGGAGGAAATGCTTGATCTAGCTTTACAAAACAGCCTTGCCAATACAGAAACAACCGGACCTAGAGAGCATGACCCAGATGACTTGACGAAGAGCTTTGGGGATGTAAGCAAGGGAAAGGAAAAGGAAGTCGTCGAAGAGGAACCAGCCGAAGCTACTAATGGTCATTCATCAACTTCTCCTTTTGCTCAAATTCTATCCAATAACCCCCATGTGGAACCCAGCACGGGCCCGAATGTCACCCGCATTCAATTTCGACACTCTAACGGGAGTATTGTCCGACGATTCGACATCAACGACCCGGTTCGGCGAATTTTCGAGTGGTTCAAGGCGGATCCTATTGAAGGGAAGGAGGGAGTGCCATTTGATCTCAAGGTCATGGGCAAGGACTTGATGGACATTCTAGATGAGACTATTGCAGATGCTGGTCTCAAGAACACTACAGTGATGATGGAATTCCTGGAAGATTGACAAGCCCATGGTGGCCTTTAATGACAACAGCTTCAGGAGCAAATGGCGTTACAGACATCATCGAACTTTCCACCTAGGCAGGTCTCCTTGTTGGATTCTACGATCAGGACCGGCAGTGCTGTTTGGGGTTTAGGGGAGAGGAACATTGATGGCGTTATGGTCTTCACCATAGTTTTGTGTTGCATTTAGAACGGACTCAATTAGCTATTCATCATAGAATGAGTGGAGGAAGAAATCACAACACTTTCCTGAGCCTCCTTGACCAATGGCGTTGTATGTTTGCGCTTGGACTTCACTTCAGCCCTATGATATGTCCATACTCAATCATGATTCGTGATCAGATCTGAGATCTTGCAAAGGCCAATGGGTAGTCTGATCGCTTGGACTCGAAGCATGATGTTTACACAGGACCTTACCCCTGAAATCATCCGCAAATCAGAATGGTTGGCTGAGAGCAGACCTCGTAAATTCACAACAAAACAAATTGGGCGTGATTTCTCTTGAACAATAATCAAACGTATAATCACGAACTTCTAGATTGGTTTGAAACATAAAAACATTTGAAAATTCCGTTCCTGAAAATACTTCCTTCACAGGCCAATCGTGCTGACTTCCCCGGACTTTTTGAAACTGGCGGGTCGTTCCTGCTGAGTTCGCATTCCTTCTGCATTCCGCAGCTCAGGAACACTCTTTACAAAATCCATAGACTTAATTCGAAGCATTGTTCGCTTTCAAGATCTCTTGAGTCAATTCTTTCATACATTGCGAATTCAATTCATTCACTTCACTTCTCCCAGCAGGCTTGGCAGTGTCTATCTTGGAATCCTACAACCCCTCCATCACCACGTTAACGAAGCGCGCTTCCTGCCAGCCATTATCCCTGGAATAATTGCCTACAATATTCGCGACTCATACCTCAACTTACTCTTTCCTTGCTGGGCTTGGGAATAATCTGCAAGCAAAAAAAGTGCAGAACCTGCGGCTGGCTTTTTAACATAGTGTTCTTGATAGGACCCAACGGGCTGAACAGGTCCCGCACTACGAACCTCCTCACGTCGACGTCTGACACGCAACATACTGGAATTATACCAATTGACAAGATGACAAGTGGAGGAGGTATGATGAGTGGCGTGGTGGACCCTGAAAGCATTTATACAAAACAGAATTGCATAGGTATGCTTCAGTGCTCTCTGGATATACATACCATTCATGCTTACTACGTACAGGTGGAGGGAGCTTCGGAAAAGTGTATAAAGGGTCGGTTAACGCTTTGGTTTTATCATAAATTGAAAGGAGTGTGGGCTAACCAAATATAGAGTCGACAAACGCACTGGACAAGCCGTTGCTATCAAAGTAATCGACGTCGAAAATGCAGAGGATGAAGTTGAAGATATCATACAAGAGATATCCATTCTCTCGGAACTTCACTCCCCATATGTTACTCAATATCACGGATCATACTTGAAAGGCTCCGACTTGTGGATAGTTATGGAATTTTGCTCTGGGGGAAGCTGTGGGGATCTCATGAAACCAGGTTTGATTGGGGAGGAATACATTTCAATCATTATCCGGGAATTGTTGCTGGGATTAGAGTACCTTCATGGAGATAAAAAGCTGCATAGGGATATCAAAGGTAGGAAAACACAACCAGACGGGTTTAGATCTTCAAGCTGACATGCTGACGAAGCTGCAAATGTTTTACTGGGCGCCAATGGACAAGTCAAGCTGGCAGATTTTGGTGTCTCGGGTCAGCTTTCTGCAACGATGACGAAGAAGAATACTTTCGTGGGTACACCGTTCTGGATGGCCCCTGAAGTTATCAAGCAATCTGGATACGACCACAAAGCAGACATTTGGTCATTGGGAATTACTGCGCTCGAACTAGCTAATGGCGAGCCTCCTTACTCTGATATCCACCCGATGAAAGTCTTGTTTCTCATCCCTAAAAATGCACCTCCTGAGCTAGAAGGAAACTTCTCCAAAGCTTTCAAGGAGTTTGTTGAGTTGTGCCTGCAGAAGGATCCCAGAAAGAGGCCTTCCGCGAAGGAGTTGCTAAAGCACCCCTTCGTACGAAAAGCGAAGAAGACTTCATATCTAACGGAATTGATCGAAAGACACGAGAGATGGGCTGTACATCACAAAGGCGGTGAAGATGACTCTGAAGATGAGTGTGAAGAACCTCCACGGCCTTCCAATGTCAACGATGACTTGTGGGATTTTGGTACTGTCCGCCCCGTTGGAGGTAGGGGAGCTGGAAGGGCAGGTTTGAATGCTATGGGGGATTCTGCCACAAATGCGAGATCATCGAGGTCGTCTGAGAGCGAAGACGACTACGCTGAACGACCGCGGGAGCAGTCTCCTGCAAAGATGAAGGATTCAGGTTACATCTCCAACGCTGATACAGTCAAAGCTATGAATTCCCCTACATCAAACCAGCCTCGTCATGGGTCACCACAGAGAAGACCAGTCCCAAACCTGCAGCCGCTTTCCCCGGCGAAGATCCCTTTACCGCCGTCACCACAAAAACATCGAGAAGCTCCAGAAACTCCGAGAGTCCCTCAAAATTCCGTCCAGCGTCAATTATCAGCTGATTCTCCAGACTATGATCGCTCATTGCAAGAACAACTCCAACGAGACATGAGTTTCCTAAACATGGGCGCAACGCCATCCCCTCAGGCAACTAAATCATCAGTGCCGGCTCCTCCACAGTTCCAATCGACAGCTCCCCGGCCTGCAAATCAGCAATCTTTACCAAAACTTGGGCCCCTCCAACTACCTGAAATACCACCTTTCCGCGGACAGCAACAACCTCTGCAGAAGGTCACAAACCAACCAACTAGCGGTCTATCTAAGCAACAGCCACTCCCTCCAATGCAACCACTTTCTTCTCAAAACATCCCTCCACGTCAGCTTGCTCAACAGCCTTTGCCTGCTCTCCCATCTAAACTACGCGAGAACACACCCTCACGAGAAAGTCTTTCCGCGGACTCCTCCCGGACACCCACCGCCATGCCATCTCCTGCACCCGCCAGCCCAAACGGCGAACTTGATGCATTGAACGACGTTATCTTTCCAGCCCTTGAAGAAGCTCTCAAACGTCGCCAGTACCGTCTTCAACAGGCATTCCGTCAGACTGGTACTACACCAAAACAACAGCGATCTCAAGCTGCACATGAAAAGTTGCGTAAATTAGTGTACAAGCTTGCTCATGTATGCAAGGAGATTGATCACTGGGACAAACAAGAGCCGGTAGGAATGGGCAAGGATGTTGATGTATTTCTCGAGGGTCTACTCGAGGAGATACTTGTCCGAGTGGAGCCAGCTGATGACGAAGAGGCTCGATGAGATGAATAAATGGTACGGAATCGGACTAGAAGTATCATCATGGGATGGTTCGTGATATGGCGTTGGGTTTTGTATGATGTATTGATGAGACACTCATGGTCTTGGTTTCCGAGAAATGAAGATGACGGATTATCAATGTGTAAATACCCTAGAATTACAGATATGTGTAAAGTTTTTCTTTCGCCGATGTGATATATGTTTCTCTTTCATGCTGTTACTTTCTTCGAACAGCAGCTCAGGTCATATTCATGGAAAGCTGATCAACACGAAAGCAAATTCCGTTGTGCTTCTCCTTCTGCCTAAGGCATCTGAAGAGGCTAAGCAGCAGAATGAGTCTTGAAACTGTGTACTGTCATTTTTAAAGTGAGACCTAAAACTTCAAGTAATAGAATGATGTCCGAAAATTGCCTGCTGTGAATTTAGCGAAGAGGCAGTCCTCATTGTGTGAGAATGTGTGACATATTGACGGGGGAGAAGTGAGATAGTTTTAAATGAAATTCAATAGACTTAAGTCTTGTTTCATATTAGCATTAATGGATGACTTTACTAACTGGAGAAGCTCTCCTGTCATCTCAAGGATTCCCTTCATTTATGTCAAACATGTCAATTTCCCTCCGCCTTTAGTTGTTGAATATTTGCTCGAGATTTTATCAGTTTAAAAAGCTGTATTGCCCCAAAGAGTTCTCTTTGATTCGGAGGTCTTATGCAGAGTAGTGAACAGAGCATAGGGAGGTGAATTCCGTAGGGGGCGCCGAAAATAAGGCGGAGAGCTATTAAGTGAATACTATACAAACCCTTAAGCCCGTCGTTTTGTTGCACATCGCAATCTCAGCGCAGTTTCTGTCAGCCCTGCTCTACCTTCTCTACCTTCGTAGACGGTAGAACTCTCTGGTCGCGCCACTCAGCTCTGCTGTCACTAGCCTCGCGTAGGCTGAGCAGAGCAGACAGAGCCGGGGTGAGAGGAGAGCAGAGTAAGGCTGAGAAAACAGTGTCCAGATTGCGATGTGCAACAAAACGAACGTGTTTTTGTATTCACTCCATCTTAGCAGTGAAGATCGGAGCAAGGCTGGCGAAGGAGCTTGAGCTGAGAATTGGAAGAGAGTAGCTGACACGAGACTGTGGCAGGTGCGATATGCAACAAAGATATGTCCATATTCACTGTCCTAGCATGGTGGAGAGACAGATCTGCAACAAAAATATACCCAGTTATTGAATATTCACTCCCTCTTGTTAGCAGAATGAGAGTGGAGAGACCAGCGGAAGAAAGGCACGATATGCAACAGACCTTGCTCTCGATCTATTGCAATTCTCTCTTGACTGAATGAGAAATACAGAAGATGGGAAGTCTTAAGCGAAGGCCCATTTTGCTATAAAAGAACAGCTTCTCTCCTTCGAGTTCCCGTTTATTTTCTTCAACTTACAAAACAAAACTTACTCCTTGAGTTGAACTTCAAAGTAAAACTTCAAGTCAAGTCACTTTCTTTTCTAATCCTTCATTGCCTTCTTCGATACTTCCCTCCCTAAACATTGCTTAGTCTTGGGTTTGATATTCTCTTCTTCCTATCACACAATACCTTGCCATTCTCATTTCCACCACTTCTGTGGACGCAAGTCGTGCTTGATATTTCCACGAAGTAAGTTTTACAGGAAACTTTCCTCTTCCTAGGTACACTTCCTTTCTCTTTTCTGCCACTAACGATTGTCTTTCAGCCGATCTGGCTTTGCAACGACCTCGTATTCTGCCTTTCACAACCTTTTGCAAGGAATCATCGCCAAAGCCTGGTCGATCCCGGAGTGCAGCATTTGACAAACTGTTCTTCTCAACATCGAATTAAGATGTTGACGATGGGACCAGCATCGGATGAAGAGCAGCAGAAAGATAGATCTCCGTCTTTGACACCACCAGATTCGCAGTCATCCTCCCTGTGCACTCCGATCTCCACTCCAGCAACTTCTCCAGAAGTATCCCAAACTGCTTCGTTTTCGACTTCAGCGGTTGGAGAAAGCACATCCATCAAGCATGGCCCACTCAAAAATATTGGTGATGAGAAGACCAGGAAGGGTGTTGAAACTCTAACCGAGATTGACCCGGATTGCACAATAGATCGAGCAGTAGAGCTGCTAGAAAAATGCAAGGAGGGCGTTTCGGAGGTTGCTTTTCGCTTGATAGAGGATCTACCCCAGCAAGTCTCCGAGTTTGAGAGGAGAGTTGCTCGTGAGCAGCGATATCCAGGTGGACAGATTCCTCGTATGATTCTCCATCTCAGAACAACATCCCTAGCAAGCAATGTTAACACGGCCACTACAGTCCCGATTCAGCTTCAACCTACCAACGATAACATGTCCAACAGCATATTGCCAACAAAGCAAAGCAGTCTGGATATCATCGATTTGACGGGTGTTGACTCTGATAACTTTGAACCCTCAGTTTTAGAAGATATATCTTTTAGGAGGAAGATCGAGCAACTTCACGATATGTTGCCATTTGTTCCGATGGGAGAATGCCAAAAGATTCTGCAGCTCTGCAAGGGAAATGTTTTGGCTGCTCTTAACACATTGGTGGACAAGGGTTGCGGACCCGAGGGCTGGGAAGAGGATCAAGATGAGAATGATGATCGTCAAAGCCACAGAGAGTACCCAATGCGTTCGTCTGGGCCTCGTGGCAAGAATAATGGTGATATAAGAAAAAGATTTGGGAGCAGAAAGAGGGCTGCTGAGAGTCCAGTAAGTTCAAGCCTACTATTTCAACTCCAATTGCCAGGCATTATGCTTCGCTCAGACTTCATTGCTCAAGGACTTACAAATCCCAGGACCGACGGGTAACCAAAAAGTCTCGTGTCGTCGAGATTGAAGATGACAATGATGAAGAAGTTGAAGAGGGCAGGTCCAGCAGCAGCAACAAGGACGACGACGCCGACGATAACGACGACGATAACGACGATGAGACAGAGGCCGAAGTTGTGTCTCTAGAAGATTGGATCAAGTAAGCTGCCTTCATTCATTATGATGATACGCGGTCTAACTTCATGACAGGACGAACTGGTCAGAAAAGAGTGAACTAAAAATTATTGTGGGTCTTGAGGAAGTTGTCAGAGACACCATTCCCATGGAAATATATTCCAAATTTGAGCGGTTAAACGATATCTTTGAATCTCGCCCATCGGTCGGATCCAGCACCATTGAGATCAAACTTCCGGATATTGATCCTAACTTGTTTGATTTGGCTATACAACTCGTGGCATCTAGGCACACCCACCTGTCATTTGTTCCTGGAGCATCGAGAGCCGAACAGATAACAACAATAATCAAAGTCATTTCCGAGGCACAAAAGCTAGGCTCACATGGCAGGCAGGGCGCCGTTGAGGTAATTGTGGATAAGTTGCGAGGGTTGTTGGTTACTGGCCGCCGAAAAGCCCGTGATGACCTAACTATCACGCACATTGCAATGGCATACAAATTGCCCAAGGGCCATTGTCTCAGAAAGCTCTGTGTAGACACAGCCGTGAGACCTCGTCTAGAATGGCGCGAGCCAGAGATGGGCGACTCCTCAGATGAGGACGAAAATGACGAAGAAGATGAAATGGACGAGGCCCACCGGGCTCGCAAGGGAGGTTATCGGTTCATGTATCAAACGGCAATCGAGAAGATTCCTGACTTCAAATCTGAAGTAAGTTGCAAGGCCTAGAGTTAAAAAGTCTCTTTCAGCTTATATTTCCACAACATTTCTTTCAACTCTCAAAACACTCGCATCTTACTAAAAAGCAACACTGACGCACGCATCTTAATTAGTTGATGGACAAGCAAGAAATTGTCCGAACGAAGAGAACCTGGGTCAAGCTACGCAAGAAGACTAGAAATATTGACGAGCTCTGGGGAAACCAGTACATTGATCCTCTCACTGGAGATAAATTCCACGACTACTGATTCCAGCGTCTATCGGATTGTTATGGCACTTCACAACATCGACTTTGGGGGAGCCTTCAGTTCTTCAGTTCACAGACTCTCATACAAACATCAGCGAAAAGCAGCACATGCTTCATCGACCTTGACAGCATTTTCGTTTTGCAGATTTTCTGGTGGACAACAGCGAAAATCAGCATTCTTTTCATCGAATTTCTTCTCCTGCAACAATACGTGTTGGCAAATTCCTCTGGAGCATTTCTTGATCTTCTGAAATCTTCAGCGGAAACCCAGAGCTGCATATTTCTCATCGAACTTCGATGAAAAGAGCGGTAGATGTCAGCACTTCTCGATTGGGGTCAGCGAATATTCTTTAGCGTTCACGAGCAGTTTCCCATTACAGACTTGTTCTGCGTCAATGAGGGAGCTGCTTTGATGAACCTCATCTGTTCCTTTAATACTTTCATTTCAGCAAACTTGATGGGGCAGGTATCATTGAGAGACCTGGGAGTTATTGAGTATTTTTCAGATATTGGCACTGGCCGATGGGGGAGCACATTTTGGGAACCTGAGCAATCCTGCATCGTCGGTTACCAAAAGTAGGTAGTGATGGGAGGATTCTTCTTTAATGCAGCCGCCTGGGCACATTTTACACAAATTGAGCAGAAATATGACACACTGAATATGAGAATGTGATTGAGATGAAGCTTCCCTATGCGCCTTCTGAGACTGTCTTGAATTCCAGTGGCGACTACCTCTTAACAAGTTACGTCCCGTCAATATGTGCGTTTGGGTATTCATTCTAGCATCTCGTATTGGATCATATCTACATCAACAACCTCCAAGCACCAAGAATCAAAGCAGCAGTACCTATCAACGTTAGTATAATTCAGCATCACCACAAAGCGCCGAGTCTCACCCGTGCAAACTCCCATAAGCCACTGTAACGTTTGGAATTTCACAGCTTCCAACTTCTCCCTCAGACTTGCAACCTCCTGCTCAATCTTCGTCTCCGTCTCCTTAATCTTCAGCTCCTGGACGTTAGCCTCCTCTCTAATCCTCCCTTTCTCCAAATTCAGATCCAGCCTCACGGACGCCTGTGTCCTACTAACTTCATCCCGTAACCTAGAATTAAGTTTCGCAAGGTCATTGGTCAAGCGCTCGTGTGAGGCACGAGTTGTAGATGATTCTGTAGAATCGGCGGAGAGGAGCTCGGAACGGAGCTTTGCGAAGTCAACTTTTTGGGTGTATGTTGCTTTGGCTTGGTCTTCGCGGAGGACCATTGTGCGGGTTAGGTTTTGGATACTGTGAGGATTAGTAAAGATTTTCAGAGGCCTGTGGAGGTTGATCAACCTTTCTTCTATCACGTCGCTGAGGACCTTCATCATGGCTACTGCTTGTGCTTCTGTAAAGCCTTCCTCTTGTAGTCGTTGTACGAATTTAAGCGTGTCGAAGTGGTGGTCTCGGAATTGGCGTGCTGTTGCGTGGAAGGCCCGATGATGGGAGAGATTTTGTAGCATGCTAGGTTTTGATTGAGGAAAGGCATTTTGTTGTGTATGACGGAAATGTCTCTTTATGGGCGCATGCGTAGGCCTTGATGAAGTAGTGGGTGCTGTGCTCAATGCTCGAATAGTTTGTCGTGGTACTGTTTGCTGCCAACTTAATCGAGGGAGTAGAAATCGTGGTAGTATCTGTGCCGTATGAAGGCCAGCATTGGCCATCGCATTAAATTTTCCTAAGAACTGTAGGCGCTTCAATACCCGTATGGAGCTTGATCGAGCAAAGTATGTAAAAGTTGCATAGATAAAATCCAAAGGTCGATATCTAGCTCTGCGCCAATCTCATGAGGCTCTGCGGATCAAAATCGCTTGTGACTCAACCCACTTCAAGAAATATTATCCCAAGGAATTTCCAGAAACCTGATCTTCAACAAGAATTACAATACCCACACGATATCTGACGCTCTGCCAACTGAGCTGAAGGAAATATCGAGAATTTGATAACTTCCAAGATCCCGTAAGAACAAATTCGATATCGCATTCTCCAAAGAATCAAAAATTTACCCCGCCACAAGCAATCTTGAAAGTCTCCAAATTTTATCGAAACGCAACTCTCAGCAACCACCCAACATGGCGGCGAACGGTGATAGGTACGGGAATGATCTAGAGTCTGACTCTGATTCAGCGCCCGGTTCTCCTAATCTCGAAGCACAAAATGATTTCGACGACAACGTCGAGGAGCTCGACGAGAAGCCAGTGAAATCAGCCTTGAAAAAGTCTACACACAAAGAACCTCCACCCACGATTATCCGCCCTACACTGCCTCCTCAGACCGAACCAAAAGACCTCGATGTCAAGTCCTTGACTCCATTAACACCTGAGATTATTGCCAGACAAGCAACGATCAATATTGGGACTATTGGACATGTGGCGCATGGAAAGTCAACTGTGGTGAAGGCGATATCAGGGGTACAGACTGTTCGATTCAAGAACGAGTTAGAGAGAAATATTACAATCAAGCTTGGTTATGCCAATGCGAAGATCTACAAGTGCGACAATGAGGAATGCCCAAGACCAGGTTGCTTCAGGAGTTACAAGAGTGAGAAAGAGGTTGACCCACCCTGCGAACGGGATGGATGCAGCGGTACATACAGACTACTTAGACATGTCTCGTAAGTCTCTTTGAATTTTGGGGAGAGAAATATTCTAATAGTGGTCAAGATTTGTGGATTGCCCCGGTCACGATATTCTCATGAGTACTATGTTGTCTGGTGCAGCAGTCATGGATGCCGCTCTCCTCCTCATTGCCGGTAACGAAACCTGCCCACAACCACAAACCTCTGAGCATCTTGCGGCCATTGAAATTATGAAGCTTGACAAGATCATCATCCTGCAGAACAAGGTCGACCTGATGAGGGAAGAGGGTGCCAACCAACATTATCAGTCAATATTGAAGTTCATCCGAGGAACTGTTGCAGGAGGAGCACCGATTATCCCAATTTCGGCCCAATTGAAGTTCAACATCGATGCTATCAACGAGGCAATCGTTCAAACCATTCCCGTACCACCTCGAGACTTCACCATGGATCCCCAGATGATTGTCATTCGTTCGTTCGATGTCAATAAGCCAGGAGCGGAGATCGAGGACTTGAAGGGAGGTGTTGCTGGTGGGTCTATTTTACATGGTGTTATCAAGCTTGGCGATGAAATCGAGATTCGACCTGGAATTGTCACTCGTGACGACAAGGGAAACATCAAGTGCACTCCAATTTTCAGCAGAATTGTCACACTGAATTCGGAAAACAACGAGCTAAAATATGCAGTACCGGGAGGACTCATTGGTGTTGGAACAAGAATCGACCCTACTCTTTGCCGTGCTGATCGTCTTGTTGGTTTCGTTCTTGGTCTCAAAGGCCGCTTACCAGATATCTACATCGAGATCGAAGTCAACTACTACCTCTTAAGAAGACTCTTGGGTGTGAAGACTGCGGATGGAAAGCAAGCTAAGGTTGCGAAGCTGGCAAAGAATGAAGTTCTGATGGTTAACATTGGATCTACTGCTACTGGTGCGAAGGTCTTGGCTGTGAAGCAGGATGCTGCGAAGTTGGTCTTGACAAGTCCGGCTTGCACAAATGTTGGAGAGAAGGTTGCGTTGAGTCGTCGTATTGAGAAGCATTGGCGGTACGTATCCCTCAACATCCCTTCCTTGATCACACCACTAACATCTTGTCAGACTTATTGGGTGGGCCACAATCGCTGCTGGTACGACATTGGACCCGAGCACTTCCTAGAACCCATAATTTGCATCTTGGGATCTTGCAGCGGCTTGGTGATATTTATTCTCATGCATTTTTATTGTCAGTATTGGCTTGTGCATACTCCAGGGGAGTTCATAGATTGGGCAAAAGTTGGCTCAATTACCAATGAGTAAGAATTCCAAAGCATTGCGATTGTCTAAGTGAGTGTTCTGAATATAACGAATATCATATATCAAACCTTGAGATAGTGTAAAGGTCAAATTTGTGAAATTGCTCGTAGCAAACACATTCAGCAACTTGGCACAACAAGCGAAGCCAGCTATCTAAAGATGCCGCAGGGCTTTTCCAGCTGATTTCCATATTTTATTTACAGCCTGAGGTCACCAGGGTCATGGGAAGAATGGGCATCACGTAAGCCGTAGCGACGTTTTGAGAATGTTGTTTGCTGCTGTACACTAGTACTGCAGATAAAATAATCCAGTCGGAGACATTTTTGACAAGCCACACAAGAAGGGAAAACTTAGCCGTACAGCTGCATACACTAATATGAGTAAGAAAACGTCGAAACGGTAGCCTGATCGCTTGATGGCCCGTATATATACTCGTAATTCGTAAAGGGGGGGAAAGTCGACTCGGACCCGAAGCGGACATTGCAAGCAAGAAAGAGTCCGCGACCAATCAGACTCTCTCATCATTTAGCACGGCCCAAAAACGCCCCGACTAGGTAGCCAATAAGCTACAAATCAATTGTTGCAAAAGCAAAATATGGAAACCCCGAACATTTTATTGCAGCTTTCAATGGGGGGAGAAGGGGGGGGGCTAAGACGAATGCGTACTTTTCGTTTTCATCTCTCTACTCAGAAGTGTCTTTGTTGGAGAGTAGAAGTATTATTCCTTTCAAAGAATTCTACCCGATACTAGGTAGTATTCAAGCGACGATCGGTCGTATTGATTCCCGTCGTTTGTTTTTAGGCTCGTGTCAAAAGCGGATGCTTTTCTATCCGACGCTAGCATCTCTCTATCTAGCAGGGCAGGGGTTCTAGACTACTAGTACCCTACGAACGCCGAATGTTCGGTCCAAAGAAAACATAAAGATCCAACCAGGCCTGGGCGTCTGAGTCTTCTGGCGCTCATCCCTTTCGATTCGAACCTTGATACTTCGATTCTTCACCCTCAGATCAAGATGGACGACGAGAAGAAGGCCTCCACCATGGATGACACGACCTCCACCTACTCCAAGTCTGCTGTGCAAAGCATGACTGATAAAGAAACTGCGGTCGAAGCTGAGGAGACAACAAGAGAACTCTCGAAATCGCCTACGCGGTCTACCGCCAGGGACGAGGAGAAACCCGAGCATTTGAAGAAAGTCATATCTGCCGCTGAAGCCCAGGCCGAACTCTCTAAGATTATGACTAGTGGGGAAGGGGTTGAATATCCAACAGGCTTGAAGCTCAACCTAATCTCCCTGGCGTTATGTCTTTCTGTCTTCTTGATGGCATTGGATAACACTATCATCGCGACGGCAATTCCTAAGATTACAGATCAATTTCACTCGCTGGATGATGTGGGGTGGTACGGTTCTGCGTGCGTAGTCTCTGGTTAACTGTTTCCTGGTAGCGGTGCTAATATTCTATAGATACCTCCTCACCACAGCCTCCTTCCAACTTCTCTTTGGAAAATTCTATACCTTCTTTTCGATCAAATGGGTTTATCTTATTGCTATCTTTATCTTCGAATTGGGAAGTCTTATTTGTGGTGTTGCGCCAAACTCCATTGCTTTGATTATAGGTCGAGCAGTGGCAGGTATTGGATCTGCGGGTATCTTCTCAGGAGCCTTGATTATCGTTGCATACTCGGTACCTCTGGTGAAACGACCAATGTATACTGTACGTGGGTTTTAAATCCACCTTCTCAGCGCAACCGGGTGTTTCACAAGCTGTGACGCAATCATAGTCAACATGTACTGACTTATTTGATAGGGCTTCATCGGGGCTATGTACGGTATTGCATCAGTGGCTGGACCTTTACTTGGAGGCGTCTTTACTGATAAGGCGACCTGGCGTTGGTGAGTTCTATAACATGGTCCTCAACGTTGATTGGTTCATGAATTGAGTTGTTATCTTAAGACTCAACGCAGATTTCATGAATCCCTCTTCTTCCGTTATCTAAATTCGATGAATGATCTGCTAACTTATGAAGGTGTTTCTTTATCAACTTGCCTATTGGTGCTATTACCATGCTTGTCATCGTGGTCTTTTTCCAGCCTCCTCAACGGGCTGCTATTGCATCTCTGGTATGTGTTATGTCTTGCGAAATCCGATGAGATAATTCTAACTCCGAATTGTAGGGGTGGAAGGAAAGAATCAAGGAGTTCGATCTCTACGGAACTGCCGTCTTCATCCCAGCCATCATCTGTCTACTCCTCGCCCTTCAATGGGGTGGTACCAAATACCCGTGGGATAATGGACGTATCATCGCTCTCTTCGTTTTATTCGGAATCTTGATCGCCATCTTCATCTCCATTCAGTTCTGGAAGCAAGATTCGGCCACAATCCCTCCAAAGATCATGAAAAATCGGAGCATGGCTGCCGCATCTTGGTTCTCTTTCACACTTGGATCATTCTTCCTTTTGCTGATCTACTTTCTACCTATCTGGTTTCAGGCTGTCAAAGGAGCTTCAGCCGTCAAATCCGGGATTATGAACATACCAATGGTCCTCACCTTGGTGCTGGTATCTATCATTTCGGGAATTGGTGTTACGATTGTAGGATACTGTAAGTCTCTTGCTTTCACCATCAGGCTGACTAATCTAACCCAAGTCAGATGCGCCTTTGATGATTGCCTCTACAGTTCTCATGTCTATTGGCGTGGGCCTCATGTACACATTTACTCCCGCGTCTGATCATTCCCGCTGGATCGGATACCAGGCTCTCGCCGGTGTTGGCATTGGTCTTGGGATGCAACAGCCTTTAATTGCCGTGCAAACTGTTCTCGACATCAGCCTCGTTCCCATTGGTACCTCGGTCATCATTTTCGTTCAGACTTTAGGTGGAGCTTTGTTCGTCTCTGTGGGACAGAACATCTTTACAAATAAGCTGTCCCAAGGACTCAAATTGTACGCTCCTGGCATCGATCCTAAAATTGTGCTCAGCACAGGTGCTACTTCGATTCAACAAACGATCGATAAAGCAGATCTTCCTGGTGTGACGTTGGCCTATAACGATGCACTTACCCAAACCTTCCTTGTTGCTGCCATTATGGCATCACTGAGCATCGTTGGTAGTTTAACAATTGAATGGAAGAGTGTGAAAGGAAAGAAGATCGAAATGGCTGCTTGAGGCAGTTGCTTCTCGTTCTATGAATTCAGCTTTACATGGATACCCGGCGTTATGGAGGAAAGAACAATACTCAACTTTTAATAGCATACATGGTAGAAACCAGGACATACACACTTCTCATTGTATTATATGGGGGATAGACTTTGGAGAGTCCATAGACAGGAGGGATAAATAGGCTATGCCACTTCATAGAGGGCAGAGTAGATAATTTGGAGATCATCGAGCAAATAGAGAGATGTTTGCCAAAGCAATCTGCTTGGGTGGTGACCCGTCTATTTTGATGAGTTTGATGCTTGAATGTGCCAACAAATAGGATATTCTCCATGATGAGCATAAAAGCTTCTGTTATTTCTTAGCAGTTTGGAAGAATACTATTGCATTTACTCTCATGTATGTAGAAGATATCTAAAAGACCTTGGAGTGAACGTTTAAGGAGTAAAGACACTTTGCTAACATGAAAACTCGAAAGACACGAAATTGTGCTGATTCGGGTTCATAGGGACAATATCGAATATGTCCTATAACGTGTTTTCCCACATATTTTAGTCTGCTGCTGACCATTGTATCTCTGGTCGTGAAAGAATCTTTATAGAAGTCGGGAAACACATTTCACGAACAGACTGTGGAGAGATCATTTATTCACTTCGCTTGCTCGTGAACGCCTCGCCCCTTTTTCGTTGTCGACCGGAGTGGCTTGCTCAGCGCTAGAGCCAATACGCTCTAGCGGCATTCGCTCATAATTCTTTGTCGCCAGATAGATCCAGAAGCTCAACAAGCAATTAACACGACTCCTAACTTTCAACGCCGAACAACCACAACATCCCTTCTTACATTGGGAACTCGTGGGATTAATACACTCTTTATTCTGTTTATTTCACCTCGTGCATTTGCTGGTATCGAGCACAGTTCTGGGTAATAAGCGCCCCCAGCGCAACAACTGCGAAGATGGCCCCGAATTTGCCAATAAAGTTTACGGAGCTGCTTATGGTACGCCTTGAACATTGCAGAATTTTTTTTGGAAGTTCCATTGAGCTAATAGACATGTAGTTGACGAGCGTCGGCGTGGATGTACGTTCTGCGACTTCCGAACAGGATTCCCAGGCAGCACAGTGATGAATTTCCTACTGACACCAACCTTCTAGCAAGCATCAATTGGATTCAACTCATGTGTAAGTCTTAGTCCCTCTGCGAGTCTCTCTTCATGCAGACGCTCATGGAAACCCTAGACACTTGAATCCGACTCCTTCGTCTGTGTCCGCGAAAAGAAGAACGAGACCGCGTCACCCGAAGTCATTATTGTTGATCTTAAGAATGTCGGTGCAGCACCTATTCGGCGCCCGATCAAGGCGGACAGTGCGATCATGCACTGGACAAAGCAGATCATTGCACTGAAGGCACAATCAAGAACACTACAAATCTTCGACCTTGGCGCAAAGGCGAAATTAAAGTCTGCGACCATGAATGAGGATGTGGTCTTCTGGAAGTGGTTCAGTGAAACAACCATTGGATTGGTGACAGATACTACAGTCTACCACTGGGATGTCTTTGATCCAAATCAAGCAGCACCAGTGGAGGTCTTCAAGAGAAATCAAAATCTTGCAGTATGCTCTGGACGGCTTGCTTAAGGGAGTGTTTGCTAATGAAGCCACAGGGCTGCCAAATTATCAACTACCGTGTCAGTGATGATGGCAAGTGGATGGTCTGCATTGGCATCACGCAACAACAAGGACGAGTAGTTGGTGCTATGCAACTCTATTCACGGGATCGAGGTATCAGTCAGGCTATCGAGGGACACGCGGCTGCATTTGGTACATTGAGACTCGAGGCTGCTCCTGCAGACACGAAGGTCTTTACATTCGCTGTCCGTACCGCTACTGGCGCCAAATTGCACATCGTCGAGGTTGATCACCAAGCCTCGAATCCAGTTTTCGCTAAGAAGGCGGTGGATGTGTACTTCCCAGCAGAGGCAGTAAATGATTTCCCCGTAGCTATGCAGGTTTCCCAAAGATATAGCATCATCTACTTGGTCACAAAATACGGTTTCATCCACCTGTACGACTTGGAGACTGGTACCTGTATTTTCATGAACCGAATCTCGAGCGAAACAATCTTCATCACTGCGGCGGATTCGGAATCGGCGGGTCTTATAGGAATCAACCGTAAGGGGCAAGTGCTATCTGTTGCTGTTGATGAGACCACGATTATCCCGTACCTTCTCCAAAACCCTGCAAACTCAGGCCTGGCAGTCAAGCTTGCTTCGAGAGCTGGTTTACCTGGTGCTGACAACCTGTACGCTGCCCAATTTGACCAACTATTGAACGCTGGCAACTATGGGGAGGCTGCTAAGATTGCCGCCAACTCACCTCGTGGTTTCCTACGTACTCCTCAGACCATTGAGCGATTCAAGGCTCTTCCTGCCCAACAAGGTCAATTATCGGTCATCCTCCAATACTTTGGTATGCTTCTCGACAAGGGATCTCTCAACAAGCACGAGACGCTTGAGCTTGTACGACCCGTCCTTGCCCAGAACCGAAAGCATCTCCTCGAAAAGTGGATGAAGGAGAACAAGCTCGACTGCTCCGAGGAGTTGGGTGATATTGTTCGACCGCATGACTTGAACCTTGCTCTCAGCATATACCTGCGTGCAAATGTTCCTGGAAAGGTTGTTGCGGCTTTTGCTGAGACTGGTCAATTTGAAAAGATCCTACCGTACGCTTCGCAGGTCGGCTATCAACCTGACTATGTTCAATTATTGCAACATATTGTAAGCTACAATCTCTTCTATTCAACTAACCTTCTTAGACTGAGACAGACCTTCATTGTGATGCTTAGATTTTACATTGCTGGCTTAGATTGTGCAAGAGCGTTCTATCTAAGCCAGCAATATGAGCTCTAAGCTATTACTATAAAGAGCACCCTCCTCTCTTGAAGATACCTCCACTATGGATCATGTCTTTCTTTGAAGATATTCCTGTATTATGGCATTGGTCTTTTCTTCGGACCTCAACATTCTATAATCTACAACTCCTTCCACGACACCGTCGAAGCTATTCTCTCGATCGTAGACCACGATTCTTACGGGATTCCTCTCCTTTAGACGTACTCCGATATTGATCCTCTCGATTCCCACCAGTTTCCTTCCTCAATTGAACGATTCCAAGTCACTCATGAACAATTACTAACATAACATTTTGAAGGTCCGTATCAATAGTGAGAAGGGAGCCGAATTTGCGACCCAACTCGCCAACCATGAGGGTGGATCCTTGGTTGATATTGAGCGTGTTGTTGATGTTTTCCAATCCCAAGGCATGGTTCAACCCGCCACCGCCTTCTTGCTTGATGCTCTCAAGGACAATCGACCAGAGCAAGGCCACTTGCAGACTCGTCTCCTGGAGATGAATCTCTTGAACGCGCCTCAAGTCGCCGATGCTATACTCGGAAACGACATGTTTTCGCATTATGATAGACCTCGTATTGCGCAATTGTGTGAGCAAGCCGGTCTTTCTCAGCGAGCTTTAGAGCACTATGATGATCCAGAATCTATCAAGAGAGTCATTGTTAATATTGTTGCAACCCCAACCTTCAGCCAAGACTGGCTTACCAACTTCTTCGGCCGCTTGTCTCTCGAGCAATCTTTGGACTGCCTCGATGCCATGTTGAAGACCAATATTCGCCAGAATCTTGGAGCTGTCGTACAGATTGCCACCAAGTACTCCGACTTGCTCGGTGCTACCAGATTGATCGATCTTTTCGAGAAGTACAAGACTTCCGAAGGTCTTTTCTACTATCTCGGAAGCATTGTCAATCTTAGTGAAGATCAAGATGTTAATTTCAAGTACATCGAGGCCGCGACGAAAATGGGTCAATTTACAGAAGTCGAGCGAATCTGCAGAGACAGCAGTAGGTTACAATTTCTCTTTAATTAACCCTCTTTGACTAGGACGGACCATCTTCATGGTAATAGCTTAGAGTTTATATTGATGGCCTGGGTCGGGTAAGAATGCCTCGTTTAGGCCAGCCATATAAACTCTAAGCTATCACTTTGGAAAGTACTTTCCTCTCTTCAGGATACCTCTACTATAAGCCATAATGCCTTCCTTCGAAAAGATGCCTCTAATATGGCATTGGTCTTTCCTTCGGATCTCAACATTCTGCAACCCACAACTCCACCAACTTGAAGGCTCTCAATCGTGGACCACGATTCCTACGAGATTCCTCTTCAGACGTGTACACTTCTCTTCTCCGGTGTGCTCCATATCGAGCGTCTCGATTCCCACCGCATTTCCTCAATTAAATGACCTCAAATCATTTAAGTCGTCAAAATCGAGTGACCCGATTTCCTCACCATGGGTTCCACGACTGCCGACGTCCTCGAGTACATGGTGTGGTTGATTTGGAAATGTCTCAGTCTCACACCTACCGCTCTCAAAAACTCACTCTTCGCCATGATCTTTGCTACTGAAGATGTACTAGAACAGCTCTTGTCAGACTCTCTTCTCGCCTTTCCTCCGGGTCTTTTCCACGTCTTCCAAGCCACTGCCCCACCCTCTATATCCTACTTGGCCTACCGACAGATGCCAAAAGGCGTTGGGGTGTGCACCTTATTGTGCTCGAGAAACCGGGCAGTCGGCCTAAAATTTACATCGGGTTGGGTACAGATTGGGGTCGTGGTCTAAAATCTCGTTTCAATCACTACGATGGCAAGACTATGCTGCTTCAATATGTCAAGCGCGCTTTGGACGATGGCTATACGATTATGTACAAAGGGCTTCTCTATTGCTGCACTATCCCAGCTGCTGGAAAGAGGTTCAAAGCCCGCGCCCTCATTCTGGCTATTGAAGCTACATTCTCTATCGTGCTTTGGGCTACGGTATCTGGGACAAAAGACTACGGCATGTCTCACCTTTGTCCTTAGTCCCGCGAAACCATGGAGTACGATGGTTGTTGCTCTCGCTCCGCCTTAGTCAAACATGTTGTAAATGAGGCCGAGAACCTTACTCCTGAGCAAATCGCGGCCAAGGAAATCGAAACGCAGCAGAGAAGTATTGCTCAACGTAAAGCCGCTTATCATGAAACCAAGCGCCTCGATTTTGTGGGGTGGCAAGCTACGCGGCGGATGTATTCAGCGACTTATGCAGCGACTCACCCCGGCGGGAAAGCTGCATTTGCGAAGAAGACCAGGAAAAAAAGCTAAAGATACTCGAAAGTACTTTTGCGATATCTGCAATGTTGCCTTTGCCGTGTCTACCGATCCCAACATACACAAGCCCACCAAAAAACACATTAACAAGGCTGCCGGCGTCAACAGAATTGTCAAAGCCCCTGGTTACAAATCATGGGCCTCTGGAAACGTTGTTGCTCGGAAACACTACCGCAGCATTTGCGATTATGCCTTTAGCACTTCAAGCAAGTTGGAAATCCACAAGGCGACAATGAAACACATCGACAAGGCCACGGCGGCGGAGTCGATCGAGTTGAGCTCCTAGCTCGACCTACTAGACGTTTTTGGCATTGTAGCATTAACTAACTATATTCTTTTTTAGATCATTTCAATCCAGAGAAAGTCAAGAACTTCTTGAAGGAGGCTAAGCTGGTTGAGCAATTACCCCTTATTATCGTTTGCGATCGTTTCAACTTCATTCACGACCTTGTTCTATATCTCTACCAGAACAAGCAGTTCCAGTCAATCGAGGTTTACGTCCAGCGTGTCAATCCTGCCCGAACTCCAGCTGTTGTTGGTGGCTTACTTGATGTTGACTGTGAAGAGTCGATCATCAAGAGTCTTCTCCAAACTGTTAACCCGGCTTCTGTACCGATCGACGAGCTTGTTGCGGAAGTCGAGTCACGGAATCGCTTGAAGATCTTGTTGCCATTCCTCGAGGCTACTTTGGCTGCAGGCAACCAGCAACAGGCAGTTTATAATGCATTGGCTAAGATCTACATCGATAGCAACAATAATCCAGAGAGATTCTTGAAGGAGAACGATCAATACGACACTTTGACTGTTGGTAAATACTGCGAGAAGCGAGATCCTAACCTTGCCTTCATTTGCTATAGAAAGGGTCAAAACGACATTGAGCTCGTTTCAATTACGAACGAGAACTCCATGTTCAAGCTACAGGCTCGTTATCTCTTAGAGAGAGCAGATGATGAGCTATGGGCATTCGTCCTCAGCCCAAATAACATGCATCGCCGTTCTGTCATTGATCAAGTCATCTCAACCGCAGTACCGGAATCAACGGAGCCAGAACAGGTTTCTGTAGCAGTCGCATCATTCCTCAAGGCAGACTTACCTGCAGAATTGATTGAATTGCTCGAGAAGATTGTCCTCGAACCATCTCCTTTCAGCGACAACGAGAGTCTCCAAAACCTGCTTATCCTCACTGCTACCAAGGCTGATAAGGGCCGAGTCATGGACTATATCCACAGACTCGATGGTTACAATGCTCCTGATGTCGCCAATATTTGTATTGACGTCGGCTTGTTCGAGGAGGCATTCGAGGTTTACAAAAAGATCAATGACCATGCCAGCGCCGCCAACGTCCTCGTCGAGCACATCGTCAGTATTGACCGTGCTCAAGAGTACGCCGAAAAGGTTGAACTTCCAGATGTTTGGAGCAGAGTCGCCAAGGCTCAGTTGGATGGTCTCCGAGTTAGCGATGGTATTGCATCTTACATTCGCGCCGAGGACCCGAGCAACTACCTCGAAGTCATCGAGATCGCTACGCACGCTGGTAAGGACGAAGACTTGATCAAATTCCTCCGAATGGCACGAAAGACTCTCCGAGAACCAGCTATCGACACTGCGTTGGCCTTCGCCTTTGCCCGCACCGATCAATTGAGCGAATTGGAGGACTTTCTCCGAGGCACCAATGCAGGTTAGTAAACCCTCCTTCCCCTTTCTTTTGCCCAAATCGGACCTTCCCTGGACCTGGAAAATCTCTAACATCATCAAACGTTTACTAACATCTGTTTAGCTGATATTGAGGAATCTGGTGATAAGGCCTACGCCGAAGGGTACCACCAAGCTGCCAAGATCTTCTTCACCAGCATCTCCAATTGGGCCAAGCTTGCGACTACCTTGGTTCATCTTGAAGATTACCAAGCCGCTGTGGAATGTGCTCGCAAGGCAAACAACATCAAGGTCTGGAAGCAGGTCAATGCCGCCTGTGTTGATAAGAAGGAATTCCGACTTGCTCAAATTTGCGGCTTGAACTTGATCGTCGACGCCGAAGAGCTACAAGACCTCGTAAAGCAATATGAGCGCAACGGTTACTTTGATGAGCTTATCACTCTTCTCGAGCAGGGTCTTGGTCTTGAGCGTGCCCACATGGGCATGTTTACTGAGTTGGGAATCGCTCTGTCCAAGTACCACCCCGACAAAGTTATGGAGCATTTGAAGCTTTTCTGGAGCCGTATCAACATTCCAAAGATGATTCGCGCCTGCGAGGATGCTCATCTATGGCCAGAACTTGTCTTTCTCTACTGCCATTACGACGAATGGGACAATGCAGCTCTTGCCATGATGGAGCGTGCCACTGATGCTTGGGAGCACCACTCTTTCAAGGACATCGTTGTCAAGGTTGCCAACTTAGAGATCTATTACCGGGCGCTCAACTTCTATCTTCAAGAGCAGCCATCGCTTTTGACCGACCTTCTTCAGGCCTTGACCCCAAGAATTGACGTCAACCGCGTTGTCAAGATGTTTGAGAAATCCGACAACATCCCTCTAATCAAACCGTTCCTCCTCAACGTTCAAACCCAGAACAAGAGAACCGTCAACATTGCCATTAACGATCTCTTGATTGAGGAAGAGGACTACAAGACTTTGCGTGACTCTGTTGAGAACTACGATAACTACGATCCTGTTGAATTGGCTCAACGATTGGAGAAGCATGATTTGGTCTTTTTCCGCCAGATCGCTGCCAATATTTATCGAAAAAACAAGCGATGGGAGAAGTCAATTGCGCTTTCAAAGCAAGACAAGTTGTTCAAGGATGCCATCGAGACTGCGGCAATTTCGGGCAAGCCAGATGTTGTCGAGGAATTGCTCAGATATGTAAGTTCCTACAATTGTGTTGATAGCGTTTCAAAACTAATCTTCATAGTTCGTTGACATTGGCAGCCGGGAATGTTATGTGGGCATGCTCTATGCTTGTTATGACTTGATCCCTATTCACGTTGTCATGGAGATTTCATGGCGGCACGGTCTCACCGATTTCACGATGCCATTCATGATCAATTACTTAGCCCAACAAAGCTCCACGATTGACACCTTGAAGAAGGATAACGAGGAACGCAAGCTTCGCGAGCAGTCGCAGGAGAAGGAGGAGAACAACGCTCCTATCCTCGGAGGAAATCGGCTCATGATTACCGCAGGCCCGGGCGTTGGACGACAATCTCCTGCTCCTTTCGCACAAACAAACGGGTTTGCACCTCAAGCTACAGGCTACCAAGGATTCTAAAGTTGATGCGGATGGCTAGGGATATACATAATAATGGTGCATACTTTTATGAGTTTGAGGGCGGGGAGACTGATGGGTTTTCACTCACATTCTCTATGATGTAGTTGTATGCATTTGGGTTGCTTCCATGCGGGAATCTACCCATCCGGCACGTGTAACTGATAGTAGCGTTCATGAATTGCTTTTACTAGATTCTGGGATGTATTCTGAGGAAAATCATTCTACATGTGAATGTTTTGTTGCTAGCCAAAAGTGAAATCTCACAATTTGTGAGAGAAGCATGACTATCTACCAATGCCTTTCGAGCGGTTACACACGGTGATCCCAATATGCATCTTTTCATTATCAGCCTCGTGAGAAATATTTCCTCCGGCCTTTGGAAGCCGAGGTCGGCGGGTTCGGTGAAAGAAAGTTGGGACGAGGGCTTTTTCGGTTCACACGACTCCAAAAGAAAAGAGCTCAACCTTCATAGACAAGGCATCAGATGCAGGCTTAGGCACATGAAATTTATGCATCCCACGCTGACGCTCACAAGGAGGTTGTATAAATGATCAGTCATGGAATTGGCTGTCGGAATCTGAAGGAAAAGCAAAAACCACAATTCCCTCGGTCCTCAATTCCCATCTGTGCACTTTTCTTGAGCACCACCGATGTCATCGGAGCAGAACCTTATCTGAGTCAAGATTACCTCAAATCAGATCCTGTCCATCGCATCTAAAACTACCTACTTATAAACTGCATCACATTATCTCCCTTCCACTCCACCACTCCAAGGGTTTGACGAGAAATTTCCGAACTCTTGGTCAGTCACTCTTACTCCCATATCGGCCTCCGTTGATTGGCGGGGTGGAGAAGACGGGGGAGATTTCAAGTCTTCGAGAGATTCTCTAGGTTCTCTTTGGCACTGGACAATCTGAGTTAGCCAAGTTAACCCCACTACGCCTCACCAAAAATACTGGCTTTACGAAACTTGACCCAAGCTTGTCAGCCGAGCAACAAAAACTAGAAGCCTCCCCCTTCCCTTCTTTAAATCTTCAAAACTTCAATCCTATTTACTACCTATTCCTAACCATTGCCAAATTGTCAATTGAGCCGGTTTGCATACAAAACACCGCTCTGCAGCGTGGAAAGCTCAAGCTCTCCCCTCCAAGCCTCTGAGTACCGAGGGCCCGTCGTCTAAAGGTCCATCGATAGCTTGCCAACAACCAAACAGAGCTCTCTTCAACAGTTACGAACGCCATCATGACCGACCAGCACGATCCCAATGCTGCCTATAGCGAGGTATTCGAGGAGGGTCAAGATGCAAGACAGGCACAAACCGTTCACCGCATCCGGGCCAATTCCAGTATCATGCAATTGAAGAAGATTCTTGGTGGGTTGCTTCCCCGCGATGCTATTGAGCTTCGGTGAAGCTGGAAAACTTGCTAACATTTCGCCCTGAGGTCTACAGTTGCCAATCGAGGAGAGATTCGTAAGTACTCCCATGTCGCATAGCTGTTGTGTTATGTTCCTCGGCTGATCTTTGTGTAGCAATTCGTGTATGTTATCAATTCCTATGCGGGGCTTTGGAGCTTACTGACTTGCGTGCGATTTTCTAGATTTTCCGTACAGTAAGTCAACCACGATTTCCACTTCCTAATTCTGATCAATTG
>Ga0182030_10002014_pt1 | contig 42852 bp, 52 predicted proteins | sample 812S3MmetaG_FD_121299 | JGI IMG/M metagenome (GOLD analysis project Ga0182030, IMG submission 121299) | Permafrost microbial communities from Stordalen Mire, Sweden - 812S3M metaG (Illumina Assembly) | ecosystem: Environmental > Terrestrial > Soil > Wetlands > Permafrost | place: Sweden... | reverse complement strand
CGCGTAGCAATCTAGCGTGAGAAGGTAAGGAAGACGGAGGGCTAGCGCGATGAGGCTCAAAATGAGGCTCAAACTTAGTATGCGTAGACGCGCTCCCTACAGCCTTAAATTCCCTACATCCTTAAAATCCCTACATCTATAAGGAAATAACTAATCCCGAGAGCCTCACAGATCTCAGCGCTGTAGCCAACAATAAATCGGGTATACAGCATTTAATGAAACGCGCAACGCCCACTAAGGTAGGAGCTAACGTAGCCTCCTCACGTGTGACCATGACAAAGGTATAGGTCAGAGGCGTAAAAGACTTCTAGAATTTCGTGGCTTTAGGGGTTGATTTTCGAAACCTAGCAGTAAACGTCATAGCCTCAGTTCCCAGAGAAAAGGGCCCATATGAAAAGACTAACTTGAATGGAATTCTAAGTTACAGAAGAAGAAGAAAGGTTTATACGAGAGGCTAGTACCTAAAGGCGGTGGCAAGACATCACGTGAAGCGGCTGAAACGTGCGGTACGTGGCAGTAACCACTTTAGAGCGCGTTCAGTTCGAATTTTCCCCCCGATTTGCGTAATTTTATTTGCCAAATCAACCAAAATCGAGCTTGAACTGAACGCCTGTCTGGCAAATTAGATTTGAATGATATTTGAATTTTTCAAATCCGACCCACTTTAATTTGAGCCTCAAAATATATACAAAAAACGTTTGTGCACTCGATTTGCCAATAGCTTATTTTATGGGTTTATTGAAATATTATGAAATCGAGCCCTATTTTGACAAATTTCGGCCTTCAAAATCGGATTATGCAAATCGGGAAAAAATCGAACTGAACGCGCCCTAAAATACAAGACAAAATCACATTGTAAAAAATGTTCTTGGTAATTGAGGCTTTCTAATAAGAGTGGCTCTATCTGTGATTCACCAACGAAACGTTCTATTGCTTTATTCGAGGTCGATACCGTAGGTAAGGTAGCCTTGTCAACCGATCACGTGACGATAATTGCCAATATACCTTACCTATAAGGTACCTGATGTGTCGGACGATGTGAGTGCTCGTCATGAAGATCTTCACGATTGACATATTACGATAACTCAGAACGTGGTAGTGCTGTTATATTCATCGCTCCTTGAGTGTTGGCTGCAAGATTCGCATGGTTTACACAATCTTAAATTAGCTATTGTTGGGAAATGCAATTACAGAAACTTTTCAATGCTTCAGCTAAGACCTCGGTAATAGCGACTGACTGTTACACGGATCTATCAGGGGTCCTGAGATACGGAGTAAGAAACCCCCCATCAAAGAGTGAGCGATCTATCGCCAGACCTTCTTTGACATAAGATGGATGTGTGAAAGTGATGAAACCAGAGCTCGTTCAATGTTTTTAAGTGACAGCAGCACAGCAAGGACTGGGAAAGTGGATAGAAGGTTAAATGCAATAAGGTTCCAAATGCAAGGCTGAGCCCCTTTTTCTTCAGGAGTGTGGGTGGCTGTCTCGAGTATAGCACTCGTTTAGGTTAATCGGAAACAACGACCCGCGATTACTGTTGGTGGGATCTTGGCCGGGGATTCAAGCTTGAATTCCCTTTTCGTCGAATCATATCAGGGCAACCGGGTTAATTCCACAATATCCCTGACCTGAGCATGGTCATAATAATATCGTTTCTCGTAAAAAAAGACGCCAAAAATTGAAATAGGCTCCTTCTACCCTCACCCCCATTGATCGCGTTCTTTACGAACGCATCTTCAACTGGCTGATCCCAAGCCTATAGTAGACGCCAAGCCAATTAGCTTGGGGGAACAACAAATCATATCTAGGGTCCCATTGCGCTTACAGTACCCGTGCCACTCGTCACTCCTGTCCCTCGAGAAATATTATCGTGATGCTGCAACCGTGTTGAACACTTCACCTCGACTGCTCATGGATGACCGTCATCTTTGAGAACCAAGGGTTTCTTTCGTCCGAGTATACGTTCGAGTATATATTTGAAGATCGCAGACATCTTCGTTCATCGATATGAGCACCAAAGACTTCTCCGAAATGATGGACCGTGTCTGGCGCATCAAATGGTTCAAATACAGATACGTTTTGATTGCAGCGCTGGTAGTCAACCTTCTTCTCATCAATCAATTTTTCTTCGAAGAGTCATTAATTAACCTTAATCCTTATCGATCCTCTCCGGCAATTAGCGACCCAACCGTTGAGAACGAAGTGAAGGAAGAAATTGCGACGCCTGCGACGCCTGCGACACCTGCGACGTCCTCCGAGAAGCTCGCCGTACCTCCACCGGTATCGTCAGCAGTGCTAAGTTCTGCAGCTCTGCCATCTGCTTCGTCCGTTCCAGCGTCTGCTACCTCCGTTGAAGCATCTGCAGCCGCTACAGCCTCCTCTCCAAGCCCAGCAAAAAGCTCAGTGCTCACCGCTGTCTCACCTGCAATAATACCATCCACAAGTCACGAAACCATATTCAACCTCCATGATTACCATTTTGATGGGCAATATGTTGGATGGCCTTTACAAAGAGTCTGCGACGAAACAGAATGGATTCCAGGCTTGATTTTTGTCTGCGACAACAACTCTGGCGGAATTGGCAATATCAGGAACTTCATCTTGACCTGCATTCGGTATGCTATCGATGCCGGTGCGTCAGAAATCATGATCCCAAGAATTCAGCTGCGGTCCGAAGAAGACTTGGCGAATATTTTTACAGCAGGTTTCCAGCCTTTCGACTACTTCTTTGACCAGGAACACTTTCTCAATTCGATAGCCACCTATTGCCCGCAAATGCATGTTCGACTTCGGCTGGAAGACGTACCTAATGGCAACAAGACTATGAAGGTGGAGAACTTCTATCCCAAAGATCTAAATGTCGACTTTGATGGGTGCGATGAACGAGGTGTGAACAGGCACCTGGACATGTTCAGAACGAAAATCCACCAATGGCTCGTCAACACCAGGCACATGCCCACAGCCGAGGAACCGGTATCCATAAGGTTTAAATGGGCGACCTTCTTCGAATGGCCTATATACCGAGATGGCCCGGAATTTGCAACGACTTTTGGGGATCTTCTAAGGATACGTAAGGATATTAAAGAGCTTGCTGCTTCCGCGCTTTCGGAGATGTCCTCATTTGTTGGCATAGAACCAAATACCTCCAGATTCGATGCCCCTTATCTTGGCGTGCATTTAAGAACAGAGGCCGATGCTCTTGGGTTTTGGCCAACATTCGAGCAACAGAGCGATGGCTATATTGAACAAGCTGTGACGCGAGGAATTAAACATGTCTACTTGGCATGTGGTGACGCTTCTCAAGCCAAAAAATTTGCCGACAAAGCCTATAATGAGACGCAGCTGCAAGTCACCACGAAGTTACAGTTGTTGAAAGGAGAGAACCTGAACCGCCTGAACAATCTTACTTGGGATCAGCAAGCTCTTGTCGATTTCCTTATGTTGGAGAAGGGGGCACATTTCACGGGATGCTCGTTTTCTTCATTCTCCATGAATATAGCGATGAAGCGTCATCTAATGACTGGTGGTATCAATAGTCGTCCATGGAAAAGTCCTGCGGATCAGTATTCCACTTTGATTGGTCGATTCGAGTCTTGGTATGACGACTGGATGTTCATGTATGAGTGCATGTGGCCTTGATTGGGAGGCAGATGCGGGTTCAGCTTTAAAATATGGACTAGAGGTGCAAAGGCCTGGTTTCGAGTGCAGCCAGTTCACGTCAGCTGCTACCTAAGCTGACGGGGAGGCATCCGATCAATCAGAAAGTAATGGGCATCTTCACCCCCGGGTTTCTTCATGGAAACCGAGCTTTTCTCAGTAGAGTTATGTTCTATCATAGAGGAGACGGTCTCATGGGTTGGATAGGAGTTATGGAATATTATAACGAGGCGAACTGTTCGAAAAGGCCTCCAATTTGCAGGCTTGCAAAAGATATGGGGGAGGAAGCAGGTGTACGATATTCTAAAGATTTACATAAACTTTAGCGGCATTGAAGGCGTTCGGAAAGGCCATCTACGGATGAGTCTGGTGGTATATTACTAAATACATATCTTAATGTCTGTACATAGCTAGCTTATAGATATCCAAAGTGCTGGATCTCTTCCGTTCCTTCAGAAAGTGAATAATCCTCCAGTTTCTACTTGATCGATGTCCTAGTCCCACAGATCAGTCACCCAACATTCATATGATAGGTAGGCTAAAAGAACATTTACAGAAGCTCTTTTACCATCAAACTCACCTCGAATCGGTCGGGATCCGGTGGAGTAATCACGTGCACACAAAGACGCTAAACGAGCACATCATCCCGAATTCAGTTCATCCAAAATTCCAGCAATTGCTCCTTCCACAAGCCAATTCAAATTATTACCCTCATATCTCCTGCAAGATATCCTTCACTCAAGTTAATCACAAACAACACCTCCCGACCCGCAGATCTCAACGTGCAATTAAGGTCTCTGTGACGGGCTCGTGGAGGGGTAACTCAAGATGGTGGACGCAGCAGCAGAGCTTGAGGAGGGAGGAGTAACTAGGACGTTGAAGGATCTGTTTGCTGGTGCTGCAGGGGGTATTGCTCAGGTACTTTTGGGTGAGTTTGAGTACTTTGTTTCTGGCATTGAGTGTGATTGAGTGTATTCATTTTTTTGTTTGTCTGGGAGAGTCACGTGTGGTCTCAAAGTGGGGAACTTGGGGATCTTGTGGGTGTTGCATAGTTGCATTTGAAGGATTGTGGACGTTGTTCTTGCAGTTTCCAGATTGGAGGAGAATACATTTCTATCTATCTTTCCATCCAAATCGTTGGGTTCCATGCGTTAAGACTAACGCCCCCAGGTCAACCCTTCGACATAGTAAAAGTCCGCCTCCAAACCAGCACCACCTACCCCAGCGCCCTCGCCGCGGCGCGCTCCATCTATAAACACGAAGGCGCCCTCGCCTTCTACAAAGGCACCCTGACACCTCTAATCGGCATCGGCGCCTGCGTCTCCGTCCAATTCGGCGCCTTCCACTCTGCTCGCCGGCATCTCGAGTCCTACAACCTAACTCATCACCCTACCTCCCCAGGCCTCAGCTACGGCCAGTATTACCTAGCTGGCGCGTTTGCGGGTGTTAGTAATTCGGTGATTTCCGGACCTATTGAACATGTGAGGATCAGGTTGCAGACGCAACCACATGGTGCTGGCCGCTTGTACTCTGGACCCTTGGATTGCGTTCGTAAACTCTCCGCTCACCAAGGTGTCTTGGCGGGTCTTTACCGCGGGGAAGCGGTAACCATATTACGCGAAGCACAAGCATATGGTGTATGGTTCCTCTCCTTCGAATACATGATGAACGCAGACGCGCTCAGGAATAAAATTGAGAGAAAGGAAATTCCGAGTTGGAAGATTGCTTTCTATGGTGGGTTGGCAGGGGAGGCGTTGTGGTTGGGTAGTTATCCGTTTGATGTTGTGAAGAGCAAGATGCAGAGTGACGGGTTCGGGGCTGGGCAGAGGTATAAGGGGATGAGGGATTGTTTTGGGCAGACGTGGAGGGCGGAGGGGGTGAGGGGTTTCTGGAAGGGGATTGCGCCGACGCTTTTGAGGGCTATGCCGGTTAGTGCGGGGACATTTGCGGTGGTGGAGATGACGATGAGGGCGATTAGTAGTTAAGGTAGTGCAAACAAAATTGGGTGAGGGAATACCAGAGGTTAATGATAGAGGCTTAGAGCACAATTCGCAAGATTTTAATGATTTTATAGTGTGTGATACTTTTCGTGTATCTACGGTATGTGCAATGGGTATAATACTAGTGCCAACGCTGTGAGAGCCCAATTCATGCTATTGGTGGGCATAAAAATACATCTAACCTCACTTCTCACCTCCACATCTTCAAAATCAAGTAGAAGCCTCTCTTCTCTTCGCCGCAATATTTCTAGCATCCTGTCTCGAAATCCGGCTCAAATTAAGCCTCTGAAGCATCTCATCAGCCCCCGAATTACTAGCAAAAATAGCATCGCTCGCTTCCGAGAGCGATACATCGCCAGGTTGCTGAACAGTCATAGGCAAGTTGAGTAAAAGTGCAGCTTCATTCAACTTTTCCATCACGGGGAGCGATCCTGGATCCGAGTATGCATGGCAGTAAGAGGCGACGCTCTGGATTGCGGCTATGTCATCCATGAATCGTGCCGCGCCGAGAGTGGTGAAATCTTGCCTCATCAAAACTTCGTTCCATAAGAGGTCCTCGAGCGAGTCGCTGGCTTCGCGCCAAATTCGGCGCATGCGAGACTCGGCGAGAATTTTATCAAGGAATTTTAGTCTTTCTGACAATGTCTGCTTAATGTTAATTTTGATCTAATTTTGCTAAGGGCTAACATACACGCAAAGGCTGATCTAGCTCTGGGCTGGTTGTCGCAGAGATAGAATCGTCTCCAACGGTCATCCATTGAGCGTTGTGAAAATAATGTTTCAGCAAACTCGGGAAATTGTATGTGAGATTCGAGATAAGGTAGCCCTCTGCTCTGTTTCGAACGCCCACGATGCCTTCGATCGTAACGTCAAATACTGACCCTTCTCCGAAAGAAGAGTCTGAGCCAACAGCGTTCGAGGTCGACTCTTTCACGACGCTGTATGTCATGGAACCAGCAAGATTGTCATGAACATCGGTTCTTTTAGCCCTATTTTGAAGTTCTTCCCAGAGATCAACGAAGAACTATTTTAATCAGCAAGGAACAATCATCAAATGAAACAAGAAGGGTAATACTGACATCTTGGTTGCTCCATTCCTTTAGAGTAGTATTGACGTGTTCTGCGCTTGCATAAACTCTGCAGAGGCGATCCAAGCCTCCAATGCCCTCAAGTTCAGCTTGTTGTTCTTTGGTGACACCATGAAGCTTGCGAGCCAAGGGAGAAGTGATCGTCTGGTAAGCATCGAGGGAGTCGGAAAGACGGCCTTGATATTGGTCAAATATCTCGGCCTGGATCTCAATCAAGAATCGGGCCTTATGTGAGAATCGCCGAAGTTTACGGTAGGAATTTGTGACCGACTTCACAAGATCTGTGACTTGGGCAGCTCCATATGTAGTCTTCATCTTGCCCGGTGGCGCGCTATCATAATCAATATGACCGCTGTTTGGTGCGTTGATAATGTCTTGGTATCTCTTAAGAGCGAATTCTTTCTCCACCAGCAACCATTGGTCAAACCATGTATCCATAACATCCCAAGCTAGACCCTTCCAACCACACTCGGCGTTGCCTCCGTCGTAATTGAAGGAAATCCTTACACTCTCATCGAAGTTGAGTAATTGATCCATGAACTTGCTCAGAAGACTTGGATCATTCGCTATAGGTCCAATAATACTATTGACTTTTTCTTTGACAATTGGTAATAGAGCAGTGATGAAAGCGGAGACGGGATCCACGTATAATAAATTGCCCGCCAGTATGTGACCTCGGAAATGGGCAGCAAGAACAGGTCCTACTGTTACTCGTAAGAAGTGCTCCCACTTCTTGATCGTTCCGAGAAACCATGGAAAGAAGTAATTGCCAAGCTATTTATCATTAGCAGAATTGAAGTGCCTGTCAGAAGGTTTTTACCTTGTTCGGCTGAGCTGTGACCTTCTCGCTGAAAAAATTGTATTTGAATTGTTGGATAAATGGTTTGGCAAGACAACTAACTGGAAGAAGAATGAGGGGTTCTCGAGAAGTTGAAAATTCTGGATACTGTAAATCCAAAAGTCTCTCGAAGCAATCACTCCAGTCTCTAGTGGGCTCGAAGTCTTGGATTGGCCAATTCCCCTTTTGTAATACAGCTTCAAATTCGTCCGTCATTTGTTTCGTCATCTTATTCCAGAGCTGCGTTGATGTCCGCTCGACATGATTGACTAAATGTACAGCTGCTCCCTCCGCGGGCTCCTGAAGTTCCCGCAACCTTATGGCAAGTTCTTTCAATTGTGTATAAGGTTTGAGAGCCTCCTTAGGATTTTGAGGTAGGTGCCTTTGAGCATCAATGGTAAGGTCATCAACCTCCTTCAGCAGCTCGATGTATTGCTTCGCCAGGTCCACCCGTCGCAACCTTTCCATGGGACCTTTGAGTAGCCTTACAGCTTCTTCGGGTGTATCGGAGGAAGTTACTATCATCAAACGCCGGTGAACATCGCTCTGCTGACGCTCAAACTCTCTGGCTTGCTCGAGCATCATGGAGGAATGATTTGCGGAGGCGGTTTTGGACGCTGCCAGCTTTGTCCGGGCATCTTGTAGCTATTGTAGGATTTAGTATCGAAATTCCAACTAAAATAAAGATAGTAGAAACCAACTTGCTTGTCCAGTTGCTCTTTTTGTACTGCTACATTTGCCAGTAGATTGTCAAGATTCTCAAAGTCTGCGCCGGTTTGAAGCTTATCGTTGAGGAAATCTTCAAGTCTGATATCTCTTTCTCCAAGAGGTATATCAGTTTTTGGATCAAGTAGCACAGCTATTGGGCTCCGTTCTCTGGCTATCGAAGGGGAAGCCATGGTGGGTGGATTTGTGTCAGTTGGTTGTCCAAGCTGTCCTGAAGCTTTGGCAAGAACAAGCGAGCGCGTACTTCAATGACGGCATTTCTTTACGAGAGCTTCAGAACCATCACAGCAAGCTTGACTCAATCCAAAACCTTCACCAATCAATCAATGCCTGATATTGCGATTCGATAGGGGCATCAGACCAAATAGGAAAACAGAAATGTTAATACTAGCCTCACGCTGATCTCTATCAGTGCCATCGAGAAGCTACCCACGACGATGTAGAGAGAGCGAGGACTTTGTAACGAAGTTCCTTAAAGGGCAAGCTGCAATAGACGTAGGAGCTGTAGCATTGTTCCGGCGCTCTTCACGTTCAAGATGGCGAGTCCTGCGAAACGGCGAAAGCTCAATGGCAGCTCCAAAACCTCGCCCGCCCCTTCCCGAAACCTCGATTTCTTTTTTGGGAAGCAGAAGCAGAACGTGCCCTCGCAGCCGCCGAATAGTAGCCAACAGACCGAGGAGTCGCATTTCGAGCCTGAGTTGACAGATGAGCAATTTGCGCGCAAACTACAAGCTCAGTGGGATGAGGAAGACGCTGCAAGAGGTCAGACTTCTGGGGTGAGTCCTGCGGCTGCCCAAGACCATAAGGAAGAAACGTATTTGGATGGCCATGGGGGGAATAAAGAAGAAATTGAAGAGGATGGCTTGGATGGGAAGCCAGATGTCGCTTCTGAATCAGTGGAAGCAGAGGTCAAACCTTCTGATTCCAAAGGCAGTACGCTCTCCCTACAATCTACGGGCTCTGCGGAAGATGCAATAACGTCGAGTATACCGTTCGACGAGAGCCCTTTAGTTTTCGAGCCCTCAAAATATGTGGCGGATTTACAGAGCCATTGGGCCGTGGAAGGTGGAAATGCATCCTATGCACTTCTTACTCGGTGCTTTGTACTGGTCAATAGTACCCAAAGTCGTATTAAGATTGTGGATACTCTTGTTAATCTCTTGAGAGTCATCATTGAAGGGGATCCTAGTAGTTTACTACCTACTGTACGTGCAAAATTTGTTATGATAATTATTAATTACTATCCTTTTGTTTTGAGGCCCAATTTGATTTCTGGCTGTTTTCAGTTATCATGACCTGGTATTAATATCCTCTTTAGGTATGGCTAGCAACCAATTCGATTTCTCCGCCATACATATCCTTGGAACTCGGCCTCGGAGGATCTGCGATCTCGAAGGCGCTGAAGACTGTATGTGGGCTGGATGGTAAGTCTCTCAAGGCTCTATACGATAAAGTGGGAGACGCCGGCGATGTAGCATTTGAAGCAAAGAAGAAGCAAAGCTTCACCTTACGCAAACCAAAGCCGCTCACAATCAAAGGTGTATATCAAAGCCTTGTAAAAATCGCAAACACTCAAGGGACAGGGAGTGGAGAAATGAAGCAGACTATAGTGAACAAGCTTTTGCAGGGTGCTCGAGGCGCAGAAGAAAGTAGGTATATTGTTAGAACTCTGTGCCAACATGTGAGTATTCCTTCAGTCATAATTGTTCTGTGAGCTAATCTCCGTTAAGTTGCGCATCGGAGCTGTCAAAACGACAATGCTTATTGCATTATCTCGAGCCTTCCTGCTTTCTCGTCCTCCAAGTGCAGACTTTTCTCTCAAGCCTGCCAAAGAGTTATCTAAACTTAAAAAGGACGGTTTGGCTGGGGTCTGGGCCAAGCCTGAAGAAACGGTAAAAGCTTGTTTTGCTAAAAGGCCAAATTATAACGATCTAATCCCGGCTCTTCTTGAAGTAGGAGTCTGTGATGAATTACTTGTACGATGTGGGCTGGAATTACACGTTCCACTCCGTCCCATGCTGGGCAGCATTACTAGAGATCTTTCGGAGATGCTCACCAAACTCCAAGGTCGAGATTTCAGTTGCGAATACAAATACGACGGTCAGAGAGCACAAGTTCATTGTGATGCGCAAGGGAAAGTGTCAATATTTTCCCGGCATCTTGAACTAATGACCGACAAATATCCAGATCTTGTCGCGTTAATACCAAAGATTCGCGGAGACGGCGTCAGTAGTTTCATTATGGAAGGGGAAGTTGTCGCTGTCGACCAAGAATCTGGAGAACTGAAAACATTTCAGACATTGGCAAACCGAGCACGGAAAGACGTGGCGATCGGAAGCGTCAAAGTTTCGGTCTGTCTTTTCGCGTTCGATCTCATGTACCTGAATGGCGAGCCGTTACTGGAACGACCTTTCAGGGAACGACGAGAATTGCTTAGAAGTCTGTTTATGGAGGTTCCAAATCAGTTCACCTGGGTGAAAAGCATTGATGCCACATCTCAGAACTCCGAGATTGTACTTGAATTCTTCAAGAGTGCTACGGATATCAAATGCGAAGGTATCATGGTCAAAATCCTCGATAATCTTCCTAATCCAGCTCTTCCGCTTGACCCCGAAGAAGCCACTGCTGAACCAGCTGAGTTGGTGTCTATAAAGATCAAAGGAAACAAGAAAGTGGCCGCTGAAAAAGACCCCGAAAAGAAATCGACACGTCGTAAAGCTCTTCTCTCCACCTACGAACCTGATAAACGCCTCGACTCTTGGCTGAAGGTCAAAAAGGATTACAGCACAACTTTCGATACCCTGGATTTAATTCCCGTAGCTGGTTGGCATGGCCAAGGCCGTAAAGCCAGATTCTGGTCACCTATTCTCCTAGCTGTTCGCAACGAAGAGACCGGTTCCTTGGAGGCTGTTTGCAAATGCATATCTGGCTTCACCGATTCGTTTTATAAAGCTAACAAAGAGTTTTACAATAAAGAGAGTGGAACGAATGTGCTAGGTGGCAAGCCCGGGTATGTTGAGTATGAGGGCGGGTATCCAGATGTTTGGTTTGAGCCGCAAGAGGTGTGGGAAATGGCTTTCGCAGGTATCTTCGGTCCCGGTTTTCACAATCTACGGAACCACACATACTAACCTAACTTTCAGATATCACCATAAGTCCCACGTATACTGCCGCGATTGGATTGGTGAGTGATGAGAAAGGCCTGAGCTTGAGATTCCCTCGATTCCTGAAGAAAAGGGACGACAAAGGTATCGAGGAAGCGAGTACGAGTGAGTTCCTGGCAGGTTTGTGGAGAAAGCAAGAAGAGAAGGCTCCTACCTCGACTACTAAGAACGTGGAGGGCGAAGATGACGATGAGTAATTGCGAATAAATATACCTATGCATCGGTCGGTCCTTCCCTGCAAGATAGAGAAAACCATGATAGCAGAACTTCAATTTCGAGCTTAACCCCCAATATTAAAGGTATTGAATGTAGGGCAAGTGCTGTACCTGTGTCGCGCATAAGGAGGGCACCGCTTTCAACCTTGGGTATTGACAAGTCTCCGCGTATCGAGCCCTAGCGTGAAGAAAAAAATAACATTACTTTCCCGTCTCCCTGCCAATGCACACAAATTGCCCATAGGGCCATATTCAATAAAAATATTCATCAACTCCTCTTTTATCACCTTTATCACCTTCAAAATCTACTTCGTCCAAGTCTTTAAACTTCGATATACCCCTTTTTCCAATCATCAGGCAGAACCAACACCGACAGCACAACGACTCTAGAAAAATCAAGCGAAAAGGTAGGCATTTCTATATATCCCTGGCGATTTTGACGCTACTTAGTAACACTGCGATAGTCTGATCAAGTCGAGTTGTTCAATCGATTTCTAATCGGGAGAGAAACTTGTTTGCCCGAATGGGGTGAGATTGCATCCTTGAAACAATTTCTTTTGGGTGCTAAGTACAATTTACAGCACAGTACCATCCTGTCAATCACCAAGGTGATTGTTGCGTAGATTTCTCACGTATGGAAGCTCTCCGTCATTTAGTCTCATTGGGCCATCCAGCTATCTGTTTATAGACTGTATTGGGACGAAGCGCTCGTATCTGCATTAGTCAAATTGAAAAGATTAGATATGTTAATCTACAGATAATATGCTTCTTAAATGGATGTAAGATCTCCAACGTTTATTGACGGAATAGTTGAGCTATACAAATCTCCTACTACACAATACCCAGGACTAGACTATGCATCCAATCCTCAACGCCGACCGTGATCCTTTTCTAAACCCTCTTTCTTATCATCTGTCATTTGTTGGATGTCACAAAAGTGGAACTTACCATCCTAGCCCCACATGTCCTTCCCACCAGTTGCTTCCTTGGGAATGCAGATCTATCTCTCACCCGAACATAAGTAAGAAGCTCCACGCCCGCTTCTATTTCTGCTCCTTCTCACCTCAAACAAGATTTCCTTCGGCATCTGTGCGTTGTCTGTCCATTAGTCCACCTAGCAAAAGAGTAAGCCTCCCATCCCTAATCCATTTCATCAACAATGCATCAGCTGCTTGAAAACGATAGTAAGATGTAATCAGTCACTCAGTTCAATAGGTGGGGAACCTCGGAGGGGCTAAAGTTATCGAAGCAACCGCTGAGGCAAGACCTCGGCCCCGCCCCGTTCCACCCGCGTTGAACCAGATGGAGCAGGCCGGGACCGATGAGATTGGTAGGAACTTTTCCTTTTTCCTGGGGGATAGGATTATTATGTGTATTAATGGTACTGCAAGGTAGTAGTCTGGGTTATATTTTTGACTGGGCCGTAAAATTTGAATGGACTTGGTTGATTATTAGGGTGGAGGAGATATATGGATAGCGAGTGAAAAGCATGAGCATTGACAGAATTTAAATTTTGGCCCTGTGGTAGGATTATTGTTGAAGAGTCTAGTATGAGCTTGATAGAGTATAACGATGATACCATGCTATCATCGCTCCAAGAACGCTGAATTTAACGCCCGCCCATTCTCCTTTCCGGTACTCCGCCCCCAAAGCATACCAAACTCCAATCAAATAAATCAAGGCCATGGATAGCCCAAGCTACACTAAAATAGTCTTGTTGCTCTTTTATCAAAGTCCCGTTTGTATTTTAGATGTGCAAATATCAACATAGAATGAGTGAGTGGTTCCGACTGGCTAGAATTGAGGTCCATGTTTGACCTATCACTGAATGGGAGGATACTTGTGTCGCAGTGGATGATGAAGGTGGCGTCATGTTGGGAATGGAGATGGGTCATAGAGGTTGCGGAAGCGGCATCTAATGATGTCCTCGGCAATGATTTAGTCGAGGCGGAGATGGTGTTGACAAGTGTCAGCAACCATGACCAATGAGGAAGACGGTAACCGATCTGAGGGGTACCAAGAATTATGATGAAGAACTATACAAAATGTCAGAACTCGTAAAGCTATTCCCGGAGAGGAAGAAATATACCTGGAAGCGTGCTTTCTATTCGACGAAGTAACACCAGCAGCAATTCCAGCGAGAGCAATAATACATAATATTGCAAGCACCACCACCAAGATATAAAAACCCCTAGCCGGTAATCCCAAGGTCATTCTCTTCTGGACTTGTTTCTCTCTGGCGTCAGATCGTTGGTCATCCGGAGTCATTGGCATGAATCGATTATCTGGCTGGGGGACTTTCTTCCAATTTGCAATTCTTGCAAGCATTGCCCGTGGTGCACGTCTGGGAACATTCTCTTGACGAAGATGTTCGACTCCTGCGTTTTCCAAAGGCCGCAAGTAGGTGCGGACTTGGTTATGTAATACTGGATCGCTCTGCGGCCTCAGATGAGCGGCCAGGAAGTTCTCAGGATGGATATTCGGATTAGCAGAGGGGGAGTAGGCTCTGGTGTTGATGACATTGAGAAAGGCCTCTGGAGGGGAATGTGGAAGGACAGCAGCCGAGTCTGAATGGGCTCTGGTGTGATTGTTCCTCACTCGCTCCAGCAAGTTTTCTGGATAGATATTTGGATTACCTGCGGGCGAGTAGGTTGTGGTTCTGTTCGCCATGGTTGAAAACTCTCAAATTCACATATATCGACTTTGATTGTCTGCCCAGTTAAGGAAAGGGAAACATGGGAGGCATTGATATTATGGGGACGCATCTCTAAGTAAATTGGTGCTGTTGATAATACTTGGCAAAGGTTGAGGCACGGATGAGGATTCTTAATGTGGTAAAGAGGTGTGCAATCACTCTAGTTCGGCTGAAAACTAAGTATATTGGTGTGATGATAGGATTTTTAAGGATTGGGGGGCACGGATGAGGATTTTGAGTGCATTACCGAGGGGTGCAGCAGCTCTATTTCCGGGGGAAAGAACGTGATTGGGATTTTTTCCGTCTGCTCACACCGCAAAGAATGCGCCGCAGTTCAGTGCGGGACTTTCACCCAACTCAGAGATGTCTGGAACCCAGCAGAAATATCAGATTGTGGGGCTCACACAGTAAAGAATGCGCCGCATTTACGTGGGGGACTTTCACCCAATTCGGAGATGTCTGGAATATTAGATTATCCCAGTAGACATATCTAATTATGGGGTGAATTGAGAAACGATACATGGACAAATAAGATATGGTCTACTAGTAACGGCACTTTATTCTTGTTAACAACACAAATTGTTTTATTTTATCTTACAAAAATGAAATAGATAACTTATTGTGTTAGATCCACGTATAGGTAGAACAAATACAGAACTTGAGCACCTGAGCGCGAGATGACGAATAGTGAAGTCGTCAACCACTGATTGGACCTCGGCACAGCCTCAAGGCCCAATTCTCGGGACCAAGCTTATTCAGACACAAAGACAAGCCCAGTGGTTTATGCACCTAGCCGCCAATGCGGCGCACCCTCAACTGCAAGGCGCCCCATTCCTGATACCAAGCGCCGGGAATGAGGCACGGATTGCAGTCCAGCCAATATAAGCTGGTGCGCCGTCGGGATATTTGGCAAGTAAAATCAAAGCTGAAAATTGTGAAGCAAATGATGTAGCACAATAAATGATTCTGGGGAATCATAGTTGGAAATTGAAGCTCTGAAAAAAGATTTGCAATGAAAGAAATTTGAAGGAAAAAAAGAGGAAAATATGTCCATCTTCAAAACATTGAGCTTGTGGAAACTTTTCCCCTTGGTATCGCGGCTGATATTTCCTCTCCACATTAACCATACTAAACGCCAACCTGAAAACTAATCCGCACCGAATCCTCCTAGTTCTTTTCCTCGAAATAAAACTTTCCTAATCCAGCCTCATCTGGACTGCCCAATGGCGGCCTTTTCTGTTCCCCATCATCAAGCCTCTCCCTCACAATTCTCTCTGCAGCCTCTACTCCTGATCCCCTACTTCCCTTCGCCGCAGTATCCACGTAACCACTCCCTGTGTCGTCTGCCAGTCCATCAATCATCCTTGCATCACGTCTCTGTTGATCTGCCGTTGCAGTCGTCCGATCACTCATTGGCGTTCCAGGATTAGAACTCTGCAACTGGTTTGCCAATCCACTCTTTTGCAGATTGCTCCTCGAATATGTAGGTCCGCTCACGGTACTGCCAGCTCCCTCTCCAAAGCCCACAAGCGACGTATCATCGCTCATACCATCCGCATCCATATCCTCATCCATAGCTGACTGTGAATATCTGTCTCTCTCATCTATATCGCGAAAATTGGTATCCATACTCATCTGATCATCCTCATCTCCTTCAGTCTGGCCCTTTGTGCTGCCGCTCGCCCACGTAGTGGTTCGGCCACCGACTGAGCCTGTCGCCGAGGCAGAGCCCACAGTTGACATTTTAGTCGTATAGACGGGATTGCCCGCAGCATCGAAGTAGCCCGGGATCTGGCCTACATTTTGAGAACCTGCTGCATGATTGCCTGCGAAATTCGGGTTTGGTGGTCGGGCTGTAGAAACGCGTTCTAGGCCAGCCAAACGGGAGATGCGATCTGCGCGTTCGGCTTCGAGGGTGTTAGACGAAGGGGTATGATGATGACCGGAGCCGGTGTGAGGAAAGGAGGTTCCGCGATGGCCGTCTTTGATAGCGGTCGTGGAAAGGGCAGAGAGGGACGTCGTTGTAGAGTTCGGAGTACCGCTTTTTCAATTCAGCTCTGGGAAGGGTATGGTATTAGGAGACTCACGGTGCCTCAGTAGGGGTATCTGGGTTAGATGGAGGATCGGGCATATCAATAAGAGTAGGAGTAGCCATTTTTCACGGTTTGATCGAGAGATATTCCTTGTTAGGTAGAATATCATTCGATGTTGATGCGAGGCTGCAGAGCTTGTTAGCCGTAGTTGCGCGAATGCAACAAATACCACTTGAAATGAATGCAGAACGTACCAATGTATTCTTCAATGTTTTTCTCGTGGGCTCGAAAGGAAACAGAACTGTATTTATTTATTGTCGGTTGTCTATAATTGCCTCTGGCGCTACGTCCCTGAATCAAACCCCTTCAAGTGACGTAAGTATCGCCAAGGCTCTGCTTTATTTAGTTGCCGTCCCCACAATAGAAATTCTATTTTCCCACTATGACAGCGGCAGCGGGGTAGAGAGAAGGATAATCTTGCTACAGCAATGCTATTGTGAAAAGTCCATACAAATATTGAATTGAGGTTTTATAGTCTTACAAATCATTTTGTTCAGCACAAACTCAATCAAGCTGTGCTATTAGTTACTCCGGTCTCAAATATGACCGTGTCTATCTGGTGCCAGAATACAATTCCCCAATCCCGCAACTCCATTCATCAAAGAACCGCTATGGTTATATTGCCCTAGCTTAATGCGCCAGACACCCATACCATGTGCACCACTTCCTGAACACCGCATTTCCTACCTTTACACCTTTACAACCCAGCTGCGACCGCACTGCCGTTGACCTGGGCCTTCGGCGGAGATCCCATAGCCGCCTGTGCTAGCTGCCGAGCTTGTTGCTGAGTTTCCTGCTGGGCCGCTAAATGAGCCCGTTGTCGCTCCATCATATGTGACTGCTGCTCTGTCGTCATAAAAGTGCTGTAATTTGTGGGCCCCAAAGCTTGTTGCACAGCATGTTGTGGCTGAGGTGACTGAGATGAGCCCCCGTTGACCATAGGACTTTGTGCCAAAGGATTCTGCAAGTAGGATCGCCGATCTTGTGCGATCGGGGTAGGCGTCGAATATGATGGCCGGGGCTGAACTTGAGCAGAGTTTTGTCCAGGGCTATAAAGTGGCTTCTGAGGCGAAGTTTGGCGGCCAGTGCTGACACCATTACCATACCGATAATCCACACTATTGTGCGTTGGACTTTGTTGGGGGTAAGAGGGTTGGTTTGGATAGCGTGCACTCATCGTAGCCTGAGTGGCTGAATGGGGCATAGATTGATAAGACTGTCCAGCAGAGCGAGCATACCCTGGTGCAGAAGGAGTTTGAATGTACTGCGGGGGATGTGACGGGCCATATTGCTGCGGAACAGGTCGAGGCGCTTGATGAGGATAGGTTGGGGTGCCATACGAGCCAGGACGATAAGGAGCGCCTGCTGGTCGCTGAGATGGATACGGAGCCGGACCTGTAGAAGGAGGTCGTTGAATATTTGTCACTGGTGGCCGAATTGGTGTTTGTGATCCGTAATATTGGTGTGCGGCGGGAACTGCAGGTCTCGGCGTATATTGGTTTCCATACAAAGCTGCAGAGCTGGGCCGCTGGAGGGGAGCGGGCTGGCTAGGTCGTGAAGTGGCGGAAGCTGCACTCAAGGCATTCACCTTCGCCCTGGCAGACGCTTCGTCTTCTTCCATAACGCCCTTATAATTCTCCACCTGAATTGGTATTTTGGTGCTGATGCTGAGCTCTGCGAGCTGGTCGGGATCGAGCTTGGCGACGGCAAAGGGTGGTAAGGTCGCAATCATCATCGTCAATTGCGTTTTGAGAATCTCATATGTTGCCATTTCTGGTTCACTTGGTCTTGACGGGGTTCCTAGAGATGTCGTATCAGGTGCAGAAAGGAGACCAGCTGGTCGACCAGATGTGTTCAATGACATATGCCGTATTCGCTGGTAGGAGTTCAAAGTCTCCAATAGTTCAGATATGCCATCAAGAATTTCTTCTACATCTTTCTCCTCCGCGGACTTCTCAGCGGGCGCCTCGAGGCTCGGGTCAATCGCCTCCGCTTCGAGTTGCTCCACGACTTGTCGGAACTTCTCATCTTCATCAACTTCATGAACGATTGCCGACTCAGCGGCGGGGGAATCAGTGACGACCACCTCATCAAGCGTTTTCGCATTTTCCACCAAACGCTCAAAGCTCTTTTCACCAATCTGTTGCCACCAGATACGATCCATGGTGCCATTGGGCACAATCGCGGCTGTATCATCCCTAGTCGGAGCAAAGCCAGAATACGCACCTCGAAATAGGGCTTCCAATTTTGCGGTTTCCGATTCAGCAGGCTCCGGGTCCAAATGAGGTGCTTTAGCACCACCAAGACTCATAGCCCTATCGCGCGGCCTTCTCTTAGTGCTTTGGGGTGGGGAAGCATTGCTGTAGTCAAGCCACTGGCCCGTCGAAATCGACTGTCTGAAATAGCTGCCATTTCTCGAAGGAAGATCTGCTGAAGCTGGTTGATACCAACCAACGGTAGACGATCTTGTAGTTCCAATTTTTGAAGGCTTAGGAGGTTGTAGAGCTGGGACAGTGGGCGGCGTAGGAAATATGTCGCCTAGAGTCTGTGGACGCTTCTTGTCATCTGCTAATCCTGTAGATTTGATTGGTATGATTTGGGTAGTGGAAATTCCGTTGGGAAGACCGGCTTCTCGAAGAGTCTGAGTGATAACCTGGTTCTCTCCCGCGATTTTTCTGGTGGATTGAAGACTCGAAAAGAGCTGCTTAGGTTGGGGTGCGTTCACGGTTCCATAAAGTGTGAGAACAACTTTATTAGCGCCTGCGGTTGCATTTACTTGTGTGAAAGCATTAGATCCTAAGCCACCGTTCGTAGAGTATCCGTTCGTGCCATTCGCCGACTTCTGCTTTTGTCGAGACGCCCTATCGTTCTGCACAAGATCGTGAGCTCTCTTCTTAAACGCCAAGAACTTTAGAGAGAGAGAGTTCTTCTCTGGCGAAATAGGCATGTACTGATTCCGAGCGGCGCCATTTGGAAGTTCTAGCTTCTCCATAACATCAGTCACAGCGCAATCTATGTCTTCTAACACATCATCGAGCGTCGTATAAACATTCGAAGTCATACGCGCCAAGATTGTCGAGGCTTCAGTGCTGCTCTCTGCTTTCTGTCGTTTTGCTTGGGGTTCGGCAGATAGAGTTCGTTCAGGGAGAGCTCGTTCCAAGATAGAGGGCGATGGATCATGACTGGGTTTGATATCAGCAATTGTTGCAAGGTAGATTCCTTGGAGAAAAACGGAGCTAAGTAATAAGAACTTACATTTTGAGGACGTCGACTAGATCCCGAATAAGACTTTGCGATTCTCCAATCATGGTGTCGTCTTTCGAATTGGCAGGGCCATTTATAGAGTTGTGAACTTCAATGCTATCTTCGCGTTTTCGTTTGGCCGATAGGGTAAGGGATGAATTCAATGAGTCGGATTGCGGAGGGGGGCTCAAGACCCCGTTTGTCGAGGCCATCACGAAGTGGAATACCTCGCGATAGAAGCTTGAGGTTTACGGTATTTCGCGCTTTGCGGTTTGTCGCGCTCTGAATGTGTGACGGTAAGGTTCAGTAGTTGGCGACAGGTAGGCGACGTTATGTCAAACCACGATCATAAATTTGACGGAAATCAGAAATTATGATACACTCGTCAATAAGAAATCATCTGAATGCGCAGGTTTAAATGACACTTCGAGGTCGCAAGTTGGACAGGAAGTGGCCGTAAATTCTGCAAGGGAATGTGAGGTGAACGGCAAGAGCCAGTTTCAACGCTAACAATTTTGGAGTGATTAGTCAGCCGATCTCGAAAGTGAGCTTCAAGGAGAACAAAATAACTTCCTGCTTCCACACGATACACCGGGCATTTCCTCTCAAATGATTTGATCTTCACTTCTTTGTTTGCTAAGCCCTTCAGGTTATCTTCCAAAGCTCGACTTCATCCAAGAAAACGCCTGAGACGTTATAAACCAATATTCCTACGTACATAAAACTTGCTAGGCCATTCAAAGCTGTTGGGCAATATGAAGGAATGCAAGCCAGCCTTCATTTCCCGAGATCCTGCCATAGACTTATATGGACACATACAATCCGTCTAATTTCTATACAAGACTGTTCTGTAAGTTTCAGAGGTCTATTTGTCTGATTCTTACCATGCTAACTTCTCTGTCCCAAGCCTGTTGGTCGTCATCGAAACTCGCGGTATGGTTTGGGAGATCTTCTCAATGGAGCAAAAACGAAAGGTGCCGAACCATTCCAAGATGGCTCTCGTTCTTCTAAATCCCCTTCGAGTTTGAACAGAAGGAGAATAAGTTTCAAAACTATCCGGGCTAAGAAGCGTCGAGTACCAGGCCATAGAGATTCTTCATCAATTCGTTATAGATCGATTTTAAACCCAGGTTATTGGGGTATTCGACGCAGTCCAAGGACAAGGGAAGCAGGTTCCAAGACGGATAGCGCTCAAAGGCGTCGAGCAATGGGCGATAGAGGCGCTCAATTGATTCTGTTTCGATCGATTATACAGCCAGGTTATAGGAGAATTTTAAAGGCTGGTAAACCACGATTCCAAGGGACGAATACAAGGCCCGTTAATCAGACTGGAGTTCAAAATCGTCGAGGTCTTGAGCAAAGAGGTGCCCCATTGATTCTGTATCGATCGATTACACAAACAGTTTCTAAGAGTTCTCAATCAGTTTTATGGACAAGAAAGTCAGGTGTCAAATGGGTTGAGACAGGCTCCATTAATCAGACTGAACCTTGGAAGCGTGAAGAACACGAGGATGACCCAGCTATGGTAACCTATAAGCTTCTGCCTCTTGAGAGTGGCTCTTCTCAAAGTGTTGTGGAAGATAAGCTGGCTAAACAAGATTCTGGAGGTCAAGTATTGCAGCCTTCTCGAAAAGGGGGCGCACGTCGGCGTTTGCGTTTAAGAAGAAACTTGGTTAATCCGCATAGTGTTGTTAAAGAAAAGTTTACCAAACAAGGTTCTGGGGGTCAAATATTGCAACCTTCCCTGGAAGACGTCGCTTCTAGACGTTCAAGACCTCGGGTTCCCAAAAAAACCCCTAAGTCATCAGAGAATTGTTATCCTGGCAGTACAGAGGTTGTTCTATCACCTCCGTCCATTCTGGCACAATGGTTGGACATTGACGATATCGCTGAAAGAGAGAGTTATTGGCTCAAGTTTAGAAAGTATGCTAAGCTCAATAAAATGGACTCGACACTTCCTATAATCCTCCTACAGTACATTGCTAAAACCACACGTCCAGATGTAAGTTATCTTCTTGTCCCTAAGTGTAGCATGCTAATCGTTAGAAAGGCCATTTTAGATGATTTGGGACAAGAACTTTGGAACCGCGCCATGTCAACTCTTCGGAATGCAGGCTTCAATACAGATGATGTAGCAAAGTGGGCATGGGTCGTGTCCCCGCATGATGGGGAAGAAATGGCGACGAGGTTCCTGTTCTTGCCATTGAAGAACCCCCCCCTATTCCTTCTTTTACACATCTTGCGAAAAGATATCTCTCGCGTCAAAACTCTCAAGAAACTTCTGATTTACATATGGAAGCACATCATGGGTAAATCGTCAGCCTATGATGATCCCTTGTCAGGGCAAGAAATCAGTGTTGGCTCCCCCTCACCAGCAGTGATGCAAGCACTGAGTATTTATACCGAGTCAGAACCGGATGCTCCCATTTTGAAAGAGACAGAATATACAGTCATGATAACCCGCCTTCTACGCCAATGCCGCCGCTTATGGCCAGCTGCAGTCCTCAGTGTTTCATATGCGGTCGGACCAATTATGGACTCAATCTTAGCGGAGTCATCTGGTGATCCTAAGAACCTAGATAGAAGGATGCACCGGAAGCTTTGCCATTTGTTCAATTACACATTAACTCGATTATCGTTACCGGCAGCAACTGAGCCTATGAAGTCCATGGCACACAATTGGCAAGCTCAAAAGGTCCTCCTTAATCTCGCTGGACAATTTCAGCCGCCTCTCTTCCTAAATGGTAGTGCCTACCGTGCCGTCGTCAGAGTTTTAGCTGCACAGAAGAAAACAGAAAGAGAGGCTATGGTTTCGAACCGTCGCTCTAGAAGCTGGCCTCCTTGGCGAATCGAACAAGATGGTATGGATACGTGCAGGGAATTAGCGGATGACTTGAGTAGGAGTGTGTTGGCAGCGATGCGAATGACAGAGTCTGGATATCGAGAAGATGACCGAGTTCGAGCTCTGAAGATCTTGGGAGGGCAGGAATCTGATGGTACGCCTACAATCCAAACTCGGAAATTGCCAGGACCCTGGAATCGCATGCAGGAGTGGGCTGCCAGAATTGAGGCAACGCGTGATGTCGAGGAAGCTTGGAGCGCGTTTGTGAATTTTCGGCAGCAGCAAGGAAAGCCGAGCTTGTCGATGTATTTTGCCATGATACAAAAACTCCAGCACGAGATAGCGAGGACTAGACGAGGTGTAGAATATGATGCCTCACCTGGCGATGGCAGGGAAGTACTCCCACCTTCGCACGATAACTTCAGCACCTTCTACTGCCGTCAATTACAGCCGCCTAGTGTGAAAGAGCTTTATAAACAAATGATCACGGAATCCCACCAGCGGCCGACTGGAAGATTCTTGAGTTATATGGTCTCGAATGCTCGGACCCCCCAAGAGGGCCTGTGGTATCTACAACGAAGCAACATAAGTAACGAAGCAATTCAATTCTTGCGGACAGGTCGAGGAGATGTTCCAAACCTCGTGGAGCAATTGAACGATGACATATTTGCCGCGTTCATCAAACTTTTATGTCGATTTGCTCTAAGATCGGAGGCTTCCAACCAGTCCAGGGATTTCAAAGATTTCTTTGTGAATCCATTGCTACATTGCCACCAGATCTTGAAAAGAAGTCAGATCCGTTTCCGCCCCGCTTGGTATGAATTGTTCGAGGGTCTTTCTCGGCGTGACATCATCGTCGATCGTGATATAGACGACCGCTTTCAAAACGATATCTTCTCCTGGCAAGTCACAGCTGCTGCTCTTGATGACTTCCACCAGCTTGGGTTAGAACTAGATCATCGAGGATTTCAAATTATTTGCAGAGGTTTTGAAAAAGCGGCTGTGGCCTCATCTCACCCAGGCTATGAACAATTATTTGCTCAATCTCAGATACGTATCCTTAAGGAACGCTTTGCGGAGATTTCCGAGGCTTTACCATGGGGCTGCGAATATGGAATCCCTCGACTCCTTTTCCCGATTGGTGGAGCTCATCTTCACCCCTATGTTCGTGTATTAGGTGTGATCAAGGACTATGATGAAATTATTCATCTTCTCGAATGGATGGTGGAGAATCACAAGCCGCTGAATGACAGTGTTAGTCAGAGTCGCAACAATGCCAAGATGGTCCGAAACACGATCGTTGCCATGAAAGTCTTCCTGAACGACACTGAATTCGAAAATAGGGCCCAGGAACTGGTGGAAAGGGTCGAAGCCTGGGATGGATGGCCTTCCGATCGCGAGGTGCAGGCGTATCTTAGCAAAAATACCGCAACCTATGCGGGGAATAATTTTGAAGAGGAAGAATTTGATCAAGAAGAGGATCTAAAGCCGTCTAAAGAGGCTGGCGCAGAAAGTTAAAGATAAAACGGACTCCAATGCTTTAATTGTATTGAAAGTTGTAAATACCGGAACGGACCTTATGTTCGATATTGTAGATAGAATAATTTGTGGATATAATACGAATCACATAGAAGATCAATCATCGCCAAGCAGCATCTCCATATCATACATGGTATTTCCTCAATATATTTGCATCACACATATTCATCCCCCATCGCAGCACCTTCCCTACCTATTAAATCCCGCCCCACTCCCCCCATTCCCCGAAATCCACCTCCTAATCCCCTGCACCGCCTCCTCTACACCCCCCACAATCAACGTCGGCCCCCCACCTGCCAGCTCCCCAAGCCTATCTACCCACCCATTCCCCTGCCTATCCACCCACGCCGCTTGCATCCCCACCGCTCTCGCCCCCACAACATCAAACGGATTCCCGCTCACCAACCAAATACTTCCCATCTCCTCTAGACTCGTCCCTCTCCCTACCTTTTTGGCAAGATACCGATATACCTCTGGATCAGGCTTAAACACCCCTGTTTCTTCAACCGTGATTAAGGATTTGAAGACGGAAGCGTGGAACGAGAGGGAAGGCGAGGTGCGCAAAGATGAGGAGACCATAGCGTTTGTGCCATTGGAGAATACGTAGGCGTCGATACCAGAGTCCGAGGCTAACGATTTGAGACCTGATGGTACGTCCGGGAATGTTCCGAGGGAATCATATGCTTTCATGAGATCTTGAATTGCGTTGTCGGTGAGGGAGACGTTTGATTCAGCGAGGGCGTGTTGAAGTGATGATTGTGTGATCAAGGAGAAGGGCTTGTAGAGTGCTGAGTGGGTATTAAGATAGGATGCAGAGTAGAAAGGAAGACGTACACATGGAGTTCAGGCGCCAGGTGTATTCGAGCTGGTAGCGGCGCCACAATGTGGATATGGATTGTGCTTTCGAGTCGCCGAAGTGGGTAGCTAATTCTCTGGCTATGCTTTCTGTGGAGAGTAGGGTGCCGTATAAGTCGAAGGCGATGATTGTTTTCTTGCTTGAAGACATAGCTAAAAGCCAAATTTCTGCAAAGAAAATATTAAGGAATTTACATGAGGTTGCTGATATCTTACAGCGGATGTTTGGAAGCGGGGCATTTCATGACGCACGCGGGGTACAAGTACATCACATACGACGATGCGCCCTCATCGTGCTAGCTCACCGATCTACTCATCCTCAGAGCATCTCGAAGATTCTATAAGGGAGCAGCATGTATGGTAAGACATGTGTGCTTTATATTGGGATTTATAAAGAGCGGTCCATTGCAATTTCGCGCTACTTACCTGGATCTTACAGATCTTCTATATTTCGAGATGGATGACATCCAAGTCTCCAACTTCCAACTCTTCAGGGATTGTCTCGCCACCCCTTTGATCGAGAAGTCGGCTGAAAGACCTAAGAAGTCTAGCCGCAAATCTCGCGGCAATGGCAGGCGGAAAACAGCCAGTATGTTCATTTTCTTACGTGTGGCTCTTCGCCACTCATAGTAGATTTCATGTTTTGAGAACGTACTTGTTTTAAAGCCCAATGCTGATTACAAACTCCCATAGTCAAACCTGTACTTCCAGCTGATGATCAAGAGACCAACGATGCTGAAGAATTAGCAGAGTTTATAGAAGTATCCTACCGATGCCGTTGTTCAACCCTATGCTGAACAATCTAGTACATCGCCGCCGAAATCTTCACCAGTCTTCCCCCAACCATCCGGTCTCTCACCTATTCAACATGGCTCAACACACCCGTTCTCTCATCTCTCTACATTGATCCCCTTTCTCAAGCCACCGCAAATTCGATCCTCAACCCCCTCTCCCCAACCATCACTGACTCCCTCGCCACATATAACATCCTCCCACCCCACACAACCCTAACAGAATTCCTCACCCCAATACTAAACACCTACCTGAGCACCATCACCACCGCACCTCCTCCCCCAGCCCTCACAAAGGACAAAGCTACTGAATGTGAGATCTGCGAACGCTCATGGATACCGTTAACATATCATCATTTGATACCGAAAGGGGTGCATGCAAAGGTTTTGAAAAGGGGTTGGCATGCGGTGGATAAATTGATGGACGTTGCGTGGATTTGTAGGGCATGTCATACTTTCGTGCACCAGTGTGCTACGAATGAGGAGTTAGCGAAGGAATGGTATACTGTTGAACGGTTGATGGAGAGGGAGGATGTGAGGAGGTTTGCGGGGTGGGTTGGCAAAGTGAGGTGAGTTTTTGGAGGGGAATTGAGATTGACGTGCTAATTTCGAGGTGCTGTAGATGGAAAGCTAATTGAGTCTACCCTATGGTCGAATTGTATACAGGTGGCATATTCTTTGTCTGCCATAAATCTACATCAATACCATAGGACCTTCTAGTTAGAATTTTGCTTTCTCCCGCATTAACGGAGTCACAATCTCAAGTTGGTAGAAGTACGGCGGGATTCCTCCAGACAGACAGGTCAGCCTTTTCAAAATTTGGTGCCCAGTCAGCATCACATATTGGCCCGCTTCGATATCGAATCTCACAATAAATACTCTTTTTTACTACGTGCTCACGTCGCTCGCTGGGCGCAGGTCACTTACAATGCAGAGCACAGCCTCACGGATAAATTGACGTCGTGTCAACAGCGAATCAGAGCCTTGCACCCTTGTATCTACCACGTCTGGCGTCGCGGTTTACGATTCTATATCTTTAATATTCTCCAGAAAATGTCATGTGAGACTTGGATGCTGCCGTTAGTTGCGGGTCACTCGTAAAGTTCGCGAGTTGGGTGATGAGGCTGTGCTTGCAGATGCATAAAATCCTCTCATTGTCCCTTGTGTGTATATAAAGGAGAGTAACTCTCTAAGAAGAAGGGGAGAAAAAGCTGTCAAATTTAAATACCGGCTCGTATTAAACGGCTTAGGGCAAAATGAGTGCAAGTGACAGCAAGGCTGTGCCCACCGGGTCAACCTCCGTCGAAGACCCTGTCCCATCATACGATTCGAAGCGCTCCTCATCCCAGCCTCAGCCTAACGTTCAACCACCACCGGCAGAATACTCAATCTTTCCTAAAGATATTGTCTTCTACAGAGACGAGTACATCTCAATGATAGTGTAAGCAACCGAGCAAGAAACATCAAGGTTGTGCTCAGCAGCGTCTATTTCCAAAGCGTACCTTTAGATGGGACTTTCCATGATTTCACAAGGACCTAGTTCCCTAAATCTAACTATCTAAACAAGAGAGAAGGGTAAACCCACTAACACATCCAAGGGGTCCCAAATATGAAGCAAACAAACCGCAACCCCCGCCACTCTTCTACGTATCCATACACATGGACAATCGCTTCACCAACAAGTCGCCAATCCCGCAAATACGCCTGCACTACGGCCCTGATAACACCTACCCCATCATCGGCACCGTCCGCTTCCGTCTCACCACCACCTCCGACATCACGATCTGGCACAACTCCAACCCCTCCTCCATAGACAACTCCATAGACAACCCGCTCTCAGAAACCAAAATTGAACTCTCCAAAACCGGGGCCATGACATCCGCGCTTCATACCTTCTACCGCATCTTCCCTGCCAAAGATGGGATTCAAACGCGCGAGAAATACGAGTGGAAACACAGCGGCGACGACGAAGTGCGCGCGCTCGCTACCGAGAATCTCCCAGGCGAGAATATCAGCCAGCAGGAACGAGGGATCAAACTCGTTAGAAGTTCAAGCAATGGGAAGGAGAAGATGATAGCTGCGTTTAGCGGGGGGATTCATAATAAGCTGTATAACCCGCGGAGGATTGCGGGGAAGTTGAGGTTTGTGGATGAGCGGGCGGATGAGGAGGTGAGGTTGTTGGCTGTTATGAGCATTTTGAGTATTATGGAACGGGGGAGGTGAGTTCAAGTTTTCTTTGAAGGGAATGAGATGTGGAATTGAGGCTGATGATCATACCTTAGACGAAATGCGGTCTGGAATGCGAGTCAGCTTTTCGGGTGTGTGATCACTTAGGTGGTGCGGAGGGACGTTTTGTTCTGTGGGCGACAAATGAGGATGCCTTAGGATCGGTGATAGTAAGAAGGGTTTGAAGTTGTGAATTTCACGGGATACTGATGAATATATCTTTATGCACGTCCTCATTATTGCGAATAATCTAGAGTTTGGGAGATCAGGGAGTGAGTATGTCGGCTGTGAATTTATATTTTTCATGTTGAAGGTTCCGAGTTTTGGAGTGGAAGAAAACCGGAGTAAGACATTGAGTAGGGTTGGTATGGTTACATCCCCCCCGCTCAGGCTGGTGAAGGTGGGTATTGAATTTTGATTCTTAGTGTCAGGCTGCTGAGCTGAATCGATATAGGCAGCGGAAAATGCTGCACGAGAAGTGAGTTTGGTTTTGTCATAGAAAATCCCATCATCGCAGGTGCTCTGGGGGGTTGTATTTCCGGGAGTACGCGGGGATGTTGTAGAGGTACAATAGAGACGATCAAGCTTCCTACCTACGATCCCAAACATCAAAAATCAGAGACTCCATGCAATACATTAGAGCCTTGTTGTGCCCTTGTTCTTCCTTCGACCTCTTACTCAAGAGATACGACAATGAGAGTCTAGGTCTTCGAGAACCAGGCAATATGAAGCTGTCTTCGAATGCTTGACGGATTGTGAGAGACGACGACGAAGCCCTTGCATTCTATGATTGTGATGATCAACTTTGGATTCTCGACAAAAATAAAATGATTACCCTTATTGAAGGATTAGGAGGCTTGGCCGTAGAATACGAATTTGGATTGGGAGAGGATTGCCCCAGAATACGACGTCTGGATACGACTGTAAGGATCTGGTCTGCGTAAGCATTCTCCTTCTGGCTTCAACGCATGGAATCGATTTCAAAATTTTCAAGGTTATTCTCGGAGCTGATAGCTTGTGAGAGTATGTGGGTCAAGTTCATTTCCATTCCTCGACCCCAGTCATTAGAAGAACGAGCGGTGGGCCAGATCTTTAGTGACTGGAAGAGTTTTCCGCGCTTTTGAAGTTGACGCGTTGGGATACCGTGGTGTGGTAGTAATGATGCAAAATTTGATGGAGGAAGGATTATGAATGGAGGATGAGATGGAGGGAAGGATTCGAAGTCTCGATACGATCTACCGAGCACATCCTCGGACACGGGTTTGAACTCGATTTTTCTAGAAGTAGGACTTTCGTAGTGTTTACAACACAAACTAAGCTGGTTTCCCGAGTAATGTTAACTTGGTAGGTAGGTCCTGGTATTCCTTCGGTTGTGCATTAAGGAAACGTCCAGTTGCACTTCTGACGTGTCCGGCATAGACTTTGATGACCTGGGCCACGTATTTATGCTCGAAGGATTGCTTTTAAATTATTCTAAGAGTATTGGCTCGAGAAAACATACTCGGTGGATCGCTGGACACTTAAGCTATTGGCAATTTTGCGAGGACAACGCTTTATGCAGGAAAGGTGTGGGGAACGGTCGACGGGAAGGATTTCCCGGCAGATTACCCTCATCTCTTCGCGACAGCGGCAACCCCGAGAGGTGGACGACTTGATATTGAGTTTGATAGTCTACGACTTTGTTTTAGCCCCAGTATCTTGTTTTCTAGAGCTGGTGATGTGCTCTATACCTGAAAGTACCTAGTGAGAAGTCTTTCCACCTACCCTAGGAAAGTTAGTCACGGGAAGTTCAGTCTGTCATTTGCTCTATTCCCTGAATCGCATAACTTTATGCGCTAGAAAATCTTTAGAAAAGACTTAGAAAAACATCTGGTGATCTAATGAGTGTTCAGTGACTTGCGGGATCATTAGACTCCCTCGTGTGTTAGCTTCAACACCGACGCCAACGCGTCAATTGCGTCTAAATTTTGTGTATTTCTGTCAATCAGTGTTTAAGCTTCTCAACTAGAAGACGCCAAGAAGACTTTTCCCTCATGACATCATTAAAAAAAATCGAATGAAAAGCTAAGTGCTGGATTCTACGCGTCTAAACAAATCAGCGGAAAGACTAGCATTCAGAGGCCGTCAAGAAAGGGGGCCCGTCGCGTGATCTGTCTAAAGTCCATGAATGTATCACGTAGAAGACGCCTTTTCATGGGCTCATACTAGACGGTGGAGCTTCTGGAAGGGTTCTCTTTTATTGTGATCGCTATCGCTATAGGTCGATCGAACAATCGTACATCGTGAGAACGCTATCGTGGAAAGAGACTAGAACAGGATGCTAACGTCTGACGCGAAAGGAGGAAATGCTGCTGGCAAGTATGACAAAATACCAATAACTTCGCCTTCAAAGTGATCTCAAAATACTCATTCTCGTAGCTTAGTATTTCTGCTCATGAGGAAATTAGATGGCTCAGCCACATCCAACGTGTTGTCCGCAGCCACTAAGCCTCAGTCACGCCACAGCAAGGTTGTAATTTTGTACCGATAGTACGGTCTGCCAGCCTTAATTTAGGAATGGGTACTTGTGGCTGGTAAGTTCCTGAACAGGAGCCAAAATGCGACTGGAGGAGCCGTCGCAGTTGGCACTTGGCACTTTGGCACTTGCACAACACCCGCCGTACCTAGGGGGCCAAGATAGACCGCATCCTGATATTAGCCTGGCAGGACGGTGAGCATTACAAAAAAAAAAAATGCTTTCATAATCCAGCAATATACGCATTGCGATGAGTATGAAAGTGGCGTATGCATGTTTACGATAATGTGCTTGGAACGTTCCTTCCAGACGAAACGCTCGACCTCGCCTGAGCATCATATCCAGGCCTGGCGCTTCAGCATTCACAACTCTCAACATCATCAGCTCATCCCTTAATTGAATTAATACCTTGAGGTATCATTTATTGCAGAATGGCCGAGTTTCCGAGCCTCCGTTTGAACTTCTTAATTTCCACGGCCATCGCCAGCGCGCGCATAAACTAACGTAACTGGGCTGTGCTGAAGGATTCTGATCCTGTTCCCTCCATAGCCTACAGGACCATCCCAAAAACAAACGATGCTACTAGCGGTCAGGGAACCTTGATTAGGGCGAAGTCGCCCGTGGTTTGTGCTTGGTATAGGTAAATTGTTTCATATTATGTCGTTAGGGGCTTAACATTTATTTGTGCAACGCCACGGGATAAATATATCTTTAAATCTTCCTGATCCCCCCATTTTTGCCTCTCATTATCTTCAATGCGGCTGAACAAGAACACAACCCAACCGATCTCACGGTTGCCCTTTGATCCAAAATATCTCATGGGGATGACTTCAACTATGGCAAACTGGGAGACACCCCGGCATACTCCAAAAGCAACCTCTCGTTGGCCAGCACCTGGAATTTTTGTCAATGTGGAATTTGGAGTATCGTTTGCACCAGAACACCGGACTCACACCACATCGATGAAATATACCTCAAGACGAATGGAAGAAAGATTACATCAAGAAAGAATCAGGCAGCAATACGAGCAAGGATATTCTCCAGAACAACTGCAACCAACATCTATCATGCCAGCAAGAATCCATGAACAAAATCAAGCTCGACTTCAACAACAAGAACGACAAAGAAGACTCGGTGTCAGGACCACGGAACAGCACGAGAGAGGAACCTCTGCACCACCTACTACAGTAGACCGAAGCCAACCTATCAGTCCCATCAGCCCTGTCAGTCCTATTGGTACCATCGGCCCGCTACAATGCACTCGAAGTTTATCGTCACAAATTGTTAGCCCGCTACAACACACCCGAAGTTTACCATCAGAAAGGACGAATCAAGCCTTACCCCCAACTCCTTCTCAATTTCGTCTTGGAGACGAAGATATGCCATGGTCTATGCCACCTTGGTATAGGGATCCGGAACCCGAATTCGCAAGCCCACCCAACACCAGAAGAGAGCCGCCACAACAGCGGCAAGCTGTAAGTCCGCCTTGGACGAGAAGAGAATCGGAGCAGCGGCAACGCCTTAACATCCCTGAAATCGTGAGCCCGCCTCGGAGTAGAAGAGAATCGGAACAGCGACACGAACGGCTACGCCTTGACGATCCTCAACGAGTAAAGGACCTTGAGACCCTCCATCAGGCAATGATGACGGTGGATAGTTTGGGCAGTGATGGTTGGGAGCCGTGGACTCGTGCGAGTTGGGGGGATCAGCCTCGAGTACCGCCGCCGCCGAGGAGTATCGGCTGGGCTGTGAGTTCAGAAGATGCACCGACTCGAGTATCGACTCGAGCAGCTGAATTGACAGAAGGACCTCCACCGTACGTTGTAAGCCAGTGGGAAAAGACTCGGCGGGATCGCAATAGACCCAGAAGTTCTTGTACAACATGAATGTGAGGGTTCTACTTTGCGATCCTCTGGTTTAATTATTGGATGCAACTCAAGCATAAAACGAGCAGTTGGGATTTTCCTCTCCCCTCCTTTCCCAGTCTACAATTCGAGCAAAAATTTTGACGGCGCTCTCTCGCGAATTTCAAATGTCTATTTCGTCCTCGGTGACAGGACTTTACATGGGGCCTTTCATCTCAATTCGTTTCGGTCTATTATCATGTCTACGAACAAATTGTTACATTGAAGCAGTCAATTTCATTAGGCAGAGGAGAGGGAGAAGGAGCGGGAGAAGGGTTATCATAAGAAGGGAAATGTGCTTGCGACAAAGCATTATGGAGAAGTGGGAAGGAGTAACCAACTCCAGTGATTCCGAGTGAAACTATCACGACGATCTAGCATACGGCTAAAGCATGTAATGTATAAGCTTTAGTGGCTGTCTATTAATAGTATTTATATGATCATCATAGGAAAACATATCTAGTCTTGAAAATCCGAAAATCCCCCTTTCTTCTTCCTGCAGATCATGTCAGTGCAGTTGTTCCGTGAACCCACCATGAACCCAAGCCTCAGGAAGTGGCCATCATCGCATTGACCATATCTCGGCGTTTCTGAGTCTGCTTATGCCCGAATGGGAAAGCACGGATACCTTGTTTCATAAAACGAGCGAAACCTGGGGTGCTTCCCACGGGAACAGCCACGAAACGGCCTCTCGTATCTCCTCTCATATCGTTATCAGACGAAAGGTTTCATTCGATGGTTCGCTACGAATGCAACATAACACGGCAGTGGCGTTCTCTTTCCAATGAAATGTCTTCGTTCGGGGCATTTCGTTGGAGGGGCTGAGGCCATACTTGTATCCATCGTGGCAGTGCTACGCATCAAGTTTCGGACGAAGATGCAAAGCCTCGTCCAACAATCAGCATCAACAATAATCCTCCTGCATCGTAATCCGCCCAACCTTGTAATCCCCGGCGTTTTCATACAGATGGAGCAATAGCCAGCTTACCATGGCCTTGCTCTTGTCATGTCTGGTGCCGCTGAGGGGATCGCTGGCCTAGCCTTAAGCGCTATCAGCGTTGCAGCCTTGTTCACTACCTGCATTAAATGTTTCGATATTGTCGTTGCGGGAAAGAACCTCAGTGAGAATTACGGGCAGTGATGCACTTTGGTATGCTACTCATCGTAGCGCTTGAGCGGCGCTTATGTGGGACAGTTCTCGTTGCAGTGTGCCAGGTTTGGCCTTTGGGGAGAGTCGGTGGGGTTTGTTCTTAAACCGGTCGATAAGAAACGACTGTGATTAAAAAAGAATATTGATCGTCCAGATATCAGACCTGGCATTGAACGGATCTAAAAAAAATATCAAGTCCCTTCTGGATGAAGCAGGGCGCGTGGGCGAGCGATATGGACTCAAAGCAGACAAAGCTCGCGGCTCCGAAGTCTCGGCTTCTCGAGGGATCGATGCCTTCAAAGACTCTTTCGATCGATTCAAAAGTCAAATTCGGAGGAATCAAAAAGAAACCACTGCATGGAATGTCACCCGCTGGGCAATTCATGATGCGGGCAAATTCGGAGGTATGATTAATAGACTCGAGAAGTTTGTCGATGGTCTTGAAAGCATCACCAAGTCTCTGGGCCTACTACAAGAACAGCATGCACTCCGGATGTCGAAAGTCTCCGATTGCTTCGCGATGCATCGAGCCATCGCTCTTCTCAACGAGATGTTTTCGATACAGCCAGTCGAAGGTTGATCATAGTGGCCGATTTAACTGCCGAGCAGAGTTTGATTGCCTCAATAGCTGTTTTTCAAGGAACTACGGACTCTTTTGTTACTACTTAATCTGTGGTATGTATACCATTGCTTCGTGTTCTTCCCCTAACCCTTGGTACATGAATATCTCGGTCTAAAACTAGCCAATTATGTAACTAATCTGATGTTACAGACATTCAAGGGCCTTTCGAGTGACAGGCGCCGCCCCATTCCTGGTGCTTGGCCCTCATCAATTACTTACAATAAGGACACTCAGCGACATCGAGGCTCGATTTCAAAGCAAAAATCAAGAGGACCAATCAAGCCTAACTTTTCATGTGAAAAGTGCTTGAAAAAGTATTACAAGTGTTCCTATCTCCTTAACGATCCCTACCTTGGTTGCGTTCAGATGGAAAGAGACTGCAGCTTCAACCGCAGAATGCCAGAGCTGACGATGGCTGAAGCTATTTCCGAAGCTCCACGAGATTATCAAATCGACTTGGCCTTGGGGACAGACATTGATAACATTCCACAAAATCAACAGCTTATAAGAGAGGCAAACCCTCCAAGGGCTTTGAGCTTTGTAAAAGGTGACGCTCACTATGGAAAGTCCTGGGCTAATTTCAAGAGCCAAGATGAAGAACATTGGCTTGGTCATTCTGGAAAGATTATCTCCCATGCTCAGAATGGTTCTTCAGCTGCTAAGAGAATGTTTCTAGAGTTAAGAAACATTCGAGCGGCCAAAGTCCCCTTTGTGAGTGCTGTCCCTCTTGACGATAGTCTGGACAGGATCTGGGCAAGTATCGAAAGACCCCCAGAGATGGCGACAGATCCTCAACTTTGTCATTGTATCTTTGAAACAGTTGTTGCTTTCCAGGGCAACGCCCTCGCGAGGCGAATCCCAGGAGGGGAAGAGCTTTGTACGCATGTAATCAAAATCTTCTCACCTCAACTCGCATGATAGGCACAAAGCGTCAAGTTAGCCTGGTCTGGAAATTGGTACAAAATCGAGATAGACACTTGCGGAGAAATGAAATAGCGATTCACAAGAAGCCAGTTAGACTTTGAAAGGCTCGAAAAAATTCTAGCCTATAAAGAAGGTCTTATGCAATAGAGCCGTCTCAATATCGTTCTCTCACCGAGCGAACCGTAATTGCACAAGACACTCGATGCTTGGTTGAATCATATATTCGATCAGGCTACCCTTGCTCTCTGGAAGTCACCTCAATTCATAGCATTTGCTCAGCAAACCACTCCAGATTCTTTGGAAACTCCGCGCTGGATTGGCCAGTCCCAAGAAACTATCTCGGTCGAGGGAAGACCGGAAGTGTATCCTTTATTATTCATACCGCGCGAACTGCTCAATGGCACATCTGTCCAACAATGTGGTATCGGAGGTGTACGGGAAAGCATCCACTTGTTTATTGACAAATGGAATATGAGGATATACTGGGACCAAACCGACCACTGGGGCTCATTTGCGATCAAACAAATCGGGGGGTGGTCTTAGGCACGCGACGCACAAGCAGAGAATCGTATGCAAATCTTGGATCTTTCGCTGTCCGAACGGTCGAGATTTTTCTTCCTTAACTCATGGTAAGGATCGGAGACCTTGGCAGACACTTGACTTGATTGCGGCCAATGAAGATGATTTAGAGCTGTGGCTGAACACGCTGCGGAAACTTGCTCCATGGGGACAAAAATACCGATGGCTCTTGGAGTGTTTTAGGAATGCTAAGGCAAAAGCCCGAGAAGGTTGACAGATAATTTGTCTATTCCATTCCGTCTCCCAGACCTGAAGAAGGGAGTCAATCACGTGCCTTCCTTAGGTCCCATCATCCACCAACTCCAGGTCCATTTACCATCACGTCACCTAAAACATCCTGAAATCCCCAATCCATGGTTCAATTACCTCAGTCCAAATCTCAACCAAAATTCCGATCATTGAAATTTCACACTCGTTCTTCTCATTATGTGGTTCTCACAACTCACAATCATCCAACTAATCTATAAGCTTTTCAAAAAGAAACGTCGAGACGTGAAGAAGAAACAAGAGCAGGAACAGCAGCACAAACACTGATCTTTCACGGTACAACTCGATCGAAAATTTACTTTTCTCCAAAGAAGGAGGAAAATTAAGAAACGATGTGTTTCCTCCAAAGCTTGGTTCGCCTCGTCGCCTCAGCTTTCCACACCATCCACAAAACATATAAACACCTGATCCCCAATCTCGGACAATTCCTCCTTCATGGTACTATCTTCTTGATTCTGCTCACTGTCTTAATCCTCTTGGCGAATAGGGCACTAAGGAGATATGAGAGATACCGGCGCGCGTGGTCGAATTTGGTTTTAGATGATGTGAAGGATGATATTGGAAGGTTGAAGGCGTGGTATTCGAGGGGTATTGAGGGGGTTGAGGTGGATGGGAATGAGAGAGGGAGGGAGAGGGATTTGGAAGCGCAGTGGGATGAGGAGATAAGGCTGGATGGGGAGAGGCAGAGTCATGGTGCGAATTCGGAAGGGCCGTGGGAGGATGTGGGTCGAGAGGATAGGTCTGAGAGCCCAGAAATTGAGGATAAGTTGCAGAAGAAGGAAGATGCAGAAAGTGACTGGGAAAAGACGGAATCTGTATCTTCGTGGTCTGAGGTCTGAGGTTGATGACCTTGATGGCAGGCGTTAGTGTAGAGTTTAACATCTGGTAGACTCTCCACATAAAAATACATTCTCACCTCAATCATAAATCACACATCACAAAATACACTGTAAGGCCTGGTGCAGCAAGTCTTCATTCATTCCATACTTATCATACATTGATCGCCCCTTCCCACTCATCCCGCATCCATCACTAATAACTCAACTCATAGCTTCCCCTTAACCTCATTCGCCTTCCCTTTTGCCTCTCCAGCCAACTCACTCGCTTTTCCCTTCGCCTCGCCCGCAACCTCATGTGCCTTTCCTTTAGCTTCACCACTGCTCATGCCAGCTGCTCGTTTGGCTTTTTGGGCTGCATTTTCTGTTTATACCACACTTGTTAACATTTATCTTGTCTACTTACCCCGACTCAATTGACCGAAATTTTGACATGGATTTGGGTTTGATGGTGATAGGTGGAAAGAGTGGAAGGCTCAGTGACGGATGGACATAGGTAAGGAGGTAAGATGGAACTGGCTGGCGGTATGGGAGGGGGGATTGGAAAGGGTAAGACGAGAAAGAAAAACGTACGACCAATCTCAATTCCATCGACAAGCGTATCAGAAACCTTACGATCTACGGTCTTCGCAGCATCCTTGACGGTGTCGGTGGGTGATTTTTGGAGGTAGGAGGTTGTGGTGAAGGTTCGTGGAGCTACGTGTGTTTGGGTCAGTATTGCTTAAATGGTCCATAAATGCGGAGCTTTTAAGAAATGCTGTGCTCCTAGAATTGTGACCCTAAAATGGGCGAAATGAAGGGGGAAATGGTACACACCAAGAGTCAGGGGGCGGATGGAGGTGGTGCGGAGAGCGGTGCGTGTTAGGAAGGACATTTTGATGGTTGTTTTGTAGTTTGGGTTATGGTTTGAATGGAATTGGTTGTTTGTGAGGAGTTGAATTGTGAAAGCGTAAAGGCGAAGCTTGAATGAGCAGAATAAGCTATTTAAGTGAACTTGGGGACTGGGAGGGAGCTCTTTATGTGTGATGTCATAAATTGTGTGGGGAAGGCACCAGGATGACCGGTCACACGAATTGCATGTGTTTGTATGACCACATGTTGAGATTTACAAGGCCTATTTTCTATTTATTTTGCTTTTAGACACTTTACTTGAACTTTAGGAATTGTTACAATTCCGAAGTGAGGAGTTTTCTGTTGTGTAAGATGCTATGTGCACATCTCAAAGAAGATTCCCATCGGCTGAAAACATGGGATTCCGCCCGCCAAGAAAAGAACCTTGCGGGAGACGGACAAGAACTCCGAAGCCACGTGAACTTTAGATATTAGAGACAGAATTTGATTCAGTTGGGCAAGCGCTTGGGTGGGGGTTGAAGGTCGAAGAATGGATGAACTTAAAGTTTTTAATGCGATGGATTAGTAGAATCCGACTTTGAATTCTGAAATTTGAAGATACTCTCTGTTCAGCGACCTTGGCTGTTCAGCCTCTATGTTCATTTCCTCTCACCTGTTGAGTACTATATCATACGCAGGAACAGTTCCTGTGAAACTAGCTCTGATTTTCCCATGACTGGCTAGGTTCTCTCGTTCCCCTGACAAACCCCGTCAGATCCTCTAAATACCATCCGTAACTACCTCCCCTTAAAGTCCGGCCTCCTCTTTTCCCTGAAGGCTTTCAAAGCCTCGTCTCTGTCCTCTGTCTTGACAACTCTTTCATACATTTTATTCTCCATTTCCTCCTGTGCCCATCCCACAGCCTTCAGCGCACTCCTTATTGCTACAGGGCCACCTGCACATATATCCCCGGCCAGACTAATAGCTTCCCTCAACACCTCATCACCAGCCCTCTTCATCAATGCCTTCTCGCCATCCTCGCCCTCTTCTCCCTCTCTTGGTACAACCTCCACAAGCCTGTCCGCAATTCCTAGGAAATATGCTTCTGATCCACTGACTCTCCTCCCAGTCAATATAAGATCTCGAGCTCGATTGAGACCAATGACTGCAGGGAGGCGATATGTACCTCCAGCCCCAGGTATTATACCAAGTCTTGTTTCTGGCAGACCAACTTGTGCGGTGGAGGCGAGGACTCGCATGTGTGTGCTGAGAGCCAATTCTAGCCCTCCTCCCAAGGCGAGGGAGCTTATGGCGCTTATGGTGGGTATAGGGAGGAGGGAGAGGGTTGTGAACGTATTTCTGAGATTTACCAGGAAGGCGGATGTCCTATTACTAATTAGCAGTGATTTAATTACAGTGCTTGCAGGAGAAGACCGTACTCTTCAGACGTGAAACCCGCCCTTTCCTTCAAGTCCGCACCCGCACAAAAACAGCTATCAACTTCACTGGCCAAGATCAATGCTCTCGTAGGTGCTTTCTGATTTTCGCCCGCAGCACCACCAAAGATTTTTGGATGAGGTATTTCCTCGCCATCGGCATCGTACTCCGCAGCGACGGCATCGACGTGTGACCTTAGTTCCCAGAGCAATTGCCTCGAGATTGCATTACGTGCTGAAGGTCGTGCGAGTGATAGGATACGGATTCGTCCTGAGGAAGGAGCAGGGATATCAGTTACATTTATGAGGGGAGTTGATTGGGAGGAGTAGAGACGGCGTATGAGCTTGGGAAGAGTTGAAGGGATGGGGCGGAGAAGAGGTCGCATTTTGGGATTTTGGTATCTAATAAGCAGGCACAGAATTTGGCGATATCATTTGTATGACGAGAAAGAATACAGTCAAGATGGCATAGTTATTATTTCAAAGCTCAAATTGAAGTTATATACACCCGCGAAGAAAACCGAGGGTAACCGTAAGCTGGGTGTAAATTTAACAAATGACCACCATAGTCACTCGTGCCACCCCAGCATAATTGATGCAGGTTGATTACAACATCCCTGTAGAGTTGCAAGAACGCCTCAAAACTCTTGAACAAAACCTTGCTTTATTTGCTTTAATAGAATCTCGATACTTAACAAGAGACAAGCTATGGCCGACAAAATGAATGACAATCCTAGTGCACCAGAAATACCACCAGAGGCTATTGCCTTTGCCACAAGAATGTATGATGCTGCGCGAGCTGGTCAAATAGAGGTCTTCCAGCAAGCTTTACCAGCAGGTCTGCCTGCTAATCTAACGAATGATAAAGGAGACAGTCTTGTAAGTGCCTATATCTTTCGAAAGGATATCGAGAATGTTCCTTCCTTCTCGAGACCACGTGTCGTATATATACGCTCCCGTCTTACCTCTTCGTCTCACTCTTCCTACTTACTCTTCTCAACTTATCTCACTCTTCTTGTTCTTCTTTTCACACATACAATACTTTTACTTCTCACTACAATCACAAAAACTCGACTGATTCGTTAGGTCATGCTCGCTGCCTACCATGGTCACGCACCACTCGTTACACTCCTAATAAAACACGGTGCAGATCCAAACAAAGTCAACGATCGAGGTCAGACTCCTCTGGCCGGTGCAGTGTTCAAAGCTGAACCAGAAGTCATTGAGGTGGGTTCACTTCCATCTATTCGCGAGAGCGTGAACTAACGAAGGAATAGGCTTTACTCGAAGGTGGAGCAGATCCTGACCACGGCACGCCAAGTGCCTTGGAGGCAGTGACACTTTTCAAGCAGGAGGAGAAATGGAAGGGAAAGTTTGAAAGTGCACCTGGGCGAGGAAAGGCTACTTCAACTTGAACAACTACAATCGAAATTCTCAGCTCTATCTCACTTCGCGGCTCTAACTTGCTCACACTGTGTCTGCTCCGCAACATCTCAATCACCTTTGGACCAAATCAGATACACCAAAAGATGATGAAGTTCCGCTAAGTAGCCGGCTTCACAAACTGATATTACCTAGTGGTTATTATGACACCAAGTTAAGCCACTGGTGGTCTTCAAAATATCTTCTGAGTTGACCATGATCCCAAGTATTGGGACAACGTCTCATTTCAGAGCTCAGGTCAAAGAACATATTCCGAGGGTTGTTAACTTGAAGAATGCCACCAATTGGATGGTTTTCTATGACTGAATCTTTCTCTCCTACTTGAAACACGTGGAAGATTCCACATACTTCAGAGAGACTTGCTGGAAAGAGAGAGTTGGGGTACTGAGATTGTTTGAGACTCCAGAAATTGTGAAATTGGTATTGCTGGAGCCTCTGAGGGATGTCTAGTTCCACTATAGACATCAATGACTTTTGTCCCTTGCAGCTGGGAACAAGATCCAAATATCTGAGACCAAGAAAAAATCACATGGAGATGTTCTGGAAGAGCATAAAGGATACAGCAAAACTTTCCATTATCCCCCAAGTTGGCTTGGTTTTATTGAGATTCTGTCTCTTCAACTCATCTCACTAATATGTGGGCTGACTTTCGGATGTTTGCTGAAGATGGTCCTGAAGATGGTGCCGCGTCCACGATTCACTTTAGAGCTCGATATCAACAAGCGAGCTCCCTGAGCAGCGACTCCTGGTCAAACAAAAGCACCATTCAACCACCTAGCGCAACATCACTTTTGCCACAAAGAAATTCTTGCATACTAGCTCAGAATGTCTTCTCTCGACGTGAATACAGCCAAGGTCTTCGAGAGGGAGGCGATTCGAGACCAACTCGAGATGTGCCGCGAAGAGATGGATGTAGCTATCTTCGAAGCTACCGCCACCGGTTCTTTTACAGCTGTAGTAAAGGCGGTCGAGTTGCAAGGGGAGATTATGGTAAGGACACCTCTTTCCCTTCATTGTATCACTTTGTTCTGCAGAATCAAGACTCATTCTTCTAGGACCTTTTGCGTTACTTTATCAGCATCGGTGGCAAGGTCCTTGCGGCTCCTCTCTACCAAATTAACTGCAGTAAGGTGTCCCCCCAACCCAAGATCTCGATTCTTGTACAATTTTCAACACATTAAAGAGTCTAATCATCCCTCTACAGTGGGTGGCGGATGCTTTGAACCCCGAATCAATATGCGGAAAAAGGCAATCACTCAGCTCGTCTTGCACAATGTCCCCGCAGTCCTCGCATACCAAATTCCCGGTTACCAGACCCTCGCTGTCAAAGATCGAAAGGGCAACACCCGAGTTCTCCGTCGTCTCCTAGGCGGTGTTGGCGAGCCTGGCGAAGATACGAGGATCTGGAAGTGGTTGTTCGCTGATTTAAAGGAGGATGAAACCTTGGAGTCTGTTATTAACATGAAGTCTCGTTGGGCCTGGGCTGGCAAGTTTGGCTTGGGTCATGAGATTGAGCGAGGTGTCAGCGATTTTGCCGATGGAGGCGTCATCCAGGGCATGATTAGATTGGAGTAGCTCGGGGGTTGATATGCATAGACACGGCGTACGTTTCGGGAGCATTTTTTCGGGTGGAGGATTGGTGGGGTTAGTATGGCATAGAGAAGAGACTTGCATTGGTGGCGCTGGGGTCGTGGGCTGCATTGAATGGTGGTAGAGAATGAAGAGCATTCGCGAAATGGTTTGATACACGTGATAATGCTTTTGAATGCTTCAATTTACCCTTCATAATGCACCAATACATCAACATAAACTCGCCCCTCTCTCCATCCAACCCTCTCACACTTCTTAACCCCCTCCTCTAGCAACCCGCAATCCCTCTTCCCAACGTCCCTCTCAGACGACACTCGAGAGCAGCTGTTCCTATCGACTGTGTGTGGTTAATGGGGATTTGGAATTGGGAGGTTGGATGGGATAAGGGGTACATACTGGTTGTGGGGAGGCATGACTGTTTTATTGTTGTTGCTGAGGGTCTCGGTCTCGGTCTCGGTATCGTATGTTAACTCTGTGATCGTGGATGTCGGGGCCGTGGCGGTGATTGTAGATGGCTTTATAGATGGAAGTGTGATGTATACGGATGGGTTTGGACGGGGAGGGTGCGAACATCATCTATCATTTCTGTGTCTGCCGAAAAGGGGGCTGTTACAGTGCTCCTTGTTAGCGTTCAGCAGGGAAGTAGATGGTGGAGGTTGAGACAGACCCAAATAAAGTTACTGGATAATGTTAGCTGGTGTTTGAGGTCAAAAGAAGGGAAATGTACCTGTGGGCCCGGGATTAGGATTTGGCTATCTGCCTGATTCATAAGCTCTCAAGGT